>CEAR01034101.1_pt1 | contig 20493 bp, 20 predicted proteins | sample 557461 | NCBI WGS metagenome assembly CEAR01 (sample SAMEA3182075, study PRJEB8094) | gut metagenome | biome: human; feature: gut; material: Stool; isolation source: human stools | place: Canada | collected 2012-03-14
GCCCAAACAAGCATTTTCATAAAGAAAAAGAATATTGAAAGAACAGCCGCCATAACGCTTAAAAAAACGGCGAAATATTGTTTGTAAGAACTTTTATACGCAATGACTTCCATAATTATCTCCGTACATTATATCGATAGACGCATTATATCACATACGACTGTTTATTGCAAACTTTTTTCCGTTTCGGCAAGTCCTATTTCGGGATTGTAATAGAAATCTTCCAGAAATTCGCAATTTTTATACAGAAAACTATCTGAAAGTAAAAAAAAATTGCTCATATGTTCTTCTATAAGATTTTTTCCGTAATCGAACGAATTGAAAAACACCGCCAAATTGTCGTGGTTTAAGCAATATCTTACAAGTTCCTTTGCAAGGTTGTTCAACTCTTCAAATTTCAAGTTATGTTTTTTTAAGTTCACAATGCAAACAGCACTCACTTCTTTACCCTCGCAATTATATTTTATAATAAACTATGTATTTTCAACCACGTAATGGCTGTTTATATTTATTCATCAAAATCAAAATTAACTGCAGTTATGTTTTCAATAATAAAATCAACAGAATACTTACCAATATAACCTTTCAATAAAATTGATTTGGCAAAAGATGAGTAATAATCAAAGAGAATGTCAAATTTTGTTTTACAAATAAATTTTTCAAAGCATTTACACGTAATTACTTTTCTTGTATGTTTTCTATAAAAATAAATCGAAACGTTATCCTCCGGTGAACAATGTTCACTATCAACAAATATTTCCATACGACAACTTGCTGTTAAAGATGTTTCTCTCCCCTCATCATCAAGCAAATATATGCCTTTTGAAAAGAAAACAACAACCTTGTTATCGGAAACAACACATTTTGTTATCTCAGTATCATGGAAGCCATATTTTTTATTAAAATCAAACAAATTCTCATCCATTTTATTAAGCCCTTACCTTATGAAACGTCGAGGATTATATCGGAATGCTTACGATTGTTGTTTCAGCCGTTGAATTCAAAAACTTGTTCGAGCAGCGGCTGCGCGCCCGTTTTTTCATCGATGGGCATAATCATAACGTCTTTCATATATTCGTTCCATTTGTCCACGACTTCGCTTTCCGCCTGAATTTTGCCCGCATACGCGACGCCGTGTTCACATTCGTAATACCCGAACAATTCGTTGCCGCAAATCCATATCGAATAATTGCGGATTCCCGCTTTTTTCAAAACGTCTTTCATTTCCTGCCAGATTTCATTGTGACGTTTTACGTATTCGTCCTTTTTTCCATTTAAAATCTCGGCTTTCCATGCGTATTTTTCCATTTTACGCTCCCTTTGCGTTTTTTACTTGAACACGAGAACTTTTCTGCCGACGTAGTTCCAGACGAGGACTATGCACGTCATAACGACTTTGCTTATCCACCATTTCCACGCTTCGCCGAGAAATTCCGTAGTCTTGAAAATCGTTATCTCGGGCAGCATAGTTACGCCGAGATGCATTCCCACTTCCGTTATCGCAAGCCCGATAAGCCCGATTATCGTGAAAATAAGAAACGATTTTTTCGACCGCGAGGCTTTTTCGTCGGTCACCTGCCTGAACACGAAAGTTATCGAAAGCAACCAATTAACCGTAAGTCCGAAGCAGAACCCGACCGCCGTTGAAATAATAAGCGACGGAGTTTGTCCGATTAAAGACGGCGGCAACAGCCAGTGATAAAACACGTAAGCGGCGGCGTAATCGACGATCGTAGCCGTTCCGCCGACGAGCAGAAACCTGAAAATTTCCCAGAATAACTGCTTTTTTGTTTGTTTTTTATGTTCTTCGTTTTGTACGTTTTCTTCCATAATTCCAATTCACCTCAGCGCGTAGCCACAGGCGATTGCCTGTGGCTAAAATAAGCGTATTCCAAAAGTTTTAAATGCTGCAGACGAGATAAAACAAAGTCGTTAACGAAACCGTTGCCACGGCGCAGAACGTGGAAACAAAAACAAGCGTGTTTCCGAATTCCGTGTTCGCGGCAAGAATACGCTTTCTCGCATAATAAAAAATCATCGCGAAACCGAGGATAACGGGCATAACGTATCTGAAATCCATCGTGCAGGCGTAAGGCATTTTTATATAAAACATAAACTCGGATATCAGAAACGAAGCGGTCATAATCACGATAAACGCGATATCATTCCGCTCGGTTTCGTCCGCGAGAGCCTTTTTACCATTTTTGAAATAAAGAACGGCGCAATAAACAAGCATTACGATGAACGCAATCAGCGACAACAGCCCGCATGCGAACGACGTTGCCGAGAAACACTCCCCGCCTTTGTAATTGCTGAATTCGCCGAAAAGCGCCGACCGGAGTTGATATAACAGCAAGTTGTAGTTGTTGTATTCCGTTATCACTCCGTTTTTCACCGTGCAGAACGGCACGCAATAAAGCGTTCCGAAATATTCGTTTGGGTCGAACGTTATGAACAATCTTTCAAACCAGTTGTGGTGAGTTGTCCCGAGCGCGCTGTTGAGATTCGAGAATACGAATCCGAAACTCTGCCCGAACGTTTTGTAAGCGTAAACCTGAAACCACAAACCTATAGGCGCGCATACGCACAAAAACAAAACGTAACCGCCCGCCGTATAAATTACTTTATTCCATGCGCCGCTCTTTCCGTTTTTCTTCGCGGAAACGGCTTTTTCGATTTCGCGGAAAAATTCGTAAGCGAACGCGCAACCAATCGGAATACATATAACCGCCGCCGAGATTTTAGACATCATTCCGAGACCTATGCAAAGCGCGCAGATAAGCAAATCGTAAAGTCTGCGTCCCTTTTTCCACCATCTTAAACAATAGTAAACGGAAAGCATCTGGAACATATACGCCAAAGCGTCGTTATTCACCTGCCCCGAAAACTGAATATGCCTCGGGAAAAACACGACGAACGCCGAAACGGCGGCGAGCGCGTAACCTTTCAACCCCAGAAGTTTAAGCGTTTTTACGAGCGCGACCATGGTGATGACAGACCACATTACGGCGAGAATCTGCGTCGTTGAATACAAATAATATCTGTACTCCGTAAGCCCGACGTATGCCGTGGACGTGACCGTGGGCATACCCGAAAGGTATTTCGACGGAATCGCGTCGCCTAACCCGAAAACTTTTTGAAGCATTTCCGTAAGTCCGTTCGTCGCGCGCATAAACGCTGCCTGAACGAAGGCGTTAAGCGGAGGATGATAAAACTGATAATCGTTCGTCGTCGGAAGTTTTCCCGTGGTATAAATTATCCAGGCGTAAGCCTCGTGTCCCGTCAACGCTCTGTTATACGTGTCGTGCTGACGTACGGAAACGGGTGTGTACAGCATATACGCAAGCCTTATTACGTACCCCGCGGCGAGAATGAGTTTCAAAAGCAAATCGGGCGTCATTTTGCCCGTTTTTTTGCAATAAATCCCCGTCACGATGAGGACGAGAAAAACGGCGACGCAAAAACTCTGGGCAACCGCGCCTTTTCTCTTCCAGAATTCGTAATAAGGTTTAAGCAGGTAAAAAAACACTCCGGTTATAATCGTAAGAGCGGCGAACAAACCGATATACCTTACGACCTTGAAGAAATACTCCTTGACGTTTATTCGACCGTTATCCGGAAAATTCCCGTTTAAAATCGTTTCAGACATATTCACCTCCGCGATTTATTCCGCTTGTTTCTCTTCGTCGCCCGATTTTTCGTCGTCGGCTTTGATTTCGTGATATTCCTTTTCGGTGTTGACGCTCCAGAGTTCCGTTTTATCGGTTATTCCGTTGATAATTTCGTCGCACGCAACCATGGACGTGACCATGGAATGATCCATATTGTTATATCTGTGCTGACCGTTTCTGCCGACGCACCAGAGGTTGGAAAATCCGTTGAGATAATCCTTGACCTTATCGAACTCCGCGTAAGTTCCGAAGTATGCGGGATAGGCTTTTTTGACGTGAATTATCGTGGAATCGAGAACGTTTTCCTCCGATTCGATAACGCCGATTTTGACGAGTTCCGCCGCGGCGAATTTAATGAATTCGTCGTCCGGCGCCGTCCACATTTTGTCGCCTTCCGAGCAGAAATATTCAAGCCCTATCCAGACTTTATGCTCGCAGTCGTCGACCATATAAGGCGACCAGTTGTTGAATATCTGAATACGCCCGAGTTTCACGTCCCTGTCCTGAACGTATATCCAGCAATCGGGAACGATATCGTTGAGCGTTTTGATCTTCGTTTTGTTTTTAACCTTTAACTTATCGAGAAGAAGCCCGACCGTTATGAAATCGCGGTAAGGAAGTTCGGTCGCGATACGATAAACGTCGTCGCCGCTGTTCTTTTTGCCGATAGCCTCGATAAGATCCTTTACGGGCATTGACGAAATGTAATAATCGCCCTTGTATTCCTTATCTTCGCCGTTTTCGTCCGCGATGAGAGATTCTATCTTTCCGTCCGAAACGACTACCTTTTTGACCGTTGATTTCCTGACGATTTTGCCGCCGAGTCTTACTATTTCGTCCGCCATCTCTTCATAGAGTTGCCCCGGACCTTTCTTCGGGTAATAATACTGCTCTATAAGGCTCGTTTCAACCTTATCCGTCTTTTTGCGGAAAGGCTTGGAAAGAGCGTTGGCGATGGCTTTTCTTATGGACAAACCTTTAACTCTCTGCGCGCCCCAGTCCGCGGAAATATCGCGCGGGTGAACGCCCCACAGTTTCTCCGTGTAGTCCATAAAGAACATTTCGTAAAGCGGCTTGCCGAATCTGTTGATATAAAAGTTTTCGAGGTTGTCCTCTTTTCTTTTATGAATACAGCTGCCTATATAGCCGAAGCCCGCCCGCATCGTGCGGAAAAGGCCCATATTTATGAACGTGCGAGCCTTTAACGAGATGGGATAATCGAAAAACTTTCTGAGAAAAATAATTCTCGAAAGCCTGTCCCTGACGAGCATTACGTCGTCGGTCTTTTCGGGGTCGGGCCCGCCCTCGACGAGCGGTTTTTCTCTGCCGAGAATTTTATCGTCTATCGACGGCGCGCCCTGAACGGGCAGAAACTTTGTCCACAGATTCACGACTCTGTCGTCCTTGGAGAAAAATCTGTGTCCGCCGATGTCCATTCTGTTGCCGTGATAGGTCGCCGTTCTCGAAATGCCGCCCACGAAATCTTCCGCTTCGAGAATTATCGGAACGATATCGTCCGATTTTGTTAAAAGTTCATACGCGGCTGTAAGCCCCGCAGGACCGGCGCCGATGATTATTGCAGTTTTCTTTTCCATTTTGCCCTCTCTTTCAAAATATTTCAGACAACGCTTTCGCGTTTACGATTTATCCGCCGATTATTTCTTTTCTTCCGTTTCCGTCGCCGCAACGTCTTCGCCAGCCTTTTCGGACTTTTCGTCCGTTAAGATATCCGCGTCGGTTATAACGAGATCATCCTCGACTTCTTTCTTCGCGTTTTCGTCGATATGCAACGTTTTGGAAACGCCTTTTTTAATCTTTCTCCATCTGATGATGAACCATGCGCCGACCGCCGCGATTATCGCCGTCAACGAAGTGATTATGGCGGTCGTAGCCGCCGGATCGAGATACAATAAATTTACCAACATATGTAAAACTCCTTATTTTTTATCCTTTTTTTGTTTTGCCCTCGCCGCAAGCGACGTGAGAATGTACTTCGCGCCATTTTCGGCGGCAGTTCCGTGATTATAGATGAATCCGTCGTAAATTTCCGCGATTTTCTTCGCGTATAAATCCTCTTCGCCGAGAAGTTTTTCGACGACGGCTTTCACGTTTTTCGCCTCGCCCTTTCCGATTGCCTCGCCGAGTTCTTTTCTCAGCGATATTTCGACGGGTTCGATGCCGACTTTCTGCCAGTTCGGGTTTTCGCACTTAGGCTTGGTGTTCACGAATATCGCAGGTCGTTTCGTGGCGAAACAGAATTCCGGACCTACGCCAGACCAGTCGGTGATAAGAATATCTGACGAATAAACCGATTCGTTAGCAGAAAAGTCGGTTTCAAAAACGAGTTTATCCTTGTCCGCGTCCTTGTATTTTTCTATCAGCGCGGAAAGCCTTGCGCCGTAACGTTTGACGTATTCCGGGTGCGGACGGACGATTATCTTATATCCGTCGCCGTAAAGCGAAGCGATGAGATCGTCCGCGCAGGAATCGAGAAGGTTGTCCTCCTGCCACGACGGGGCGATAAGAACCTGCTTATATGGTTTGGGGGATTTTCTTCTCTCTTCGTTCGCTTTGTTACCCATTTCTTCGAGATAGTCCGAAAGGGGGAAGCCGAACTCGACGAGAGTTTTCTTCGGAAGCCCGTAAACCTCTTCCGTTTTGCGGATTTCCTCTTTGATATGCTCGCCGGAGCAGAAGATCGTGTCGAAATTATCGAACGCGCCCTCTTTGAAACCGTAAAACGAACTCATAGTGTCGTGCGGGAAATAAACGTATTCGATATCTTTTTTGATAAACGAACGTTTGAGATAATAAGTGTTGAGGTCGGGCGTAGTCATGATGAACATGTCCGTTTCGACGAACATCATCAGCGTGACGAGTTTTTTCAGTCCGATATAATACGGCTTGATTCTCGGTTCGCTCTTCGCTACCTCGAAAATAATATCGTTCGGGTCGTTGGTGACGTAATGAATCGCAAGATTCGACCTTTTCAGCAATTCCGCGATAACGTCTTTGTAATACTTGTAAAAACCGCTCTTTTCGGAATAAATAACGACGTGTTTGTTGGCGATGCCTTTGAATTTTTTATAGTCGGCTTTTTCGCGTTTTTTATTCTCGGCGTAACGCGGATCTTTTTTATCGACCGCGCCGAACGCCTTGGCGTCCGCGAGAGCCTTTCTGCTCTCTTCCAGAGCCTTGTAATCCACATACTTCTTCGGGTTTATCAGCCAGTTGAGCAAATACATTACGCCGATGGACATAAGATTGCTCGCTATCCAATAAAGAGCCGTGCCTGCGGGAACGAAAAGTCCGAGATAAAGCGACAAGGCTATACTTAAAGCCATTATGCCGTACTGATTGAGTTTACCCTGTTCGTGTTGCAGAACGTTGGAAATGTTCTGCGTTAAACACATAACGAACGAGGACGCGCCCGCAAGAATCGGAACTATAACGTAAATCCCCCACGTTTCGGCGGGAATGTAAGACAAATTGAACCCGAGGAAACCGAGTTCGAGAGAATTCGCTTTTTCGATTATTCCCGAAAGCCCCGCGATATCCCCCGCGCCGGGAAGGGTTGCGAACTGTCCCGTCTGCATCATACCGATTATTTTAAGTTGGCAGGTGGACGATTCCGTATCCAGCCCCGCGACCGCGGCGAGAGCCTCGATCGTTTCCTTGCCGAAACCGAACAGATAATTGAACGGATGATAAATAATTTCGACAACCGCAAGCAATAAAACGACCTGCAGAATAAGCGGAATTATCGTAATAAGCGGGTGATAATGCTCTCTTTTGTAAATTTCGGACTGCCCATCCGCGATCGCGTCGAGATTGCCGTGCATTCTGGCTTTGAGAAAATTTACTTCGGGCTGAATTTTGACCATTATGATCGAATTCTTCTGAATCCAGACCGAAAGAGGCATAAGAACGATTTTCGTCGCCAAAGTGAAAAGGATAATCGCCAGACCGTAATTACCCGTGAGCATCCAGCACCATTTCATCAGATATCCGAATGGTACGCTGATATAATAAAGTATCGTCGACATCGGTCCGTTCTCCTTAACTCATCAAAAACTTGTTTAAATGTTTATATTCGCTTACGATTTCTTCCCAGTTGGCTATATTGCTCGCTTTGCCGTTTATTTTGTACACGTACTCGTCGAGCGAACCGGTCGCATAAGTGTGCCAGGTATAAATTCTTTCGCGGCTTTGACCTTCGGAAAGCAGATTCACCGCCACGCCCGAGCCTTCATACCCGATATTCTCCGAACGAAAAATCGTCGCCCAGATATCTTCGTGCGAGGTGGGAGCCTCGGAAACCGCAAAGCCCTCGTCGCTACCCGCGGCTTTAACGAACAACGCCGTTCTGCGCGGCTGACCTTTACCGTTTCTGTCTAATACGCCCGAAATATCGCTTACCGGACGCGAATGGTCGCCCGTTATGATTATCGTTGCGTCCTTATAAAGTCCGTTTTCTTTCAGCGCTTTTATAAACGAATTAACCACGCCGATATTTCTGCTTAAAATCGAAGGAATAAACGGACTGGAAGGTTGCAGAACGTCGTGCATTCCGTCGTAATGAATAAAAGCGAATTTTTTTTCGGAATCGCCGACGGTGATAGCGTTTTTCGCAAGAGTTTCCGCCTGACTGTTCGTGCCGATCCACTCTTCGTAACCGTCGTCGCCCTTTTTGTTGACTATTCCGTTGACGTCCGACGTACTGCCCGTGTCGAAAAATTGTTTAAAAACGAGCGGCGCGGCGCGATAAAGCGAAAACCCGGCGAGTTGAGCGGACAGGGCGAAAGAAATCCTTTCGTTGCTCTCTTCCGTCGCTTTTGCGAGATTGCCGACGTATTGCGGAAGATGCCCCGCATCCGTAAACGCGTAATATTTAACCGTATAAATATTGACGGCGTAACCGTTTTCGTTCAACTTATCGAGCGGAGTATCGTCGCACTTATAGGCGTTGTCGAGAAATTCCGCGCGTTTTAAGTCGGCATTATATTTTTTCTGAGTGAGCATATTCGCCACGGCAGGGAATGTGTGCCCGTAATTGGAAACGTTGTCCCGATACCAGGTGAAGCCCGTCAGTTCGGAGAAAATCTCTCTGTCTGAGGCGTAAGCCTTTTCTGCGTATTCCTCGTCGAAACGGTCGATACAGAAATAAAAGACGTTGTTTTTTTGCGCAAGTTCGTTGAATCCGCGTTCGGTGTTTATGGTCGTTTTTTCTTTTTTACCAGAGCCTTTGAGAATATTCGTTTCAAACTTGGAATTGCTGTTTATCACGATAAAAATCGGGCTCGTTATCTGCGACGCGAGAAGAGCGAACGAGACGATGAACGACACCATTTTGATTACGTCGCCCTTATCGCCTTTTATGTTCACCCATATTGCAAGAAAAAACGCGCCGGCATAAACGACGATCCAGACCAGAAGGTCTATTATTATCTCGCCTGCCGACGGGATTTCGCCGGGAAGTTTGTCGCCGGGAAGCGAATTCATTCCGAAATTCAGAAAGTTTTGTTGAATGATAAAAAGCGCGGCGGTTGCCAGGGTAAAAGCAAAAATACACCTGTATGCTTTACGCGGCAAAAAGAACATGAGCGAGCCGAACAAAAGCACGGTGAGAACCGCCCCGAGTATCAGAAAAAAGGCAAAATTCTTAAGCGAAAAATCCAACTCGGCGTAATTACTGCCGAAAATATCGAGCGGCGCAACCACAAACACGACAAGCGCAAGCGTCAAAGATGACAAAAGAGCCGGAACTATACGCCCCAACCTTTCCTCGGTTATAAATTTTTTCTTCTGCATATTTTCTTTATTCACAGGATTTTCAGCCTTATAATTTTATATTTTTTAATTCTCTTCGGGCGGCTTTGTCAAGGTCGCGCTCTTTTACGGTTTGCTTTTTATCGTAAGTATGTTTGCCTTTGCAAAGCCCTATTTCGATTTTTATAAGAGCCTGTTTAAGGTAAATTTTCAGCGGAACAAGCGTGTAACCCTTTTCGTTGACTTTTCCGATAAGTTTCCTTATTTCGCTCTTATGCAAAAGCAACCGCCTGTCGCGCCGACTGTCCTTAACGTTAAAAGCGCCGCCGCGGTCGTAAACCGCGACGTGCATACCTTTAATAAACACTTCGGCGTTATTCACCGAACAATAGGCGTCCTTTAAACTCACGTTTCCGGATTTTATCGACTTCACTTCTCCGCCGTCCAACGCGATGCCCGCCTCGAACGAATCCTCGATAAAATATTCAAATCTCGCCTCTCTGTTTTCGGATATTATTTTCATAACGCGTTCATTTTAACACATATCGGCTTCATTTGCAAGGAAAATCCCGTATTTTATAATATTAATATTATAAATCCTCGAAAATCGAGGGGCGGAACAGGCGCAGATGCTTATTATAGTTTACCGATACGCTTTTCAAGAATAATCAGTTCCACGCGTTTTTCGGCTTCGTCCACGCCGGCTACGCCGACTTTCACCTTATCCCCGAGCGAGAATTTACGTTTGCCCGAAACGAGCGAGAACGTTTTTTCGTCGAAAGAGTAATTTCCGCGCGGCAAAAATTCTACGGGCGTAAACCCTTCGACGGTGTTTTCGAGTTGACTGTAAACCCCTTTCGCGGTTACGCCGCTTATCACGGCGTCGAATTCTTCGCCGACGAACGAACGCATATAATAAGCCTTGTATAAATCGTCCACGGCTCTTTCCGCCTCGTCCGCGCGGCGTTCGTTTTCGGAAGAAATTCGCGACGCTTCCGCCACAAAGTCCGCGTATAAGTCGATTAACTCACCAAATCTGCCGTCAATAATCAATTTTAACACCCTGTGAACGACAAGGTCGGGATATCTTCTTATGGGCGAAGTAAAATGACAATAACACTTGCTCGACAAGCCGAAATGCCCCTCGTTCTCAGGCGAATATTTTGCTTTTTGCATACTTCTCAGCATCACTTTGTTGACTACCGGAAAAATCGGTTCGTCTTTAAGTTTTTCGAGAAGAGCCGCGAAATCGCGCGGGCGGACTTCGTCCGGTTTCCACTTTACCGTCAGCCCGATTGCCGAAATGAAATCCGCAAACGCTTTCGCTTTTTCCGCGAGCGGTTTTCCGTGAATCCTGTAAACGAACGGCGCTTCGAGATAGAAAGCGTATTCCGCAACGCACTCGTTTGCAGCCACCATAAATTCTTCTATTATTTTATAAGCCTCGGCGGATTTCCTCGGTTCGACGACAATCTCGTCGCCTTTGAGATAAATATGCGATTCTTTCACGTCGAGGTCGATACTGCCGCGCTCGTCTCTTTTTGCGGAGAGAATTTTCTGAAGTTCGCGCATTTCTAGAATCATAGGCGTAATCTGCGGATATTTTTCGAGATACTCTTTTTTGCCGTCGATTATTCCCTGCACTTCCGTGTATGTCATTCTCTTTGCGGATTTTATCACCGACGGCTTGATTTCTTTGTCCACGACGTTGCCGTCCGCGTCGATTTCCATAATGCAGGAAATAGTCAGCCTTTTTACGCCCTCGTTGAGCGAACATATACCGTTTGAAAGTTTTTCCGGCAACATCGGAATAACTCTGTCCGGGAAATAAACGCTCGTGGAACGGTTCAACGCTTCTTTATCCGTTGCGCTTCCCCTTTTCACGTATTCCGAAACGTCGGCGATATGAACGCCGAGCATATAATTTCCGTTTTCGTTTTTCCGGACCTCAACCGCATCGTCGAAATCGCGAGAATCTTCACCGTCAATGGTGACGATTAATCGATCCGTATAATCCGCCCTGCCCTGCGTTTGCCCGTCCGTAACCTCGTCGCCGATTTTATCGATTTCTTTTATAACGGCAGAGGGAAAAATCTCTTTATAGCCGTAACTTCTGATTATGGAAAGCTCCTCGGTTTTAAGGTCGAATCTCTTGCCTAAAATCTCCTTAACTTGACCTTCCGGGTTACCGTTTTCGGGAAACTTATAAATCTCGACAAACACTTTTTCGCGCGGTTTCGCGCCGCCGGAACGCTTCAAAGGCACGTAAATATCCTTAAAATAATTCTTATCGTCCGGGCGGACGAATCCGAAATCGCGCTCTCTGTAATAAGTTCCGCAAAGCGAAGTTACGCCCCGCTCCAAAATCGCGACGACCTCGCCCTCGTCCGACGAGCCTCTGTCCGATACGACTTTTCTCGCCAGAACCCTGTCCTTATGCAACGCGCCGTGAAGGCTTCTGTTCGGAATGAACATATCGGGTGTTTTTCCGTCCGCGGCGGTGAAAAAGGCAAATCCGCGTTCGTTTCCGCGCAGAGTTCCCTCGATATACCCCGCCGACGACGGTGTGCAAAACTTTCCGTCGATATAATAAACCACTCCGCGGAATTGAAGTTCGGCAAGAATTCTGCCGAGCATACTCTTTTCGGACTGCGACGTTATTCCGAGGGCGGCGAAAATCATTTTTCGCGTGTAGCCGCCCCATTCCCCGCTGTCGAATTTTTCTTTTAACTGATCGTAAATACTCATATTTGTTTTTTTGTTTTTCGCTTTTGATTTTCGGCAAAAAAATAAGGCGACCGATTAAGTCGCCTTTGTTTTTCCGCTTATTAAAGATAGAATTGAGCCACGCAGAACGCTACCATACAGATTGCCATAACGACTATCGTGATAACGGTGAGTCTTTTAAGTTTGCTCTCCAAAGTTTTGCTCTTATTCTTTTTATCGGCAAAAAAGGTTTCCTGCTGACCGTTGAGCGCGCTGATACCATCCGAATTGCTCGGTTGAAGCATTATTACGATAATAATGAAAATCGCGCAAAGAACGGCTAATATTACGCTGGGTACGCAAATGATCATTTTCAGCGTCCAATTATCCATAAGTAAGTTAGCAAGCATTATTTATTTCTCCGTATTATTTATATTCGATTACTTCAAGTATATCATATCGAATATATTTTAGCAAGCGTTTTCGCCATTGTTAATCAATTTTTTTATCGGTTTTCCTTTTAATCGAGCGAAATTTAAACCGAATCAGGTCTTAACGGGGTTCAATTCTTGCTCGGATAGCCGCAGGCGATTGCATTTGTCGCAAACGCCGTAATATGCAACCGATTTGCTCTCAACCTTGAAACCGCGGCGAATCAACTCGTCCTTTTCCGCGTCGTTATCGGTTTGCGACAGCGGAGGCAAATCGGTTATCGCCTTGCAGACGTTGCATAAAAAATGGTCGTGCTTTGCGGGATTCGTGTCGAACCGCGCCGGTTCGCCGCGAAAACACACTTTCATAAAAACTCCGTCGTCCGCAAGCAGATTGAGATTGCGAAAAACGGTCGCCCTGCCGACACCCTTTTCGCATTTTTTAACCTCGGCGTAAACTTCTTCAGCGCTCGGATGATATAATCTTTTCGCGATTTCCGCAACCATCGCTCTTTGCGACGTATTCCTTCTCGATTTCATTTAACGATACTCCGTATCATTATAATATCATACGTCGGAAGATTTGTCAAGTTAAACTTATCGATAAATTACGTCGCGCGGCAAAACTTCCGATATATATCAGATATAAAGTTTCTGCCCGACGTAAATAAAATCGGTTTTATTGTTTTTGAGAATTTCGAGTTCGCGTTTTTTATCGCCGCCGGAAATACTTTCCAACGTATCGAAAGGCTTGACGACGTACGCTCTGCCCTCCGGCTTTTCGACGATGAGCATTTCGCCGTGGCGAGGCTCTTCCGTCAAAAGGTTGTCGGCGACGATTATCCTTTCAGTCGTACCGAATTTCTCCGCGATCGAAAGAAGATCGTCGCCGCGCTCCGTTTTATAAACGAAAATCTTTTTGAACCGTCCGATATTATCAAATTTTTTATTCATAGTTCAATTATATTTTTAATAAACATTTTATAGAACACTTTAAAAGGCACTGTCAAAATCAAAACATCGGGGTGAGTATTATTAAAAAAGTTTTCAAAACGGTCGTAATCGTCACCGTTCTTTCATGTTCAGAACGTTTTCTCGGATTTATTTACAGAGTGTTTTTATCGCGCGAGTTAGGCTCGGAGGGACTGGGATTATATCAGATCGCCCTTTCCGTTCTCGGACTGTTTATGACGATAACCTCGTCGGGAATACCGATAACGGTTTCGAGAACGATGATAAAAAATCGCGAAGAAGGAAAAAGCCGAAACAACGGAATGGTCGTTTCTTCGGGTATACTTTTAACTCTTATCGTTTCCGTCCCCGTGACTTTTCTCGTTTTGGCGCGTCTGCCCGTAACTGATTTTCTTTTCTCCGATAAAAGATGCTCCGAACTTTTATCCATCGTTATCCCGGGGCTTATCATAACGTCCGTTTACGCAGTGATCCGCGGAACGTTCTGGGGCAACGAAAGGTTTCTGACTTACAGCCTTATCGAACTGTTCGAAGAAATCGTGATGGTTGCGGCGGGAGTGGTTCTCGTCAAATTTTCGACGGATTTTATGAACGGCGCGAAACGCGCGATGTATGCGGTTTTAATATCGTACGTCTTTTCGTTTTCAGCCTCGCTTACAGCTTATTTCACAAAAGGCGGACGGCTCTCTTTACCGAAATCGGAATTAAAACCACTGTTCGTTTCGTCCGCGCCGATAACGTTCATGCGAACGGCAACTTCGCTCATTAACACGCTTATAGCCGTACTTCTGCCCGCAAGGCTCATCCGCTACGGCATGAGCGAAGCGGCCGCGGTTTCGGAATTCGGCAAGGTTTTCGGAATGGCTTTTCCGCTCATTTTTATGCCGTCCACGTTTATCGGTTCGCTCGCGCTGGTCCTCGTCCCCGAACTTTCCTCGAACTATTACTCCGGTAATTTTCTCACGCTTAAAAACAACGTGGAGAAAGCCGTAAAGTTTTCCGTTTTCACGGCGTGCCTCATTATCCCCGTTTTCCTTTCCGCCGGCGAAGCGATAGGCTCGATAATTTACGCCGACCGCGCCGCGGGGATTTACGTAAAAAAAGGGGCGATAACGATGTTGCCGATGAGCATCACCATTATCACCACAAGCATTTTAAATTCGTTGAACAAGGAAAAACAATCACTTCTTTATTATCTTTCCGGCGCAACCGCGCTCGTTTTATCGATAGTCTTTCTGCCGAAATATCTCGGCGTGGATTCGCTTATCCTCGGAATGATTTTAAGTTATTCCGTCACCGCCGTTTTAAATCTCCGCGCGGTTAATAAGGTATGCCCCAAAAGCCCGGATACCGCCTCGTATATCGTCCGCGCGGCGGCGTTTGTCCTTCCGGGTTGCCTTGCCGGATATTTTGCGAACAACCTGTTTTTGCCGGGCGCAGGCGAATTTTTCGCTGCGACGATTTCTTCCGTAATCTCGCTCGGCGTTCCGCTTATTCTATTCTACGTTTTCGGAATGCTCGATTTCGACGGAAAGAATCAGCCTTCCGTCCGACGCGAAAGAACGCGTTTCAGCACAGGGAAGAAGGCGAAAAGAAGCGCGTAATTGGCAACGCTGTTCCATATCTGTCCCAAAAAGAACAATCTGTATAACACATAGACGAAAAACGCGCAGTTTCCGCCGAAATTCTTCTCGGCGAACGCGACGAAATTTTTGCCGAAACCGAGATGATAATTATATATGTAAAAACCCGTGGAATTCACCGCTATCGTGCAGACGACGAACGAAACCGCCGCGAAAACGGCAAGCCGCGCGAACATTTTTCCGTACGTAATTTCTTCTTTCGCATTAAAAACTCCGCCGAGGATAATCCCGGCGAGAAAAGCGAACAATCCCGTGGATATGCCTACCCACGGCATATAAATCAGCCCCCAGGAATTGGAAACATAGCCGATGAAATCGCCGAATACGCAAGTTATGAAGCCTGCAATCGGACCTAAGATCACGCCGATTATCGTTGAAACGAAAATGGTGAGAGAAAACTGAAGATCGAAAATTTTAACCTCGAGAAACATATTCGTCATCACCGAAAGAGCGGCGAAAACGGCTATCGAGGCGATTTTTTTTGCCCGCGAAGAGTTGCGGAAAATTTCCGAAAAGAACAAATTGCCGAAGTTGAACGACTTTTTTTGCATAAAAAAACTCCTTTTTAAAAGTGGAGTTCCAAGAAAAAGGGGCGCGCCGCCGAAACATACCGGATAAGAATAAAACTCGCCGTCAGGCTTGCCCGAAAAAAAGGATTTGCGGCAAGCGGCCGTGATTTTGCATTGGATGCGTCGGAAAATCGCAAGGTTTTTTAATCGCCTTTTCGCGCATATTCAACATCCCGTTATATGCTACTTGACGCTTTCCGTACTACTCTGCTTTTTAATTTGTTGTTATTCTACCACTATCCGCCTGCGATGTCAATCGTTTTTCGGTAAGTTTTCCGATAAGTCGTTCGATGTGTTTTTCGGCAGTGATTCCTGGCAAAGTTTTTCAGGAAAACGACAAAACGTCCGCAACGGACAAGCCCGGTTGCAAAGCAAGATTTATGGATGCAGAAATAACCGACGAACATTCTTTTAAAATCGCGTCGACGTCGCGATACGTTACGAACATATCTTCTTCCGGCGAAACAGGGTCGAACCCGCCGTCGCCGCCCGACGCGTCGCGGATAAGCCGCCTTGCGGAAATGACGAACGGAACGCCGATCGCCACAACGGGAACACCGAGCGTTTCTTCGCTGATTTCCTTGCCGACCGAATTTCCCGCCGCTTTTCCCGCCGATTTTCCCGTTGTGTTTTCCGTTGTTTTTCCCGTTGTATTTCCCGCCCCGCTGCCCGCTTTTATTCCGCGGGTGGTAATCTGATAACTTCTGCCTATTCTGTCCGCGCGGAAAGCGCAAAGCGAATCGGCGCATATAACGAGATCGGGCTTTATTTCGTTCACAAGTCCTCGCGCGACTTCCGAACTTTCTACGCCCGTTACGCCGCAGACGTTGGCATGAAACGCGCAGACTTCTTTTATTTTATCGACGTCGTTTTTAATCGGCTCGCCCGGTCGCCTCGTCGTTATAATTCCCTCGCAAACGTTTTTTCCGAGCGCGTCGGACGTCATATAACCGTTGCCGAGCCCCAGAACGAGCGTCGTTATATCGGAATCGAGATCGAGAAAATCGACGGTTTCTCTGATTGCCTTTGCAAGGCAACGCTGAAAATAAATCTTTTCGTCGTCGCTTTCCGCGTAAACGCCCCGCCGCGTCAGCGTGACGTATCTTCCTCTTTTAACCCCCGTCCTTTCTTCATCCGCCTGATTTTTTATCGTTATCACTTCTCTTTTTACGCCGTACTTCCCGCTGACGATATCCGATTCGATTTTCGAGCCGAGCCCTTCGGCTTCCGCCATATCGATTGCAAGATCGCATCTGATCGTTCTTTTATCCAACATACCGCACCCCGAATTTTGAAAAATATATAATATTATTTACAAAAAACCGCTAAATATTCTTGTCAAACCGTTTTTTTTGTGATAAAATAGGAGTACTGTATAAAACGAACTCATCAAAGGAGAAAATAAAGTGCCTAACATCAAATCCGCTAAAAAGCGTGTTCTTGTAAACGCGAAGAAGAATGCCGTTAATAAGGATAACAAATCCGAAGTTAAAACCGCTATTAAGAAACTCAACGCTCTTATCGAAGCCGGCAACTACGACGAAGCAATCAAACTTTATCCCGAAACCGCTTCGATTATCGATTCTTCCGTTTCCAAAGGCGTATATCATAAGAATACTGCCGCCAACAAGAAATCGGGACTTATCAAGAGAATCAACGCTCTTAAAGCGTAATTTTCCCAAGTCGGAATCCGAATCGAAATCAAATAATCCGAAATTATCCGCGTAAGAAGTAATTTACGCGGAGATTTTTTGTACTCAGCCATATTTCGGGCAAAAAATAAATTAAAAACCCCGCCGGAAAAAGCCTTATGCGCAAAAACTTTGCGCGCGTAAAACTTTTTACTGCGGGGTTTTATTTTTTAGCCGTAGTTCGAACGAAAATATATCGCAAATTAAGAGTTAAGCCCCTCTTCGGCCTCCTTATAGTTTATATCGTTTAACTCTTTCAACTTATAAAATTCGCCCTTCTTCGCCATAAGTTCGTCGTAAGAACCGATTTCTACGGGCGCGCCGTTATCCATAACCACAATTCTGTCCGCATCCCTTATGGTAGAAAGTCTGTGAGCCACGATGAACGTCGTTCTGCCTTTGATAAGCCCGGAAATCGCTTTCTGCACGTGGTATTCTGAAATATTATCGAGCGCGGAAGTCGCTTCGTCGAGGATAAGTATTTTCGGGTTGCGAATCAACGCCCTCGCTATCGTGACGCGTTGTTTCTGTCCGCCCGAAAGCCTGCCGCCATGCTCACCGACGTTTGTGTCTATCCCTTCGGGGAAAGACTTTATCAATTCTTCGAGGTCGGCTTCTTTCACGACTTCTGCGAGTTCTTCGTCGGAATAATTATCCATTCCGTAAGTTATGTTCTCTTTTATCGATCCGGAGAAAAGTATGCTGTTTTGCGGAACGACGGATATCGAATGGCGATATACGTCGAGATTTATATCCCTCATTGAGTTGCCGTCGATTAAAATATCGCCCGAGGTAGGGAGCAAAAATCCTATTATCATATTCATAAGCGTACTTTTGCCCGCGCCCGAACCTCCGACAACCGCGATACATTCGCCGGGTTTTACGTGGAGAGTGAAATTTTTAACCGTGGGCGTTTCCGCGCCCGGATACGCGTAAAAAACGTTCTCGAAGTCCACTTGCCCGCGAATCTGCGGCAGTTGCGTTCCTCTGTCCGATATCTCCATATCGCCCGCGTTCATCAGTTCGGAAATAGAATTAACGCTCTCTTTACCCGTTATTATCGACGGCATAACGTTGATTATGCTGAGAATGTTGTTGTTAATCGATGCGAACAGCGACTGATACAGCACCACGTCGCCGACCGTTATAATCTTTTTAAAAGCGAGGAACGCGCAAAAAGCAAGGCACACGCCGTTCAGCAGGTTTGCCGCAACCCAGGACGCCGAGCCGAAAGATGCGTTTGCGATATCCACCGCGCGCCCGGACTTTTTCACGGCTTCGATTTCGTTTTTGAATCCCTCGTATTCTTTATCCTCCAGCCCGTGAGCCTTCGTGACGGTGAGCATTTCGAGGATTTCGGAAAGTCTGTTGGAAACGACTTCGTTATTACGTCTGTAAATATGCGCGTTCGTTTGCAATTTTTTCCTGAACAACATCGCGATAATTACGTTTATCGGTATAACGAGAAGAAAAAACAGCGAAACGACGCCGCTTTTATAAACGGCAATGGCAATCGATATAAGCGCGCCGACGACCGCCGGAATGAACACGTCGTTCAACGACGAAACAAGCCCCGTTACGCAAGTTATGTCGTGCAGGAACTTGGACTGCACTTTCCCCGCTTCCATTTCTTTATGATACGTAATCGAAAGCCTTTGCAGTTTTCTTACGACCGCGCTTTTTATGTTCGCTTCGGTGTTGCGGAACATCTTTGAGGCAACCGTTGCCCAAAGGGTGTGCATCGGTATGTTCTGCAGAAGCGAAACGGTGAAAATAACGGCGTAAATTATGGCGGACTCGATTGCGGCGGAATAAGTGACTCCCCCGCCGAGATAATCCGTAGTGAGATTAATTATTTCGGAAGTTATAACGGGAATAATCCATACCGGCGACGCTTTGATTACATATAACAAAGTCGTCAATAAATAGTATTTGAAGTCTTTTTTAATCAGTTTTCCGAAAAAATCGACTTTCTTTTTCCCGCTTTTGGGTTTATCCGTAAAAATATGCTCGTAGGCGCTTACTTCGTCTACGGGCTGTTTTGCTTCTCGCTTTCGTTTCATAACAGACGTCCTCATACGTAATTTTCAAAGACGCGGCTATTCTATCATAACGAGAAAGTTAAGTCAATAGGAATTCACATAATTTGCAAACGTTTTGATATACTTTTTTTATGATAATAATTTTTATTCGTTCGACGCTGACTTTTATCATTCTTCTCGTCGTTATGCGCCTTATGGGAAAAAGACAAATCGGCGAAATGCAACCGTTCGAACTCGTTATCACTTTGCTCATAGCAGAACTCGCCTGCATACCGATGTCCGATATATCCGTTCCGCTGATTTACGGGATAGCCGCCATTCTCGCGGTGTTCATCATTCATCAGACGTTGTCGCTGCTCGACCGCTCGGGGAGAATACTGAAAAGGGTGATAAGCGGAAAACCGTCGATTGTTCTCAATAAAGACGGAGTTGATTTCGTGGAACTAAGAAAAAACAATATGGACGTGGAAGATCTTATCGAATCGATGCGTTCGGCGGGATATTTTTCGCTCGACGACCTCGATTACGCTATTTTTGAATCGAACGGCAAACTTTCCGCAATGGAAAAAACGGGCGAACAATGCGACAAAACATCCTTGCCCGTACTGCTCGTGTGCGAGGGAAAAGCAATTCATAACAACCTCGAACTGATCGGCTGGGATCTGAAAACACTTAACGACACGATAAGAAAACACGGCGCGAAAACGCTGAAACAGGTGGGCGTTATGACGGTGGACGGCAACGGAAAAGTCTACTATCAGAACGAAAATCAGAAATATGAAACTTTCAATATAAAATTTAAGGAGGGTTTGAATTGGTAAAATCGCTTATATCGGTACTCGTCGCGCTTCTTTTACTTTCCGGCGCGGCGGTTTACGAACAAATTTACGTTCGTTCGGCATTCGAGCGACTTCGCGAACAAGCGGTGATTATGCAAGAAAAGGAATTTTCCGGAACGGCGACGGTTTCGGACGCGGAAAACGTAAGAAACCGCTGGAT
>CEAR01038981.1_pt1 | contig 19826 bp, 17 predicted proteins | sample 557461 | NCBI WGS metagenome assembly CEAR01 (sample SAMEA3182075, study PRJEB8094) | gut metagenome | biome: human; feature: gut; material: Stool; isolation source: human stools | place: Canada | collected 2012-03-14
ATCCGTCTCGGCGCGGGCGCGTTCGTCTGCGGTGAGGAAACGGCTCTTATGACCTCCATTGAGGGTAAGCGCGGCGAGCCGCGTCCCCGTCCGCCTTTCCCGGCGGTCAAGGGTCTGTTCGCCAGCCCCACTATTCTGAACAACGTCGAGACCTACGCCAACGTGGCGCAGATCATACTCAAGGGCGCCGACTGGTTCCGTTCCATGGGTACCGAAAAATCCAAGGGCACCAAGGTGTTCGCACTGGGCGGAAAAATTCGCAACACGGGTCTTGTCGAGGTTCCCATGGGTACCACCCTGCGCCATATCATTGAGGAAATCGGCGGCGGTATCCCGAACGGTAAGAAATTCAAGGCGGCACAGACCGGCGGACCTTCCGGCGGATGCATTCCCGCTCACCTGATTGATACGCCGATCGACTATGACAACCTGATGGCAATCGGATCCATGATGGGTTCCGGCGGACTGATCGTCATGGATGAGGACAACTGCATGGTAGACATTGCCCGCTTCTTCCTGGAGTTTACCGTGGACGAGTCCTGCGGCAAGTGCACCCCCTGCCGCGTCGGCACCAAGCGTCTCCTCGAGATCCTGGACAAGATTATTTCCGGCAACGGCGAGCTTGAAGATATAGACCGCCTGGAGGAGCTTGCCAACTACATCAAGTCCGCCTCCCTGTGCGGGCTGGGGCAGACCGCGCCCAACCCGGTTCTGTCCACCCTGCGGTATTTCCGGGATGAGTACATCGCCCACATCGTGGAGAAGCGCTGTCCCGCCGGTGTCTGTAAGAAGCTGGTTCGCTTCTCCATTCAGCCCGATGCCTGCATCGGCTGCGGTAAGTGCGCCAAGAACTGCCCCGTGGACGCCATCACCCGCACGGACTACATCGCACCCGGTCATAAGCTGGCATCCATGCAGATTGATACCAAGAAGTGCGTGAAGTGCGGCGCCTGTATCAGCAACTGTAAGTTCAACGCTATTACCAAAGCCTAAGAAAGGAGAATTGTGGTAGAATGGAAACTCTGAACGTCAAAATAAACGGCAGACCCTATGCCGTTGCCAAGGGGTCCACGGTTCTCGAAGCCGCCAAGGCGGCGAAGATCGATATCCCCACCCTGTGCTACCTGAAGGATATCAATGAGATCGGCGCCTGCCGGCTGTGTCTGGTGGAGGTGTCGGAGGGCGGAAAGCCGTTCCGGCTGGTGACTGCCTGCGTATACCCCTGCACCGAGGGGATGGAAATCAAAACCAATACGCCACGCATCATCAATTCCCGCAAAATGAATCTGGAGCTGTTGCTTTCCAATCACAACAAGAAGTGCCTGGAGTGCGTCCGCAGCACCAACTGCGAACTGCAGACTCTGTGCCGCCAGTACGGCGTGACCGAGAGCCGGTTCCAGGGCGTCATGAATCACTACGAAATTGATGATAAGACGCCGATCATCCGGGATAACAACAAGTGCGTTCTTTGCCGGCGCTGCGTGGCAGTCTGCCAGAAGGTCCAGGGCATCGGCGTTATCGGTGCCAATGACCGCGGCTTTGATACGCACATCGCCTCGGCGTTTGAAACGCCGCTGGAGTCCACCTCCTGCATCAACTGCGGGCAGTGCATCGTTGCCTGTCCCGTGGGCGCACTCTATGAGCGTGACGATACCGATAAGGTGTTTGAGGCGCTGGCTGATCCCAAGAAGCACGTCCTGATCTGCGCTGCTCCTTCCGTGCGCGCCCAGATCGGCGAGTGCTTCGGCTACGAGCCGGGAACCGATGTGGAAGGCAAGATGGTCGCGGCAATCAAGGCGCTGGGCTTTGAGGGTGTGTACGACATGAACATGACCGCTGACCTGACCATCATCGAGGAGGCGACCGAGCTCATCGGACGCATTCAGAAGGGTGGCGCTCTGCCGCTCATCACTTCCTGCTCGCCCGGATGGATCAAGTACTGCGAGCACTACTTCCCGGAGATGACGGAGAACCTGTCCACCTGCAAGTCGCCGCAGCAGATGTTCGGCGCAGTCGTCAAGACATTCTTTGCCGAGAAGATGGGTTGGGATCCGCAGGATATCTTCTTCGTGTCGGCTATCCCCTGCACAGCCAAGAAGTTTGAGGTCGGCAGAGACGATCAGTCCGCCGCCGGTAACGGCATTCCGGACGTGGATGTGGCAATTACCACCCGCGAGCTGGGACGCATGATCCAGAAGGCGGGCATCGACTTCCGCAGCCTGGACGACGAGCATTTTGATGCTCCCTTTGCCATCGGGTCCGGCGCCGGTGCTATCTTCGGAGCGACCGGCGGTGTCATGGAGGCTGCACTGCGTTACGCCGCCGAGCTGATCCTGGGCACCAAGCTGGAATCCGTGGATTTCCCGGAGGTGCGCGGTACCGAGGGTATCAAGCTGGCGTCCTATAAGCTGGGTGACCTGACTGTTAATGTCGGTGTCGCTTCCAGTACCGGCAAGGCGAAGGAACTGCTGAACCGGGTTAAATCCGGCGAGCTGGATCTTCAGTTTATCGAAATCATGGGTTGCCCGGGCGGCTGTGTCAACGGTGGCGGTCAGCCGATTCAGCCTGCGCACGTCCGCGCGACGATTGATCTGCGTGCCGTCCGTGCCGCCGTCCTCTACAACGACGACCGGAACGATGATCTGCGCAAGTCGCAGGACAACTCTGCTGTCAAGATGCTGTATGATGAATTCTTCGGGTATCCTAACTCTGAGAAGGCACATCACATCCTGCACACCAGCTACGTCAAGAGAGGTCTGTAATATACCCAGAGGGGGCGCCGGATATCCGACGCCCCCTCTGCTTGCGGAAAAGCCCTGCCCACCGGGCGGGGCTTTTCGCTTGCTGGATTGAATATGCATACACGGCAGATCAGCGGTTGACTTCCCGATTATCTGTTCTGCCAAGCAGGTAATCGACCGATACATCAAAATAGTCTGCAATGCGGATCAGCATGGCATATCCCGCCTCCCGCTCGCCCGTTTCGTACCGGCAAATCGTGTTCTGACTGACATTCAGTTCCATAGCGAGACGCACTTGAGATATTCTACGCTGGCGACGCAATTCGCGCAATCGGAAATTCATTCGTTACCGCCCCCGCTGTTTGTTGATTATTTGATTTATACCTATTGACATTATTATACCAATATGGTATAATACAAATATCCCGAATTGGTATATTGAGGGGGGAATGACTATGAGTTTGATACGATGTCCCGAATGTAATGCAAAAGTGTCGGATAAGGCGTTCGCCTGTCCGCGTTGCGGTTTTGTCGCAGAGGATCATCTTTTGCCGATTAGTCAGCAAGTTTGCTCAGATGTTGTTCCGACCTTTTCTTGTGCCGTTGAAAAGGGAACTCTTTTTGAATCTGTTCTGCTCAATTCAGTTATGATAGAAAACCATGCGGAGCTTTCCGAATCTTTCGGGAATATGACGTGGCTCGGCTTGCATTTGCCGGAGTTAACCGAATCTATTTGCAGTCTTGCCCGTAAACGCGGTTCTTCTAAGAATAAGAATTGATATGGTGATTACGCTGACCTTTATGCTGATCACACTGATTGGTTGTCTGGTAGGCTTTTTCTTCGTTAAAAGCTTGTCTTTCCTGGACAGAGTCATCCTTGTTGTGGTCATGCTTGGAATACTGTTTGTTATGCTGGTATATATCGTGATTGCAGGCTGGTGACAGAAAACGCCCTGCGGCGGACGGGTGTTCCGATAAATCAGGACGAAAGAACATAGTCCCCCCGTCCCCTGCATATACTGCTCCGAATCACAAGGCGGAGGAGGGGTTGCTATGGATACAAGCAGGCGACAGGGAGGACTCCCGATCCCGGCTGGGACGCAGGCAATCCGGCGGACAGACGGCACCGGGACAATCTTCGGAGGGCGGGGAAGCGGTTCCTTGCCAATGCGGGGGCGGTATCGTTTGGGAAAACGGGCACGGATGGCAACGGTCTGCCTGCTGGTCGTGCTGTGCCTGATGGCGGCGGCAATACCCGTCTTCCGACAGGCGGGAACTTCGGGCAGGCGCGGGTGGTTGTCTGCATTATGCCGCCTCATGAGCAGTGCCGGATTGCCGCCCACCGGACAATCCGCGTCCGGTGTCGGACAAACGGAAGCGCCGGACGGAACAACCGAAACACAGACGGCGGCGGAAATAACCCGGGCGGAACCGGACAGAAATGCCGGATCTGCCACGGAACCGCCGCCGGAGACTGACCCTGCGGTGACAGATAATGAGACAGAGCCTTCGACACTGCCGCCGGACACGTCCGTATGGACGGAAGAACCGACGGGGGCGCCGGAAACCTCGTGCTACCCGGAGAATGCGCCGGGTATTGCATACCGGGATATGAGCGAGAGCGAGCGCGGCGCCCACTACGTGTGGAATGACACCGACCGGTTCATCTCCCCTCCAACGGGAGAGTGGACCTATGCGGGCGTCGAGCCGCCGACCGTGCTGATAGTCTGCTCGCACCCCTACGAAAGTTACCGCGGGGGCGATGCCGCCGGAACGGTATCCGATCTGGCGACGGGATTGGCGGAGGCTCTGCGCGCACGGGGCGTGCGCGTTGTATTTGTCGGCAGTGCGCTATCCGGATTGACTCCGGACAGTTCCGTGCGGGAGAGCTATACCCGAACGCAGGCGTTGGCTCGCTATTACTGCCGCCTGTACGGAAATATCACGCTGGTGCTGGATGTGCGGCGCAGCGCGGAAACCGTGGGGAACGAGCGGCTTGCTACCTACGGAACGGTCAGGGGACAGTCAGCCGCACAGGCGCGGTTTATTGTGGATGCTCTGAGACGCGGCGCACAGCCGGACGGCTCCGCGACCGATTTGGCGCTGGCGATTGCCTTGCGGCAGGCGCTGTTTTCCGTGTCTCCGACCCTTGCGCGCCCGGTGTATCTGCGGGCATCGCAAGGGCTGATACCGACCGGACTCTGCGGTACCGAGTACGCCGACGGGTACCCATCACCCTGCCTTCTGACGCTGGAGCTTGGCGCATCCGGTAACACGTTTTCCGAAGCGGAATGCCTGCTAGGCTATGTGAGTGCGGCGCTTGCCGCCGTGCTGTCCGGGATATGACGGACTGCCGGGACATACAGACACGAAAAAAGGATCGGACATACTCATCCGATCCTTTTTTTGTGCAGTCGCGCCTGTAAGCCGGGTTCTGTGCCCCTCGCGGGGCGACGGTCATCTATCTGTGCGTCCCGTTGCCGGGAGCGCTCCGGAGCGGCGTCTCCCCCGCCCCGTGCCACCCAAAACACCCTCCCGTAAGGGAGGCGGCCGGGCAGACCGGATGGGTTTTCCCATCGCACTTACGGTGTTGCATCGGATAGAGTTTACAGCAGATCCATGTTACCATGGAAATGGGTGAGCTCTTACCTCGCCTTTCCATCCTTACCCCGACGCGTGCGCCGGGGCGGTTTATTTCTGTTGCACTTTTCCGGTGGTTGCCCACGGCTGATGTTATCAGTTATCCTGCCCTGTGATGCCCGGACTTTCCTCGCACTGCTGCCTTTCGGTGTGACGGCACGCGACCGTCCGGCGCGGCTACGGGTAAAGTATACCATGTTTTGCGGTATATGTCAAGGGGCAGGATCGGATTTTTGCGGGGTAACAGCGCCGGAGAAGGAAACGATCCTCGGGTACTGAGTCGGCTGTTTGCGCCTGCGATAACACGGGGCAAATCGGATAAAACGTCGGGCTTCACAAAAAATGCAGGATTTGTTGCAAAAAAATTCAGAATCCACTTGACAAACGGCTCGCACTGTGGTATACTCAATGCAACTTTTTCAGGAAAGGGGAACGGAGGACATGCTCGGCAGAACCGGTGGCAGGAACAGTGCAAATCGCTACTATAGCTATTATTACTTTTACTTTTATCTGTACAGCAGTGAAGTAAAAGCGATTTGTGATGCTCATGAACAGGTGCCTGCGTGAAAGAAAGTCCTTCGCCTTACCGAAAAGGCAGGATGGAACGGGCGTTTGCCGCATGGATCACGGATCCGTGCGGTATTGTTTTATCCGGAGCAGGAACGCATTGCCCGGATACAAAACCTGCAAATTCCGTCTTCCTGCAAACAGTCCGATTATTTATTCACAACGGAGGAATCAGTTATGAAGAACCGCAAAACCGTACTTGCAACCGTGCTGGCACTGGTGCTGGCGTTCACATCCGCGTTGTCCTTCTCCTCGTGCGGCGAGAGCAAAAAAGTCTATACCGTCGGCATCTGCCAGCTGGCAACGCATGATGCGCTGGATGCTGCCACGCGGGGTTTTCAGGATGCGCTCAAGGATAAACTGGGCGCAGACAATGTAGTATTCGACTTGAAGAACGCGGCTGGAGACAGCAATATCTGCAACACCATTGTAAATTCCTTCGTTTCCAAAAAGGTGGATCTGATAATGGCGAACGCGACCGCCGCCCTGCAGGCGGCATACAACGCGACCAGCACCATCCCGATTCTCGGCACATCCGTCACCGAGTACGGCGGGGCGCTGAACCTGAAGGATTTCAACGGAACCGTTGGCGGCAATGTTTCCGGAACATCCGACCTTGCACCACTGACTGAGCAGGGAGATATGCTGATGGAGCTGTTCCCGGAAGCCAAAAAGGTGGGAATCCTGTATTGCTCTGCAGAGTCGAATTCCGAATACCAGGTCAAGGTCATGGAGGAGTATCTGGGCGGAAAGGGCTTGACCTGTACCCGCTACGCTTTCTCGGATACCAATGACGTGGTGTCTGTCACAACGCGGGCGGCTGCCGACAGCGATGTCCTCTATATCCCGACAGACAATACGGCGGCGACCTGCACGGAGGCAATCGGCGGCGTTGTCCGGGCGCAGAAGGTGCCTGTTATCGCGGGCGAATCCGGCATTTGCATCGGTTGCGGTGTGGCGACCCTTTCCATCAGCTACTATGATCTCGGCTATACGACCGGCGAGATGGCTGCCAAAATTCTGAAGGGTGAGGCGGATATTTCGACCATGCCCATTGCGTATGCGCCTGCCGCCAAAAAGTACAACGCGGATATGTGCGCCGCCCTGGGTATTACGCCGCCTGCCGGCTACGCGCCGCTTGGCTGACGCTGCCAATATCCGCACACGCAACGAAAAGGAGTTTTGATATATGGGAAACTGGTTTTCCTCACTTCCCGGTGCCATTGCGCAGGGTCTGATATGGGGTATCATGGCAATCGGCGTCTATATCACATATAGGATTCTGGATATCGCAGACCTTACAGTGGACGGTTCCATATGCACCGGTGCCGCCGTATGCACGGTTCTGATCATGCGGAACATCAACCCGTGGCTGGCGCTGCTGTGTGCTTTTCTGGTCGGTCTGGTCGCCGGGAGTATCACGGGGGCGTTGCACATCGGATTGGGTATTCCTGCTATTCTGGCAGGCATTCTGACTCAAATGGCTCTGTGGTCGGTCAATCTGAAGATTCTTGGTAAGGCGAATCAGGCAATTCCGGCGCGGTCGTATACGGTGTTGCTTTCCCAAATGGACATTCCTGCGGCGTTGCTCCTGCTGGGGATCGCAACGGCGGCAGTTATCGGCATGCTGTACCTGTTTTTCGGAACCGAACTGGGTTGCGGCATTCGGGCGACCGGTTGCAATCCTGCTATGAGCCGAGCGCAGGGCATCAATACCGGCGTCAATAAGGTTATCGGTCTGGCGCTGTCCAACGGTCTGGTCGCGCTGTCCGGAGGACTGCTTTGCCAGTATCAGGGGTATGCCGACATCAATATGGGGCGCGGCGCCGTGGTCATCGGGCTTGCCGCTGTCGTTATCGGCGAGGCGGTCGTGCGGCATATCTCTCCGAATTTTGCCGTGCGGCTAACGGGGGTTGCAATCGGAGCCGTTATCTATTATCTCGTGTACCAGACGGTTATTTTTCTCGGCTTCGACGCCGACCTGCTCAAGATGTTCTCGGCGGTCGTAGTTGCGCTGTTCCTCGGTATACCATACCTGCAGAAGACCGTCCGGGAGGCGTGCCATACGTCCAAGGCGGCAAAGGGAGGGAACAACCATGCTTGAGATGCGCAATGTAGTCAAAACCTTCAACAAAGGAACCGTGGACGAGAAGGTAGCGCTGGCAGGATTAAGTCTGACCGTGAAAGAGGGCGAGTTCGTGACGGTTATCGGAGGGAACGGTGCCGGGAAAAGCACCATGCAGAATGCCATTTGCGGCACATGGCGTCCGGACAGCGGCAGTATTCTGCTGAACGGAATCGACGTCACCCGCCTGCCGGAGCATAAACGTGCCAAGTATCTCGGGCGCGTATATCAGGACCCCATGCTGGGAACCGCCGCAGCGATGCAGATCGAGGAAAATCTGGCGCTTGCGTTCCGCCGGGGACGGCACCGCACGCTGATGCCGGGCATCCGGAGGGCGGAACGCGAGGAGTACCGCCGCAAGCTGACCGAGCTGGGGCTGGGGCTGGAGAATCGTCTGACCGCCAAAGCCGGAACGCTGTCGGGCGGTCAGCGCCAAGCCCTGACGTTGCTGATGGCTACGCTTCAAAAGCCGCGCCTGTTGCTGTTGGATGAGCATACGGCGGCGCTTGATCCTAAAACCGCATCGGTGGTCATGTCCATCACCGAACGCATCGTACTGGAGGAGAGGCTGACCACCCTGATGATAACGCACAATATGCGGGACGCTATCCGCTACGGAGATCGCCTGATTATGCTGCACGCCGGCAACATCATCCTGGATATTTCAGGCGAGGAAAAGAAAAATCTCACGGTAACCGACCTTTTGGAGAAATTCTCGGTCAGCAGCGGCAGCGAGTTTTCGAGTGATCGCGGGCTGTTGGGATAAGAATTCCCTCCGGTTTATATGGCGAAAAAAGAACAGAGACGAAAGCCACAGGGCAATCGTCTCTGTTTCTTGCTCACCGGCATTTGAAGTCAGCCGCGTCCAGGATCAGCTCCACACATTTTTCCTCCCCGAGCAGTCCGCTGTCCAGCGCGAGGTGGTAGTTGTTGCATACGCCCCAATCGCGGTCAGTGTGGAAGCGGTAGTAATTGCGGCGCCTGTTATCCATTTCCTTGAGCCGCTGTTCAACCGGCTTTTCGGTCGCGCCGTACCGTTCCAGCACGTGCTTGGCGCGGTGTGCGTTGTCTGCGTGAATGAAAACGTGCAGGCAGTCGGTGCGTCCGCGCAGGATGTAGTCCGAACAGCGCCCCATAATGACGCAGGCTTCCTTTTCTGCCAGCTCCTCAATGACGTGTGTCTGCGCCTCGTAGAGTTTTTGGTAAATGGACGGGTAGCCGTAGGAGCCAGCCGCACTCATGGCGATCTGATACAGGAAGCTGTTTGCGTGGGAAGCGTATTCCTCGTTGTCGCGGATGAATTCTTCAGACAGCCCGCTCTGCTTTGCCACCTTGCTGATAAGCTGACTGTCATAGAAGGAAACGCCCATCCGCTCGGCAACTGCTTTTCCAATGGTATGTCCACCGCTTCCGAATTCACGGCTGATGGTGATGATCCGTTTTGTCATACTGTTTTCCTCCTTACATATTCGGTTGCGGCAATCCTCTGCCGCCTGTGGGGCACCGCCTATTCATCGTGCGATGAATGTTTTGAAACTCCCTAAGTACAGTATAGCACAAAACAGCGTTTTTTTCAAGGGGAATTTCCTGAATTTTCATTACGTCCCGTCTCCGTCAAGCAGAGCGGCGGTCAGGCGGAATATTTCACGGAAGCGGTCGGCGGCATAAAGCAGGTACATTCGCCCCGGTTCTTCCAGGTGGTAGTACATCCGGACGCGGCGCTTTCCGACCGTAACCTGTCGGGCTGAGATCAGCCCACGCTCCCGCATACGGTACATGGGGGCGTACATGGATCCGTCCTTCAGCCGTAGCGTACCGGCACTCCGCCGGACAAGCTCCTGCCGGATCTCGTAGGTGTACATATCCCGCTCTGCGAGCAGGGACAGAATCCACAATTCGGACAGCCCGCTTTGTATATTCTCGTCCACTGCATTGCACCATTCCGTGGGCAGATGCTGTTCTGTTTCCTGCATACCTGTCACCTCCTTGCTACCGCCGCGTGAAAATGCGGCATTTACGGATATTGTTGTGCGCCTGTTCCATGACAGGCTACCTGCGGGGGGTGCAATCCGGATACATCTACGCCCTCCAGCTCCAGCAGATAACGCTTGCGCGGCAAACCGCCGGCATAGCCGACCAGATTGCCGCCGGCGCCGATGACGCGATGGCAGGGGATCATCAACGATATGGGGTTGTGCCCGACGGCACCGCCGACCGCCTGCGCGGATACCCGACCGCCGCGCTCCGCTTCCAGCCGACGGGCAATGTCCCCATATGTTACGACCTGTCCCCAGGGAATGTCGAGCAGAATGCGCCAGACGGCAAGACGGAATGGGGAGCCGACCGGTGATAACCGGGGCATAGACTCCGGCTTACGCCCGGAAAAATAGATGTCCAGCCAACGTTCCGCCTCCCGGAGGATCGGGAACGGGCGTGGCGAAACTCGCTCGGACAATGCGTTGTCGAAACCGCGTTGTCCATCAAACCAAAGTCCGATCAGCGCATCCCCTGTTTGGTCGCTGACAACCGTTATGTCGCCGAGCGGTGAATGGCAGTGCATGATGTTGCCCATGTTCTCCTCCGTATGACGGTTCCCCTGTACAGGGAACGCGGTGGCACCTTTACCGATTGCGCACTCCGCTCAGGGAGCCTGCATTCCGAGCGGCAGGCAGACCGACAGGAACGCGCCGGTGTCCGGCAGGCAGAAGGATGCAATCTGTACGTCGGGGGGCGGCGCGGCGGAATCAAAACGCAGGGGCTGACCGCCGCCATCCTGCTTGCAGAGCGCCTCGCGGCGTGTCCAGATACGCGTAAAGCCTGCCGATACCCCGCCCTCGGGCAGAAGCGCCCGCTCCTGTTCAGACAGAAAACGCGCCGCCAGCCTCCGGGCGCGTTCTTCCGGAACAGGCTCCTCTACATCCACGCCGACCCGCCCGCCGCCTGCCCACAGAAAGCAGGCGACGTGTGCGGCGGAATGTGACAGGCTGAAGTCTGCGTTCAGAGCCGCGCCGTCCCGCGACAGCAGAAACGGGCGCCCATTCGCGTCACGGCGCAACGAGCAGCCGGCGGACGTTACGCCCGCTGCAGACAGCAAAGGCGGCAGAAGGGACAGTGCAAACAGCCGGATCGGGGCGTTTACGCCGCGCGCAAGGTCAGCAAGATAATCAAGACTGTCACTGTCCGGAAAGTCAGCACACAGCGCCGCGTACAGCATACCTGCGTCCGGCGGCGGGCTCGGCATTCGGCGTACAGCCGGGAAGAGTCCGCCTATGTGCCGGAGCGGTGCAGGTGTGAGATCGGCGGTGTCCATATCAGCTGTTCAGCCCCATCTGTTCCATGAGCCTTTTGTTGAATTCCTCGGCGGTGTTGTAGCCCATTTTCTTTTGACGGTTGTTCATGGCGGCAATTTCCAGAATGATGGCGAGGTTCCGACCGGGCTTGACGGGGATGGTGATGGACGGAACATCAATGCCCAGAATGTTGGTCTTTTGTTCGTCAAGACCCAGTCTGTCATACATCTTGCCCTGAATCCAGTTCTCCAGGTTGATAACCAGATCAATGCGCTCGGTTGTCTTGATCGCACCCATGCCGAACAGACGCCGGACATCCACGATGCCGATACCGCGCAGCTCCACATAGTGGCGAATGATCTCCGGTGCCGTGCCGAGCAGTGTTTTGTCCGATACACGCTTGATTTCCACGGCATCGTCCGCGATCAGTCTGTGTCCGCGCTTGATAAGTTCAATGGCGGTTTCGCTCTTGCCGACGCCGCTGTCGCCCAGCAGCAGCATACCCTCGCCATACACCTCAACCAACACACCGTGCCGCGTTATGCGGGGGGCAAGATGCGTGTTGAGTGATCCGATCATAGCAGCCATGATCGGGCTTGTCTTTTTCTCCGTGCGCAGGATGGGGACGCCGACCTTGCGTGCCTCCTGCGCCATTTCCTCAAAGACCGGCAGTGCCGTGGTGTACAGAACCGCCACGGGACGTGCCTGAATGTAATTGACGATGCGGTGGCGCCGCTCCTCCGGCTCAAGCCCGATAAGGTAGCGGTGCTCTGCATTGCCGATCATCTGGATGCGCTCCGCATCAAATATCTCAAAGAAGCCGGCAAGAGCCAGCCCGGGACGGCTGATCTCCGGCGTAGTAATCAGAATGTCGTTGTAGTTGTCCGGGATCACGATTTCTTCCAAAGAGAACTCCTGCGCCAGCTTTACCAGCGGGATTGAATAAACTTCCTCAGACATAACGTTTTCCTCCAGCTTACAGAATATCCAGTTCGATATATGCGGCACTGCCGCGCTCCGGTAACGTGACTGTCAGGGTGGCTCCCGAAACCGAGGCGGTATAACCGGGCAGGGCAGGGTAGACGTCCGCGACACGCCACGCGCCCGCGTAGCGGGACAGGTCGATCTGCGTCTGAAGCGGTGTTCCGTCCGGCAGAGCGGTGGACCAGACCGCCAGCAGAAGTTTGCCGCCTTCACGATCCAGCAGACCGTAAGGGAAGGTCTCCCGTCCGGACAGCCGCAGGGTGCCCGCCGGGAAAACCGGTACGGCGCGCGCCGTAATCGTGCGGTTGCGTTTATAGATATCCGCCGCCTGACGCATGAGCGAGAGGTTGAACTCATCGGCACAGTCAATGTGTCCCGACAAATACATTAGCCCCATAAGACCGGAAACCATGTTGTGTACTGTGACGCGCCCGTCCGCGAAGCCGGCTGTAAATTCTGCCGAAGGGCGGAAGCTGTCCCGGTAGTCGATCGCAACCGGGTAGGGGCACGCCCATACGCCGACCCGCTCCGGCGGCAGGCAGGCAGATAACCCCGTGATAACCGATGGCGTTCTCAGGTAATCCTCCTGGTCGCTGCTGGACTGCAGGTAAAAGTGGCGCACAGCGCCGAAGTCCGAACGCATGGCGCCGGAGCAGCAGCTTTCAATGATGAAGTCGGGGTACGCAGTGCAGATCTCGTCCACCAGCGACAGCACGGCGGCGGCATGGTCACCAAGCGCAAGTGCTCCGTTCCGGTCGGGAGCGCCGTGCGTATCAATGCCCACACCGACAGACTGATTGTAGTCATTCTTGACGTAGCGCACTCCCATGCGGTACAGGCGGTCGAATACGCCGCGGATGTGAGCCCGGACAGCAGGATTGCGGAAATCCATGAAGCAACGGTCCTTGCCGATCACGTGCCCGTGACGGTACAGCAAAGCCTCCGGGTGTGCTTTGGCAAAGGCGGAGCTGATCCCGACCGATTCAATCTCAAGCCAGACGCCCGGCTTCATGCCGCGCGCAACGATCTCGTTCAGAATCCCCTGGACGCCGCCCTCGCCGAACAGCTCGTCCCACGGTTCCCAGTCGCCCATATCCGCGCTCCAGTTGCCGGATGTCCGGAACCAGCCTGCGTCAATGACGAAATACTCCGCTCCCACACGGGCGGCGGCATCCATGAGAGGAATCAGCTTTTCGCGTGTCGGCAGTGCCCACAGGCAGTTCATGTAATCGTTGAAGCAAAGCGGCGGAACACCGCCCGGAAGGCGGCGCAGTGCCAGGGCACGTTTGGCGCCGGTCAGCGCCGCGACCGCCTCTTCAAAGCCGCCCTCGACGCAACCGTACAGAGCCGGGCAGGTGGTATAGCGCTCTCCCGGCGCCAGTGTGAGCGTCCAGCCATCGTTACCTTCGCAGGCGGCACCCAGGAAGACGCAAAGGGTGCTGTCCTCCCGGTGCCCGCGCGCGCACAGCTCAATCTGCCAGCCCGTCCCGCCAACCAGCACCTCAAAAAAGTGCGTGCGGTGCAGTTCGGTATCCTCCAGCAGGAGCAGGGGGTAATACTTGGCAGTGCTCCACGTGCCGACACTGCGCAGTCGTACCGAGGTTTGCGAATGATGATTGTAGGTCTTATAAAGTCCGGCGTCCTCCGGCGACATATGCCGCCACTGCCCCTCACCCTGCCACGAGCTGTATGCAAAGTGGACGCGGAAACGGTCATCGTCCCAGCGGCGCTTCCCATCCGAGCCGATGCCGGTCAGGAACGCGGCGCTCAGCGTGTCCGCGAGCAGAGCCGTGTCGCCCGTGTTGACCAGCGTTGTGCGCTGGAGCGTGGCGCCGCCGGGGAGTGACTGGCGCTCCAGGTGTATTTCGCCCCGCCCGTCCGCCAGGTGGAGGACGCCGTCGGCTACCTGCGTTGCCGTCTCGGCGATGCCGTTTGAGGCGATGTAGGTGTTGTTGTTTTCGGCATTCAGATTCAGATAGAACGTGGATGCGGGTGTTTCCATGAGCATGACCATGGCTTTTGCATCAGCAAAAGTTTCCTTTCTTCGGAATTGCGCCAGGCACGTGGATTATTCCAGCGCCTCAAACTGCTCAAGAGCCGATTTGAAGGACGCCATCGCCGCGGCAAAGGCATCGGGCTTGGTCAGGTCAACGCCTGCCAGCTTGAGCAACTCAACGGGGCTGTCACTGCCGCCGGAGGACAGGAACCGGAAGTAGTCCTCCACTGCGGGTGCGCCCTCGCTGTAAATGCGTTCGGCGATGGACACGGCGGAGATGATACCCGTTGCGTACTTGTATACGTAGAAGGAGCGGTAGAAGTGCGGGATCCGCGCCCACTCGTAGGCGATCTCGGGATCGGAAACGACCGAGCGCCCGTAATACTTCCGGTTGAGCGTCAGGTAGGCATCATTCAGCACGTCCTTGGTCAGAGGCTGTCCCTTTTCCGCCATGTCGTGCGCCATGAATTCAAACTCGGCGAACTGCGTCTGGCGGAACAGCGTGCCCTTGAGCGTGTCCATGTAGTAAGAGAGCAGGTATTTCTTGACCTTGGGATCTTCCGTGTGCTTCAGCAGGTACTTGACCAGCAGTACCTCGTTGACCGTGCTGGCAACCTCGGCAACAAAAATCTTGTAATCCGACTTTTCCTGCGGCTGGGCGCGCTCGGAGTGATAGGAATGCATGGCGTGCCCCAGCTCATGTGCCAGCGTGAAAACGTTGCTGGTGGTGGGCTGATAGTTGAGCAGAACATAGGGGTGCGGCAGACCGAACACGCTGATGCTGTAAGCACCGCTGCGCTTTCCGGCGGTCTCCTCCACGTCAATCCAGCCGCTGTCGTGCGCCTCCTGCAAAAGAGCCTGATACCGCTCACCCAGCGGGGCAAGCCCCTCCTTGACGATGCGGAAGGCTTCCTCGTAGTCCACCTTGATCTCTGCGTCCTCCACGACCGTGGTATACACGTCATACATATGCATGGACTTGTAGCCGAGCATCTTCTTGCGGTCGCGGTAGTAGCGGTGCAGGAGCGGCAGATTCTTGTTGACCGACTTCAAAAGATTGTGGTAGACCTTGATATCAACATCCTCGGACGCCATTGCCATGGCAAGGCAGGAGTCATACTTCCGTGCGCGGGCAATGAAAACGTCCTTGTCCACGTTTGCCACATAGGTGGCTGTAATGGTGTTGATGAGCCCGATATACGCTTTGTAATACGCCTGGAACGCCGCCTTGCGTACCCGGCGGTCGGGGTTCTGGAGCAGCATTCCGTAAGCGCCGTGCGTGACCTCCACGGGCTTGCCGTCTACCTTGATGGTGGGGAAGGGGAAGTCGGCGTTGTCCAGCATACCGAAAATCTGACGGCTGCTGTCAAACACGCGGGCGCCCTGCGAAAGAACCTCCTCCGTCTCCTGTGAAAGGACGTGCGGCTTTTCCTTGATGAGCAGACGCAAGGTGTAGTCGTAATCGGAAAGGCGCGGGTCGGCGGCGAACGCCTCCAGCGTCTCGGCAGGCAAGGAAGTCAGCTCGGGGGTTATAAATGCCGTCTCCGCCGCCAGCTTCATCTCCAGCTGGGACATCCGGGACTTGAGCGCCACGAATTCGGATTTGCGGGTATCCTCATCGCCGCGCATGAAGGCGTACACGTCCAGCCGAATGACATCCAGCATGATGGCGTTGAGCTTTTCCATGCATTCCAGCACGGTGGCTGCGTCGGTCAGCTTGCCCTGATAGGCGGCGAAGCCGGGCTTTTCCGCGACAGCCGCCTCAACCTTGCCGTACAGTGCCTCCCAATCCTCCTGCGTTGCGAAAATATCCTCTGTCCGCCATTTCCGGTTGGCGGGAACCTGTTCTCTTTCAAGTGCCATAGGAACTCTCCTTTGCAAAATTATTCGGCTATATTATACCACAGAAAAAGGCTTTTGGCAACAGGATTTGCCAAAAGCCTTTGAGTTTTTTGCATCGTCTTCGCCGTTCGCCGCTTCCTGCCGTTTTTACAGTGTGAGCAACAGGGCGAGCAGGACGGATAGCAGGATCCAGACGCCGGCAATCCCGGACAGAATATACCAGCGTTTCTGCCTGCCGTGCTTGTCGGAATGTGCCATGACCAGCCCCACTACCAATGGGGCGACGGGCACGAGAAACCCATTCAGGACATAGAAAACCCAGAACACCGGGACTGCGCTCTCATTGTTTTCCTCCCACGGGATCTCATCGTAATCCTCGTATCGGACATCGGATTTCAGTTCGGCGGCGCTGTCGATTGTCTGCTGCACCGCCAGTGCGGCATCTCCACGGAGCAGGACGGCGTCCACATTGCCGGAACGGTAGGAAAAGTACCCGTCGGCATCAAAGTGCTGATTTCCCAGCGTTCGGTAGTCCACATACAGGTAACCCTCCTCGCAGGTGTACAACCCGCCGGACACGGTGTACACGCATCCGGTCGCATCGGAGAAGCGTATCGCACACATGGGCATATCAAGCAACGTTCGCACATCCACCGTGCGGTGCTCCCCGGCGTCCGGCAGGGCGTTGAGCCAATCCGCCGTGACAGGGGCAATGGTCGGGGTGCGCGTGCCCGTTTCGGGGTACAGGGCATAGCTGCCTTGCCCGTCGGACAGGAAGCGTTTCAGAGCGGCGGTGCCGTCAGGCGTTGCGAATACCGCAGCAACGTCCCCACTCTGCCAGCTCAGCCAGACAAAATCGGTCGAATCCAGCGGGCGGCGCACGGAGTAGAGCCCCCCGTCCGATGCCCGTATCTTGTTGCCGTACACATAGCAGGAGTTTTGCGCAACGCGGTAACCGGGCGGCAGGAGATAGCGGGTATATGCCGTATCATCGCCGGTCAGCGTATCCCCATCCAGCTTCCATGTCACCGCTCCCGTGCGGTTCTGGTCGGATGCCGGGGACGCCGAGACAGGCAGGGATAGCGGCAGGCACAGGGCGAGTGTCAGAAGCAAAAGAAAGGATACAAACAGCTTTTTCATGATGCACACCCCCTTATGCCAGATTCAGCCGGCGTTCCAGCTTATCCAGCGCGATAAAATGCAGGATGACGCCGATCGTTGCCGTCACGGCGATGGCGAGCAGAATAAGCACGGCAAGTGCCGGGTAACGGAACGCCGGATTCATCTGCCCGACCAGGAATGTGACGCCCTGTCCCATGTTCAGAAGCATGGAGGTGCCGAGCAACTGCATCAGCATCCCCAAGCCGGTCTGCACTGCGTAGTAGATGCCGACCGCTGCCAGAAACTTGTGCTTTTTTGCAACGACAGCCCCCAGCGTGATGCAAAGCTGTACCAGCCCGCTGTCCATCAGGATGAGGGCAACGCATCCGCACAGGAACTCCAGCCCGTACAGGAGAAGCCAGGCGCCGCACCGGTTCCAGAGCTCCGCCGTATTCCGTCCGAACGCCCTGAACAGGGTCAGGTCAACAGGGCCGACCGAGCAGGTGCTCCATTCGGTAAAGCAGGGAGTCGGGATGATGAGTACGGCGAGCGTAACGATCAGGGTAACAACGCCGACCGTAGCCAGATTCCAGATCAGTGCATTGACGGTTTTCGCAAGGTACAGCGTGCGGCGGGGCACGGGGAGCGAAAAGGTCAGATATCCTTCGTCAGAAAAGAAGTTCTTGAAAAACCGGACATAAACGAGGATGGCGGAGATAACGCAGAAGGCAACCACTGCGAAAAACGCCGCTATTGCAATCGCCGACAACGCGAGTGACAGGAAGAAAACGGCGGCACTGTTCACTTCCTCAATATGAAGATTGACTTCGATTATGCCGCGCACGGCGAGGGAGCCGACGGCGCCCATGCCGAATGCGCTGGCAGCCGCGATCCACCATACCCGCCAGATGGCACGCAGGTCATGCTTCAGACACTTGCCGAACATTTGAACACCTCCCTGAACAGCTGATCCAGCGTTTTTCCGGTTTCCTCCCGAACCTCATCTGCGACTCCGGCGCGGAGTATCTGCCCGCCGTAGCCCATAAAGGCAAACTCGTCCAGTACCGGTTCGACGTCAGCAATCAGGTGCGTTGTGATGATGACGGCGGCGTCCGGGCTGTAATTCCCGATGATGGTTTGCAGAATGTAGTCGCGTGCGGCAGGATCCACACCGCCGATGGGTTCGTCCAAAAGGTAGAGCCGTGCCTTGCGTGACATGACCAGCACCAGCTGCGCCTTTTCCTTGGTTCCTTTTGACAGCGTCCGGAAGCGGCTGTCCGTCCTGATGCCGAGATCTGCCAGCATATGTCTGGCACACGCCTCATCGAAATCAGGGAAGAAGTCGGAAAACAGCGCGATCATGTCCTCCATACGCATACTGTTGTTGAAGTACGTGCGCTCCGGCAGGTAGGAAATCAACGCGTTGGAGGCTTCGCTCCTGGGGGCACCGCAGACGGAGATCTCTCCGCTGTCCGGGACCAGCAACCCGGAGATCAGCTTGAGCAGCGTGGATTTTCCGCATCCGTTTGGACCAAGCAGACCGACAATCTTTCCTCCGGTCAAATTGATGTTGAGATCCTGAAGGACCGGCTGTCCCGCACGGTAGCTCTTACATAAGCGGGAGCAGGTCAGCACCGGAGCCTGTGCCGGGCTGGCGGTTTCTGTAATTGATGACATGGTGACTAACTCCTTTCATACATGTGGGTCAGGGTCGTCTGAGGGGATTGCGGCGGATTGCGCCTCTTCCCGGATATACTGTACCAGATCGTCAAGCGTCAGTCCTGCCGCCTGTGCCTCCTCGGCGAGCTTTTCCAGCGCGTCCTGACGGGCAGTCCGGCGTGCGCGCTCCAGCGCTGCCTCGTCCGATGTGACGAACCGCCCGACCGTTCCGCGGCTGACCAGCAGTCCCTCGTCCTCCAGCGCGGACAGCGCACGCTGCATGGTGTTGGGATTGACGCCTGCCTCCATGGCGAGCTGCCGCACCGGCGGAATCTGTTCGTCGGGCTGATAGCAACCGTTCAGTATGTCTGCCCGGATATGCCGGACGATCTGCCGGTAGACGGGCGAATGCCCGCGGAACTGCCATGTCATTTGCTTCTGCCCTCCCTGCCTGTGGCGTTTGTACGCTTGTTCTAAGACAATAATACAACACTTCCGGCAATTTGTCAATACCCCGCGGGCAAGAAACCTGAAAATTTTAGCTTTTTGAGCCAGCCCTCTCCCTTGACAAACCCGCCCCCGTATGATATAATGGGATTGTTCACCGGGAGATCGGTGGGCGCGCGGACGCTCAGCCCGTGCAACTGAATACCGTGCCTTGCAACTGACGGAGAATGTGGGTGTACCACAGGGGAGCAGGGTATGTACGGGGGGGAAGCCCCCGATATACGCACGTCCGGTCGGGCGCGGCGTATGCCGACCGTCTGGGCACACGGATTTCCGATAAGGGGGATTTGTGCGCTCTTTTTGTATGTACCGGAACGGGGCACGCTCCGGAACCGGAATATGAGGAGGAAACGCAGTATGAAAAAAGTCGGAAT
>CEAR01052540.1_pt1 | contig 19813 bp, 16 predicted proteins | sample 557461 | NCBI WGS metagenome assembly CEAR01 (sample SAMEA3182075, study PRJEB8094) | gut metagenome | biome: human; feature: gut; material: Stool; isolation source: human stools | place: Canada | collected 2012-03-14
CGTCGTCGCCGCTCAGATATTGGCGGTACAAAGCCTCGTCGCAGGTCATAGCGTTCACTTCCTTTTTGCGGATGCTAAAATGCAGAGGGGTATCCGTCAGGTGCTTGTCCTGTCGGGACCGCGGCGCTGTTTCTGAAAGCGCGGGTCGGACGGCTTTTCCGCGTTTTCTGGGATCGCCCATGAGCGCCCGAACCGGGACGCGCCGGGGACCCGCCCCTCGGCGCAATATTGGTTGACCCGCCGCTCTGACACGCCCCAACGGTAGGACGCCTCCCGAATGGAGATATAGCCCTTGATCCCGTTCATACCGCACCTCCGCATGGATAATACTCAACATGATACATTATATACGAATATCCGAAGAAACACAAGGCATCCGGCGAAGTGTTCAGAAAAAAGTTACCTATGCAGGGAAGCACAAGAAGCATCGCTGCGAAGGACGGGAGAAAACGTGGCAAGCAGGGCAAAGAGGTACCCACTTTGCTTTTCGGGCAGTTTCCGCCGCCGCGAAAACTGCCCTCTGCTTGTCAGGGGCAGCGCCCCTGAAACCCTTTGAACGCACAAAATTGTGCGGCTGCGCGTTTCTCCGAAACGCTTGGGAGCATGGCCGTTACTGCCGGTCATGCTCCTTTTTCTTCTCCTCCTCGCGCTCGTTTTTACCCAGCATACGATCCACGTTCTGCTTGTGGAGCAGCAGCTCGCGCATCTCGTCACGCGAACGCCGGTATTCGGCATACGCCGCCTTTTTTTCGGCAAGCAGCTTGGCATATTCCTCCTGCAAGCTCTTGACGGTGGGGAGCTTTTTCACGCCCAGCTCGTCAAAGGCGTTCTTCGCCGCCTTGTGCAGAAGGATGTCGCTCTCATGCTCCGCGAGATACTTTTTCGAGTAACCGGCCTTGCGGTAGCCCGCGTAAACGTCGCGGGTCTTGGCGTAGTTGGCGATGTGGGTTTTCAGCACGGCAATCTCCGCCATGCGCGTCTCCGCCGCCTTGATCTGTGCAGACAGCGCGTGGAACTGTTCCGTTGCAGCAGAGGCTTTTTCCTCCAGCTCCCCGTAGTCCAGCAGTCCATGCTCCCGGAGATAATTGTAGGTCTGCGCCATCTGCTTGACGTTGAACACCTTTGCCCAGCGCTCGTAACCGCCGCCCTTTCCGGCTTGCAGCTTCGCCTCGATGTCGATGAGCAGCGTGTTCTTTTTCCGCGTGGCCTGCGTCCGTTTTTTGCGCGGCGTATGCTCCTTTTCTCCGGCAAGAACGGCGCGCAGATCGCCCTCTGTATAGCCGTCTATGGAAGAAAGACGGACAAAGCCCTTTTTATCGGGAGGCCGCAGAGCAGCTCCCGGTGGGAGGGCTTCGCCTTGTTTCCCAGCCACTTGCCGTAGTGATTTTTCCCGCGCTTCGGATCGGCGATTACGGAGAGCCGATGCTCGGTGCAGATGGCATCGCTGAGCCTTGCGACGGCCCTGCCGGAGCCGAGAAAATCGCGGAACTTATGCTTGCAGTCCAGCGTGGTGGAGTTCCAGATGATGTGATTATGAATGTGCTTTTTGTCGGTGTGCGTGGCAACGAAAAAGGCGTGTCGTCCTTTCAGAAACCGCTCGGCAAACTCATAGCCTACGCGGTTTGCGTCCTCCGGCGTGATCTCTCCGGGCTTAAAGGACTGGCGCACCTGATAGGCGATCACGTCGTGCCGCTGCTCCCGCCCTGTGACGGTCTGGTACTGGCGCTTGGAGTAAAGAAACTCCGCATCAGCGGTTTTGGGGTCGCACTGATAGGCGGAGATCAGCTCGCCGCCCTGCGTCTTATCTGGATTCTTGGAATAGTCGATGCGGTCAGTCAGGCAGTCGGCAATTGTCTTGCCCTGATTAACGTGCATGGAGATGATGCGTGTGGTCGCCATGGGGCGCGGCCTCCTTTCGGTGGGATGGATTTGTAATTTCTTTTTTGAAGTCCTCCGTATTTTTCTTGTATGTTTGCGCTGCCATGTGCTATACTATGATATAAGGAGCGTGATGCGAAATGACCTTTGGCGAAGCCATCATCAAGCTGCGCAGTGAGCGCAGGATCTCCCAACGTCAGCTTGCGGAGGAATTGAACGTGAGCTTCACCTCCGTCAATCGCTGGGAGAACGGAAGGACGATGCCCAATAAAATGACGGTGTTCGTCATTCGCAAATACTGCGAGGAGCACGGTCTGGATTTTTCTTATGACGAGGGGGTCGGCACATGAATCACAGAATGACGATAGCGCAAATCTGCGGTGCGGTGGAATCGCCGCTCTTTGACCGAAAGAGCGCCCGCATCGACGCAAAAACGCTGGCGATTCATCTGATCGCCTTTGCCAACGCGGACGGCGGCATGATCGCTGTCGGCGTGGAGGATGACGGTACGATCACCGGCATCGACGGCCATGCGGAGCATATCAACGAGCTGCTTCGTGCGCCGTTTGACTTCTGCAAGCCCTCCGTGCGGGTGGAAACGGAACGGCTCTCCTGCGTGAACAGGGACGGAACGCCCGACCATATTCTGCTGATCGAGGTGTTGCAGAGCAATGACCTCCACGCCAATCAGGCGGACGAGGTTTTCTTCCGCGTCGGGGATAAGTCCAAGAAACTCAATTTTGAGGAACGCTTGCAGCTCATGTACGCAAAGGGGACGCGCTATTTTGAGGATACGCCTGTCCCGGACGCGGCGATGGAGGACATCGACCTCGGCTTTGTCAAGGCGTACACGGAAAAGCTGGGCTACCGAAAAAGCCCGGAGGAATACCTGCGGGAGAACAAGGAGTTCGTTTCGGAAAAGGGCGGCAAGGAGGTAGTCAGCGCCGCCGCCATGCTGCTGTTTGGCAGGAATCCGAAGCGTTTCTTTCCCCGCGCCCGCATCCGCTTTGTCCGATATGAGGGTACGGAGGCGAAGGTCGGCGCGGAGATGAACGTCATCAAGGACGTGGTATTCGAGGGCCGCATTTTGCAGGTGACGGAAAAGGCGCTGGAGTTTGTGCGCGGGCAGATCAAGGAGCGCACCTATCTCGGCGCGGATACCCGGTTCGTCACAGAGCCGGAATACCCGGAGTTTGCGTGGAAGGAACTGATCGTCAACGCCGTCGCGCACCGGGATTACAGCATCAAGGGTACGGACATACAAATCAAGATGTTCGACGACCGGCTGACGGTGGAAAGCCCCGGTACGCTGCCCGGTATCGTGCGGCTGAACAATATGCGGCACGTCCACTTTTCCCGCAATCCGAAGATCGCGCAGTTTTTGCATGAATACGAATATGTGCAGGAGTTTGGCGAGGGCGTAGACCGTCTGTACGAGGTCATGGAGACGGCGGGGCTGCCGCAGCCGGAGTATCGCGTGGAGGCGTTCATGCTATACGCCACCATTCGGAATACGAAGTCGGAGGATAACTGTGGTGGAACCACACCAGTCACCACCACAGTTATCGCCACAGATACCAGTACAGTCGCAACGATTTTAGCTTTCTGTGCGCAGCCTAAAAGCCGTGAGGAAATCATGTCCATGTGCGGACTGAAGAACAAGAACCATTTTATTAAAGCACACCTGAAGCCCCTGCTGGAAAGCGGGCAGCTTCGCATGACCATTCCCGACAAGCCCAACAGCCGCAATCAAAAATATGTTGCGGTCAAACCGGAGGAATGATATGTTCACCTATATTTCCATTGAAGAATTTGCGGACGGCGTAGTAAAAAACAACAAGGATACCAACCGTAAGGAGCTGATCGCCTCGCTGCGGGAATCCCTTGCCGCCAAGAAAAACGGCGCAAGGTGCATGATCTGCGGCGCGCCCATCTGGGCGGCAGGCAGCGGCGTCACAGGGACGTACCTGTGCTTCACCTGCACCACCGGAGAGGCCGACGACAGCGAGGACTACGAGATCGAATAAACAATACAAGCGCGGAGCATATCGCCCCGCGCTTGCTGTGTAATATGGCGTTTCTGAAATTGCACAAAAATATAGCTTTTCAAAATGTTTTGCGCGTTTCTAAAAATGTATCACCCGTAAATCCTGTCCTGAATCGCGTAGCGCAGGACGTGGAGCTTTGCTAACAGCCACGTCGCCAGCATGGGCAGTCCGTAGGGGCTTATGAGGAACGCGATCACCAGCAGCCCCGCGCCATAGCTGACGGAATCCACGAAGAGTATGAACAGACCGAAGAAGCCGAGAATGGCGGCGGGGATGCAGAGGATGCCGCTGGACAGGCCGACGACGAACACAAGAAACCATGTAACGACAGCAAGTGCCGCAAGGATGGGCGCAAAGAGGATTTTCAAAAGGAAACGCATATCAATATCTCTCCAGTTTTGTTTGTTTCTGCTTTCAGCATACAGGAAGCTGCCTTGCCCTGCAAGGATGCCGAACCGCAAAAAAGCAGGGGCGGCTTACCTCGCAGCAAGCCGCCCCCACATGGGATAAATACCCCATTATTTTATGGCGGCAAGGCGGGACAGGATACCGCTTGCCGCCTGCCAGATCCGCTCCTGATTTTGGAGTATATCATCCATATCCGCAGCGTAAACGCGCCCTGTTTCATGCACCCGCCGCGCAAGCTGATTGAGATTGTTGGAGGAATACCGCAGCAGCGACACCAGCTCCCGCAGCTCCGGCAGATCGAGCTTCACCACATAGCCGTCAATGGCCATTTTCCGAAGATATGCGCCCATGTTCGTTGTGCCGAGCTGCGCCATCTTCGCCTCAATCATCGCCCGTTCCTCCGGCGTCACACGGACTTTGAGCTGGATGTCCCGTTTCCGCTTCGCCATGTCACAGCTCCAAATCCTTCTTCTTTGCGGCAGGCTGCTTCTGCTCCGCCGAAGCCTGTTGCAGCTTGGAGCGGACGGAGGGACGCCGGAGGTTCTGGCTGCGGTCCTCGTCCTTGCCGATCAGGGCAAACACGCCCCTGCGGTCTTTGAGGGTCGTGAGGGCAAGGGTGGAAAAGGGCAGCAGCTTTTGCAGCGCCGCCGTGTCCTTTGTTCCGGCGCGTTCCATGAAGTCACGGGACACCTCTGCCATGAAATGCGTTCCGCCGGGGCTGTTGGGCTGCACAGGCTCTTGCAGCTTGCCCAGCAGCCGCGCCGCCTCCGCTTTGATCTCGTCGGCTGTGAGGGGCTGCTCACGCCGCGCCCCCGTGAGAAACAAATCCGTCAGGCCGGGGTGGGAGCAGACCACAAACTGCACCGAGCGGTCGCTATCCATGCCGTCTTTGTTTTCATAGACGGGGATGGTATTCGCCCAGCGCTTGTTGTCCCGCGAAATGCGTCCGTCGTAGTCAAAGTGACGGACGGTTGCCGCCAGGACGTAGAGCATCCGCTCCTGCCCGAACTGCTCCGCCACCTGTCCCACCGCCGCAGTGTCAAGGCGGTTGTCCCGGTAATTGTCCCGGATGGCGGCTTCAATGGCGTCCTTACAGCTCACATTGGCGCGGAAGGACGCGCGGTAGGCGTCCAGCTCCCCATTCTCCCGCGCGTGATCGGCGGGATAGGGATAAACCGGCAGCTCCCGGAGCTTTTTTGCTTCGTCTTTTGCCGTGTCCTCTATGCTGTCGCGGATCGTGTCCATGTAGCCGGTTTCCAGATCGGAGAACTTGTCGTAAAGGATCGCCATGGGCGAGGGGGACAGCAGCAGCGCCCGCGTTTCCGCCTCGCTGAGCGTCAGCTCCTCCATGCTCATCAAAATATCCTCCCGCACGGTGTATTCATAGCTGTGATGGAGGATTTCCTCCGGGGGCTGGCCCTTCAGCCAGTCCCGGTACTTGTCCTGCTCCCGCGAGAGCTTGTCGTATAACGATTGCTGTAATGCCTCGTTCATATTCATCGTGCCTCCTGTTCGTGAGATTTTTTCTTTTCCCCAGCGCCGTGGACGCTGGGCACCTTCAGCTTGCCGAGGACGGAGGGGCGTTTTGCCACCACATTCTCCGCCGCCTGTTCCATGGGCATCCGGTCGTCGATGTTCAGTTCTGCGTTCAGCTCCGCCAGCCGCGCGGATTTTTCTTTCAGCTCCGCTTCTTGCGGGAAGGGCTTGCCCAGCTCCGCCTTGGCCGTTGCAAGCTGCGCCTGCACGTTTTCAAGCCTGCCCTGCACCGTTTTGTACCGCTCCGGCATCTGGGCGAGGGCGTTGTCGATGCGGACAAGGTTGCCCCTTGCGTCCTTGCCCAGCTCTACCCGGTGGCTCATCTTCCCCTTGAGGGTGAGAATGAAGTCCTTGCCGAAGTTTTCCACGGTCAGCGACATAGAAAAGCCCCGGTAAGTGCCGATGGGAACACTTTCGAGGCCCTTTGCGTCCTTGAACGCTTCCAGAATGGCAGCACCGGCATTGTCCTTGTCGGTGAGAAAGTCGCCCTTGACCTCCATACCCGCAAAGCCGTCCTTCGGATGCGGGTGGGCCTCCAGCGTTCTCATATCCGCCTCAAAGCCGGAGAGGAAGCCTTTGTTTTCCTCGATCTGCGCCGGAAAATGCCGCAGGATGTTGTCCTCCAAGCGGTACTGCTGGCTCTGGTGATTGGCCTTCATCAGCCGTAGCCGCGCCACGTCCACATCGAGGTCCATCTTTTCACGGATGCGTTCGTCTCCGGCGCACAGCGCCTTGATCTCGGCATAGGAAAGCGCCGCCTCGTCAATATCCTCACAGCTTCTCACCGGGGATTTTGAGGTCATGATCTGGGAGATGAACTTCTGCTTATTTTCCACCGTCTGCCAGAGGTAAGCGTCGAATGTGGATTCCGTGACATAGCGGTAGATATGCACTTCTTTGTTGCGGTTGCCCTGCCGGATGATGCGCCCGCTGCGCTGCTCCAGATCGCCCGGCCGCCACGGGCAGTCGAGGTCGTGGAGCGCCACGAGCCTGTCCTGCACGTTCATGCCCGCGCCCATCTTGAAGGTGCTGCCCATGAGCACACGCACCTGACCGGAGCGCACCTTTGCAAACAGCTCCTTCTTTCGGACTTCCGTATTCGCCTCATGGATGAATGCGATCTGCTCGCGGGGGATTCCTCTGGCAACGAGCTTTTCCCGGATGTCGTCGTAGATGGTAAAGGGCGGCTCCTCCGGTTCGGTTTCCGCGTCAATGGCAGCCTCCAGCGCGTGAAGCTCCGGGCTGTCCGTGCCTTTCGCGGCGATCCTGCCGCTCTGCGCCGCCTTGCCCTTGGGAGTGGACAGGTCGCAGAACACGAGCTGCGTCAGCTTCTCCGCCTGTCCGTCCTGCCAGATGCGGTGGATGTTGTTGACGCAGAGATTGACCTTGCTGTTCGGGTCGTCCGGCAGGTCGGGGTTGATGACGCGCTGATCGAGGCCCAGCTTGCGTCCGTCCGAGGTAATCTTGAGCATATTGTCGGTGCTTGCGTCCACGCTCCCCGCGTGGACTTTTGCGGCGCGTTCGGACAGCTCCTGCACCATCTGCTGTTGCAGCGCCGTGGGCTGTGTGACCTCGGTGTGGTAGATGGCAGTGGGCGTGGGAAGGTTAAGCTGATCGGCGGTCTTGATGTCCGCCGCCTCACGAAACAGGTTCATCAGCTCCGGCAGATTGAAGAACTTGGCAAACCGCGTCCGCGCCCGGTAGCCCGTCCCCTCCGGGGCAAGCTCGATGGCGGTGGTGGTTTCCCCAAAGGCGGAGGCCCAGCAGTCGAAGTGGGTCAGGCTGTTGCGCTTGAGCATATCGTGCTGCAAATACCGCATCATGGTATACAATTCCGTCATGGAATTTGAGACGGGCGTACCCGTGGCGAAGGTGACGCCCTTGCCGTGGGTGATTTCGTCGATGTACCGGCATTTTAAGAGCATATCCGAGGATTTCTGGGCGTCGGTTGTGGAAAGCCCTGCCACGTTTCGCATTTTTGTGTAGAGGAACAGGTTTTTGAAGCTGTGCGCCTCGTCTACATACAGCCGGTCTACGCCGAGCTGTTCAAAGGTCACAACGTCGTCCTTGCGGGCGGCGTCATGGAGCTTTTGCAGCTTGGTTTCCAGATTTTTCTTGGTACGCTCCAGCTCCTTGATGGTAAAGCGCTCGGCGCGGCTGGCCTTGAGTTCTGCAACGCCGTCCTCGATCTCCCATATCTGCTCCTGCAAGAGCCGTTCCTGCCGCTCTCTGGATACGGGGATGCGCTCAAACTGGCTGTGGCCGATGATAACGGCGTCATAGTCGCCGGTGGCAATGCGGGCGCAAAACTTCTTGCGGTTGCGTGTCTCAAAGTCCTTTTTGGTGGCCACAAGGATATTGGCGGAGGGGTAGAGCCGCAGGAACTCCGAGGCCCACTGCTCCGTCAGGTGGTTCGGCACGGCAAAGAGGGATTTCTGGCACAGGCCGAGGCGCTTTCCCTCCATGGCTGCGGCGATCATCTCAAAGGTCTTGCCCGCGCCCACCTCATGGGCAAGGAGGGTGTTGCCGCCGTAGAGGTCGTGGGCGATGGCGTTGAGCTGATGCTCCCGCAGCGTGATCTCAGGATTCATGCCCGGAAAGATCAGGTGTCTGCCGTCATACTCCCGGGGACGGGTGGAATTGAAGCGCTCATTGTAGAGCTGCACCAGCTCCCGCCGCCTGTCGGGGTCCTTCCATATCCAGTCCCGGAATGCCTCCTTGATGGCCTGCTGCTTCTGCTGGGCGAGGGTGGTTTCCTTACTGTTGAGGACGCGCTTTTCCTTGCCGTCCGCGTCCCTTATGGTGTCGTAGATGCGCACATCCCGCAGGTTCAGCGTATCTTCAAGGATTTTGTAGGCGTTGGCGCAGTCGGTGCCGTAGGTCATGCGGGCGTTGATGTCGTTGTAGGGGATGCTGTTCTTGCCGGAGATGTTCCACTCCGCCGTGAACTCCGAGTAGTTGACCTCCAAGGAGCGGCGGGCATACAGAGGCGGCTCCAGCAGTTCGAACATGAACTGCTGAATGTACTTTTTGTCGATCCACGTCGCGCCGAGGCGCACCTCGATTTCCGAAGCATCCAAATCCTTGGGCTGGGCGGCGCGCAATGCCTCCACGTTGGGCACATAGCCGGGACTGTCAACGGCGGCTTTCTCCGCCTCCCGCAGTTTCTGGCGCACGTTGCCGGAGAGGTATTCGTCCGCCGTCTGCCAGTCGTCGTACACAGGGTCGAGGAAGATGACGCCGTTCAGCTCGTCGATGATGTCGTCCTCACTCTTGCCGGTGAGCTGGGACATATACGCCATATCCACGCGGGCTTTTTCCCCAATGGACAGGGCGAGGGCTTCTGCGGCGGTGTCCACGCTGGTAACGGACTGCCGCTGCCGGATGGTGCGCTTGGTGAACATATCCGCCTTGCCCTTGAGCTTGGTCTTGTCCTCATCGTCCAGCATTTCAAGGGAGCAGAGCAGGTAGTAGGAGCTGTCGTCTGCAAAGGCGAGGGCGTTGCCGCGGCTGTTGATGAGGCCGTATTTCTCCGTGAAGCGGTCATAGAGGCGGTTGAGCCTTTGCTGTTCGGCGCGGATGGAAACATCGTCGGATTCCCACATCTGGAGGTCGATGAGCCGGTGAACGCAGTCCCGCAGCTCTGCCATTCCCTTGACGCGCTCCTTTGCGGTGGCGTTCAGGTTGGGCTTGACCATGACGGAGTTCTCCCGGTAGTACACCTCACCGTCCACCACGGCATAGCTGTAATTCTTCACGTTGGGGTCTGCGGGAATGGTATCCTGTATGGTTTCGTTCTCACCGAGGTCAGGCAACTCTGCGGCTTCGTACTTGCCGCCGATATTCTGAATGGCGTATCTAAGCTGCGTGGCAAGGTCCAAATCCTCATACGGTTCCACAGTAAAGTCCTGTCTGCCGTACTGCGTACTCTCCGAGGTCTGTCGGCCTAATACCATTTCGGGGTTGTCGATGAAATACTGATTGATGGAAAATCCGTCCTCATTTTCACCGAGATGCACCCAGTTAGGTTCAATGTCGATGGGTCTGTCGCGCTTTTGCAGGAAGATGATGTCGGACACCACCTCCGTACCGGCGTTGGCCTTGAACGCATTGTTGGGCAGGCGGATCGCGCCCAGCAGCTCCGCCCGCTGCGCGATGTACTTACGGACTTCGGGAGATTGTTTGTCCATCGTATAGCGGGAGGTCACAAAGGCGATTACGCCGCCCGGACGCACCTGATCCAGCGTTTTGGCGAAAAAGTAGTCATGGATGGAAAAACCGAGCTTGTTGTAAGCCCGGTCGTTGACCTGATACTGTCCAAAGGGCACGTTGCCGATGGCAAGGTCGAAGAAATCCCGTCTGTCGGTGGTTTCAAAGCCTGCCACGGTAATATCCGCCTTAGGATAGAGCTGCTTGGCGATTCTGCCGGTGATGCTGTCCAGCTCCACACCGTACAAGCGGCTTCCTTGCATCTCCTGCGGGAGAAGCCCGAAAAAGTTTCCGACGCCCATGGCAGGCTCCAAGATGTTGCCGGTCTGGAAGCCCATGCTGCCGACAGCCTCATAGATTGCCTTGATAACCGTGGGGCTGGTGTAGTGAGCGTTCAGCGTGGAAGCTCTGGCGGCGGCGTATTCCTCCGGGGATAGCGCGGCGTACAGCTCCGCAAATTCGTCTTTCCAGTTATCCTTGCTTTCATCAAAAGCATCTGCCAAACCTCCCCAGCCGACATAGCGGGAGAGAATTTCCTGCTGTTCAGGCGTGGCCTGTGCGCCCTCAAACTCCAGCTCCTTCAGGAGATTGATTGCCGCCATATTCGCCCGGAACTTCGCCTTTGCGCCGCCGATGCCTAAATTGTCATCCGTGATACGGAAGTTTTCCGCAGGCGGCAGCGGTGCGGGCGGGTCATGTTCCGGCTCGTCAAAGCGCAGGGTACGAATCTCTACATCATAGGGGAGGTTGTTTTTCTCGCCGGGGTAAAACGCTACGGTTTCCGTGGTAAACTGCGGCTGCTCCGGTTCAGTCGCCTCCGATGCTGGCTGTTCAGGAAGAGAAATATCTGGTTCAGGCTGTGCCTGTGTCCGGCTCTGCGCCTGCGCTTCCTCCAGAAAAACGGCGCGCAGCACGGGAGCGGCGTCCGGCCACAACAATCCGAGGGCGTGTACGCCCTTTTCCACATGCACCTGCGCCTGAAAGCCGCTTCTTGAGGTGATGAAATCTGCCTCGGTGCCGTCCTCCAGCGTCATGGTGTCCGCGTCCGACGCAGCGAAAACGTTGGAAAGATACGCACCGATGGCGGCGTTGCCCTCGCCCTGCCGGAACAGCTCCCGCACCTCGTCCCGGATGTCAGGCGTGAGGATGCCGTTCATCAGGAGGTCGCGGAGGTCGTCGTTTCTGCTCCGTGCGGGAAGGAAATCTGTCACGGCGACGTTCCGCTCATCCCGGCGTAGCAGCCGTTCAAAATTCTCGCGGCTTTCGGCGCGGAATACGGGATAGCGGAGTGCCGGGTCACGAAGCTGCACATTGAGCGCGCCGACCTCCGTGATCTCAAAGGGCGTGTTGTCCAGATAGACGGTATCGCCCACGGCATACGGCACACGAAAAATCATGTTTTCCTGTTCGTTTTCGGCAGTAATCTCCTTGACAGGTTGCGTCTGCTCCGCAGCGAAGAAATAGCCGGTGTCGAGGTAACGCTCAAAAACGGTGCGGTCTACGCTGACCGTTTCCTGTTCCGGGACGCTTGGCAGAGTGTACCAAACATTATCTTCGTCTACACGCTCGACCACCATCAGAGTATCCCGCTGTTCGGCTGCGGTGGAGGAAAAGCCGTCGCCCACGCGATAGGCATTCCCCAGCGGCGTTGTGAAAACCGGCGCGTCCGGCTCCATACCGCGGCTGCGCTGAATACTGGAGAGGTAGTCAATGGCGTTAGATTGCTCCGCGAAGCGAAGCACCTGCCTACCCTCCTCATAGAAGCGGTCAAGGGCCGAGTCCCAGATGCCGGTAATGCCGCCCTCGTTGGGGTGCAGACGGATGGAAAAACGGTCCGGTGAGTCCATGTGCGCCGCCTGCGCTTCCTGCGCCGCGATCCGCTCTACATCCGCCATGACCTGCCGGACGAAGGGGCTGTTGCGATTAGCCTCCGCATCCACAATCTGCCCATTTACAATACCTCGTTCAGCAAGCGCTTCCCGGATGGCGATGGGGTCAATATTGTCAAAGTTGTCCTGTTCCTGCTCGGTGTAGAAGTTGTCGGATTGAATGAGCTGCGCAATACGCCGCTGCACCTTTGCCCATGACAGCGTGACCGGCTCGGAATTGCCCACGGAGATTTGCAGCGGCTTGGAGCTGTCGCCTACGCCGTATTCCGCTGCCAGCCATGCGGCGGTATCCCTGTCGCGGGCATGATCTTTCATATAGCGGACAACTGCGTGCTTGCTTTCAATCCTGCCGTTCCAGCTCTGCAAGGCCGCGTCAATGTCCGCCTGCGTGACCTTGTAGGGTGAGGACGTGACCGTGGTTGCCAGCGTGGGGTAAAGCTCGTCCAAAAGCTCCTGATGGAGCCGGTTGTGGAACGCGGGCATATCGAAATAGAGTCGTGTGAGCTGCAAATCCTCAGACGCCATGACGATGCGCCGGATGGCCGCCGCCCCCTCCAGATAGGCGTTCTCCCGGCCAGAGTTGCGGCAGGCGTTGAGGAAAGCGTCGTCCGCGACAAGCGCGTTGCCTACGGTCAGCTTATACTGTTCAAACAGCTCTGCCACCGTGGGCTGTGGCTGCTCTGCGGCAGGATCGCGGAATACCCTCGTACCGTCTGCGCCAAACTCGGCTTCGTATGCGTCAATGGCGGCCTCTGCTTCATGGTCAACGGAGCGCATGGTATAGACGCGGCGCTCACCTCTAAAGTCCGGCGCTTCGGCAATCGTCACATCATACTTATCGCGCAATTTCTCTACATACATCTCTAAATTGTGCGACGGTACGCCGCACATTTCCACACGGCCAGCGCCGGGTATCGCTCTTGTGGTGAGGTTGAGGTCAAGCAGCTCCGCCGCCTGTTTTGCGTCCTCGCCGTACATCTCGAAGAAATCGCCCACCTGAAACAGCACGATGTCGTCCGGGTGGGCTTCCTTGATGGAATTGTAGTCAATCTGTGCCTGTGTTGGCAGTTCACGCTCTGCTTCCTTTTCCCGCTGAAGCTGGGCGTAGCGCTCCTTTTCCCTTGGAGAGAGGAAGCGGTCCTTCTGAATGAGGCTGTCAATCCTTGCGGCCACCTTCGTCCAGCTCAGCTCCACATTGGCACAGCCTGCTTTTTTCAGGACAATTCCGCGGCTGTCGTGGCTTTCATCACTATGGGATGCACCGGAAACGGCATGGGAGCGCCCGCCTATGCCGTACTCATCTTTGAGGAAAGCTGCCTTTTCCTTGCCGGTATGGTCGGCGGTGAAGTATTCGTAGATCCTGCCCTTGCCGCCCTCCACGCCGCTGCCGCGATCCAGCGCGTGGTCGATCTCGTCCTCCGTGATGAAGCGTGCCAGCTCCGGCACTGCGGTCATTTCGGAGGAATACTCCCTGCGGGGCAAGGACAGGTCCCGCAGGCTCTGCCAGATGTTCTCCAGCTTGTGGTAATGGAATCGCAGCAGGCTTCTGTCCTGCTCATGTGCGGCGTAAAACTGCGCGAACTCGCCGGAGAGCGTTTCACGGAAATCTGTGTTTGTCAGTTGCTCTGCCAGCCGCGCCGTTTCATCAGGGAATCCGCCGCCCCGCAGTGTATCCATGCAGGAGAGATAGCCCTGTTCCCGCGCCTCGTCGCTCAGGTCGTGTTTCAGATACCATAGGGCTTGGGCAAGCTGCATCCGCTCATGCTGCCCTGCCTCGGCAAGCTCCACATTGGAGGCATACGCGCCGCTGCCCATAAGCTGGGAAATACGCGCGGCGGCGTCCTGCCATGCGATTACCTGCGCGCTGCGCACATACTCCGCGCTCCTGCCGGGAGCGATGTGGATGCCGTCAGCGGCATACCACGCGGAAAGCTCGCCCTCCGGCGTCTTAAAGCCGTTGCCGCCGTGAAAGGTGCTTTGCAGCAGCGCGGCAATGTCCTCCGTGGACTTCTGCTTCTGGAACGCGGCGGCAATGACCATGCGGGTGTTGTCCGAATTGCCGCCCAGCCGCAGCACATGGTCAAGCTGCGCCTGAGAAACGGAAAAAGCGAAGGGCGTCTGTGCGCTCTCCGCTTCTTCTATTGCTGTAATCTGTTCCGCTTCGGTGGGGAAAAAGGATAGCTGACCGCCCCGTGCGGGGTGTTCTGTTATGCGTAGATCAGCTCCGCGAGAATCACTTCCTCCGCCTGCGCCTTGCAGGTGTTCATCAGGCCCACCCATTTCATTGGGTCGCGGGCTTTCAGAGCTTCCGTCGCTCCGGCCTCCGACGCCAGCTTCGGCATCATCTGCTCCAGACGGCTCTGCGCCGCCTGCTCGATCTCCAGCAGGTGCGGAAACAGGGTCTCCTCCAAGATCATCTGGTTCCAGAGAATGGGACGATGCTCCTTCAGGTACTTCTGGCGCATCCGCCCGTACTTGCCGAGGGGCTGCTCCGGCACCTCGATCTTCAGGTCGGGAATCATGTAATCTCCGTTCATCGTGTAAGTCAGGTTGTTCTCCATGCTCTGCCGTCCTTTCCGCGCTGTGTTCGCGCTCATAATTTCGTATGGTAACTTCGATCTGCCGCAAAACCTGTTCGTTGATCTCGCTGACCGCCGTGCCGAGTGCCGCCACCGTGCGCGGGGTGTTGAAATCAAAGATGCTGAAAAAATCCTCGTGTTCAAAGTGATCCTCCGGCTGCATCCCGCAGCGGGACATGAGGGAGTAGGTGATGCTGACCACCGCGGCGTTTTTGAACGCCACCTCGATGTTGTAATCATCATACTCCTCCAAGTAAGAATCCGCAACGATGCCGAGGATGTCGCGGGAATGGTCGCGCCAGTATTCCGCAGCAAGCTGGGAAGCGACGCTCTCGAACTGCTCCGCAAGGCCGTTTTTGCCGGAAACGCTGTAATTACGCTCCAGCATGGCGCTCACGCTGTCGGTATGCGCGTCTTTCAGCTCCCACAAGTTGACGCGGCGGGCGTTTTCCTTTCCGCCGGTGTCGGAAACGTCAAAGACGTATTTGAGCCTTGGCTTGTAGCCGGTAGCGTCAATGAGGGCGATGCCCGTGCTGCCGCGCCGGACATAGCGCCCCATCTTCTCGTTCCAGAAGTCGTACTCTGCGCAGGCGGTGGCCTCCGGGCGCTGCATATAGATCATGAGCTGCTCGTTGTAGGGGTATTTATACAGCCTTGCGGCGGTGGTCAGGAACGCCGTCCACGCCAGATGGCTGCCGGTGATCTGCCGCGCGGTGCGCTCTGCCTGCTCCGCGTAGGCTTGCAGCTTGCTTGGCATACGCTAAATCCTCCCTTCGTGGTTTTATCGGGGTTTTCATTTTTCCAAAGGAAACGCGCCGGACGATACATTCTTCGTCCGGCGCGCTCCAAGCGGCGATGATGTGTTTTTCCGGCGCTTAGCCGTAAAGCGCTCAGAGGTCAAAATCCGGCGTCAGGTCAAGGGCGGCGTACTCCGCGTCGGTAATGTCGCGCAGCTTTGCGAGGGCGCTGTCCGTCAGCTCCCGCAGTTCGGCCTCCTCTGCGTCCAGATACCCCCGCATTTCTGTGAGGGCCGCGATCAGGCCCTCGCGGGTGCCTGCCGCGTTGTAGATGCTCATAAGGCTGACTTCATCGTGGGTGAAATGCTTGTCGTTCATATCAAAGCTCTCTTTCCGCGCTCCGTTTGGGCGCTGTTTTATTCTTCGCCTGCTCCGGCGTCCTTTCCCTGAGCTTTTCCAGCACGGAGGGCTTCTTCTGTTCGCGGTGGGAGGCCGCAGCCAGCTCCGTCAGGGAGATGGAAAAGCCCGCCTTGACCTGTGCCTCCAAATCGGCCACGGTGGGCTGCTTGGGGCCGTTGTTGATGATGCCGTCGATCATGCCATAGTCGTCCTCCAACAGCATCTCCGCGTTTTTGAGGTAATTCTCCGGCTTGAGGAAATTGGGAAGCTCCCGGAAGCCGATGCTGTCAACGTAATGACAGGATACTACGCCGTTTTGCTTTAGGGCAACGATGTCGCTGACCGACAGGCTGTGTCCCTTGAAATCCGCGGGATGATCCACGTTGAACCGCTGATAAATCATATCCAGATTGGTTTTGTTGTCCCCATAGTCGGCAAGCCCGCCGGTGTAGATCGCGTCGTAGCCGCCGCGCTCCGGCGTGACGCCCTTGCTCTGCAAGTAGTCATAGTTCATGAAGCGGTAAGCGTCCAATTCACCGCCGCGCCGAATCTGATAGATGAGGAAAGCGTCCTGCGGGTTTTCCAGAAACAGCTTTTCCGTGTCTGCCTGTTCGCTCAGCGTCACAACGCCGCGTACCGCGTCCCATTCCTCGCGCTCCACGCCGAACACGCCGGTGTGGGAGGAAATGTCCTCTGCGTCCAGCGCCATGGCCTCGGTGATGTCGCCGTAGAGCAGGAACACGGGAACGTCCTGCATGAACAGCTCCATGGCGCGCTCCTTTGTCAGCGGCAGCATGGCATTGCCGTCCGTGTAGCCGTACTGATACATTTCCAAAAAGCCGATGCTGGTATCCGGCATGGGATAGCCTTGCTCCAGCTCCGGCAGCGGCGGCAGCTCGTCCTCAACATTCGGCTTTTCCGTTTCAACCTCCGGCTGCGGTTCCTCCTTTGCCCGCCATTCCTGACGGAACAGACCGTTGAAGCGTTCCAGCAGCCCATGGGGGCCGTCGTCGATGCCGATCTCGTCTGCCAGCTTGACGAAATCCTCCAGCTCCTTCCGCAGTTCCGTGTCCTCACCGGCAAGCAGCCTGTCCGCCACCGCCTCCGCTGTGAGTCTGTCCGCGCTGTCGGGGACGTTCAAGTCCCGGCGCAGGAACGCCGCATATTCAGCGGCGAAGGCCAGCGCGTCGGCGCGTGAGGGCAGGATGGTGACAAGCTCATATTCCGTGTCCTTGGGAAGCTCGATGCCGCGCTCCTTGCAAACCTCCGCGAAATGCTTTTCCACATCGGTGATGATGCCGTTTGCGGTTTTGCTGATGGTGTCCAGACTGGCACGGAACTCCGGCAGCTCGGCGTTTTTTGACCATGTTGCCACATAGCCGAAGCTGTTCGCGCCGGTTTCAATGCCGAAGTAGGCGCAGACCATGAAGGAGATGCTTTCGGCCTCCACCTCCTCGGTATTGCGGCCCTTATGCCTGCGCTCCGCTGCCTGCTGCAAGCCGTAATTATGGAGCTTGGCGTGGGCGATCTCATGGACGGCGGCGGATACCGTCTGCACCTCGCTCATGCCCTCCCGCAGCGTGATGCTCTGGGATTTGGGGCTGAAATAGCCGTCCATATCCGCAGACAGCGGCTTTACCTCCACCGGCACGGGCGAGGACCGGCGCAGCGCCTCCATGAACGCCTCATAATTCTCCACGCTGCCGGTCAGGTTGGCGACGGGACTGGCCACGCGCTCCGGCAGTGGCTTTCCGTCCGTCTGGGCGTAGTCGAACACCTTGACCGGGCGGAACATGGGGATTTCGATCTCCTTTTCTTCGGTGACGATTTTGCCGTCCGCGTCCAGAATGGGCAGCTTTGTGTCCGGGTCGAGCTTTTCCTGCTCGATTTTCTTCTTATACGGCGTGGGCGCGATGATGGTGATGCCTTTCTCGCCCCGCAGCACATGGCGGGAGAACTTGTCCCGCCAGCGGTTGTAGCCCGCCACAAGTGTGGCGTCCGGGCGCTGCAAGTGGATGAGCGCCTGATTGTTGAGGGAATAGTTGTGAAACCGGCTCATGGTGCGCAGGTAATTGCGGTACTTTTCCATATCGCCGGATTCAAAGATGTCGCGGATGCCCGCCTCGATGCGGTCGGTGATCTCCTTGAGCTGTTCTCTGTTTTTACCGGGTTTCTCTGGCATTTTTGCCTCCTTTCATCAGGTCGATACGCAGGAGCTGAAGCCCCCGCGAAAGATATTCCCGTAAATCCGTTTTTCCGCAGAGATAGCGGATGTCGCCTGCCTTGTCCTGCTCACGCAGCGTCCACAGGTCCGCCGCCCACCGGACAAAAACCGCGTCCGGCGCGTTGAAGGGTTTTTTGCGGCGAAGATAGAGGCTGTGCCGCCCCAGCACCATGATCGTGCAGACGGTATTGACCACATCGAGAGAACATTCGTTGAGAACGGCGATCCTCCGTTCATACGAGGCCGCTTCCAGCAGCTCGCGCAGCGCAGGCTTGGCATTTTCAATCAATGCCGGATAATCCGCTCTTGTCGGATACGGAGATTTTCGTGTCATAGGCACTTCCTTTCATTTCATGGGCTGTTTGCCCCTAAAATGGCAGCGCCCGCGCAGGGGTAGGCTTTCCTGTGCGGGCGCTCGGTTCTTATTCGTTTTCGGAGTATATACTCCTTGCGGGCGGCGTATATCCGGCGTTTTTGGCGCGTTCGCTGGCGGCTCTGCGCCGCTCGTCGCTGAACGGCTCCCGGACGCTGACGCAGCTTTTCGGCACGGCGTAGCTGACCGCTCCGGCATGGACGGTCCTATCCGGGTACACCTTGTCCGGGTATTTCTCCGCAAGGCGCTTGAGCTTGCGCTTCAGCTTCGGGTCGTGGGTGTAGATGCTGGCGATGGATTCTTCCTCGTTGTAGAGGATGATACTTTCCTGCTCCAGCTTGGAGAGCTTCATGTCCTCGCCCCCTTGTCAAATTCCAAGCGGAAGCGGACGCTCTCGCCGGTATCCTCCAGCACGGCGGTGGCGTCATAGGTGCCGCCGGTCTTTTCGGAGTAGAGGCCGGTGAGCTTCACACGCCCCTCTGCCAGCAGTGCGGCGGCTACCTTTTTTGTCAGAGCGGTGCGCTTGGCGGCAAAGAACTTGTTGTCCCGCCACAGCCCGAAGCGGCAGTCGTTTTTCTCGCAGAAGAAGCCCTTTTTGCTCTCGGTGACCTCGCCGCCGCAGCGGGGGCATTTGCCGATGATCTCCCGGCCGGAGGGGAACAGCACCTCCGCGCCGGAGATGACCTTGTAGGTTTTTACCAGCTCCGTGAGCATATCCGCAATGCCGGTCATGAACTCGTCCGGGGACAGCTCGCCGCGCTCCACCTGCTGCAAGCGGTATTCCCATTCGGCGGTGAGAAGCGGGGACTGGAGCTGCTCCGGCAGCACGGTGATGAGGGAAACGCCGGTATGGGCAGGCACAAGGCTGACGGCCTTCTTTGCCCTTTTGCGCTCCACAAAGCCCGTGGCTACCAGCTTTTCGATGATGGCGGCGCGTGTGGCGGGCGTTCCCAAGCCCTTTCGCTCGGCGTCCTCCGGTGTATCGTCCTTTCCGGCAGTCTCCATGGCGGAGAGCAGCGTATCCTCTGATACGCTTTGTCAAGGGTGTTTAAGAAATTTTTTCGCTTTGTTCAAACTCTTTTGCACAATCATTCAAAATAAGCCGCTTAATCTTATCGGTCATCGTTTCCTTGCTCGTTTCGCTGAAATGCAGCTTGACACGATAGGTTGTCTTTCCAATCCTCTTTACCATAACGGGCTGCTGTGTGCCTTGTGCGGTCAGAGGGGAAGCGGTAGGGGTGGCGGTGCGGGTGTTGGTTTCGTTGCTCATAGGCTCTCCTTTCAAAGATAAAGCCCCATGCGGTCAGCAAATGGGGCGGTGGTCGGTATAGTGAAAGTGCGAAAGTGCAAAGCGCAAAGGCTCTGCGTTTTGCACTTTCAGCTTGCGGGTTCGGGCGGCTGCTTCTTCTTGATGAAGTTGTACCATTGACCGCCGACACGCCTTGCGCCTAAAATGCCGCCAATGTTGCGCTTGGCGTTCTGCACCGTCCTCTCGGATATTCCGGCTTCGGCTGCGGCTTTTACAATGTCCTC
>CEAR01034605.1_pt1 | contig 19303 bp, 12 predicted proteins | sample 557461 | NCBI WGS metagenome assembly CEAR01 (sample SAMEA3182075, study PRJEB8094) | gut metagenome | biome: human; feature: gut; material: Stool; isolation source: human stools | place: Canada | collected 2012-03-14
AAAATCGGCCTTCATGATAGCGCAGGGAAGCTGCCCACATGCCCTGTCCGTAAATATTCTGACCGCTTTTCAGTTGCTGCGCATCCGTATGATCCAACGTCTCATAGACATAAGTCACATGCTCCCAGTGCACCAGATCAAAAGACTGCAGAATCTCACAGCCCGGCATAAAGTGCATGGTTGTGGATACCATATAATAGGTGTCTTCTACGCGGATCACGTCCGGATCTGGATAATCCAATCTTGTTATAGGATTTACATTCATTGTTTATTCCTTTCTGTTTTATCTCCATATTCTTTCTTTGTTCTATTCTATTCAAGAACCACCGCATTGTGGACGGCCTCCTTTGCATCCTTGCCCCAGGAAAACAGTGTTCACAAAATATAATCTGTATTTAATTATTTAAACTGAGCCAGACGTTCCTCTACCTGAGCCATCATCTGCTCATACTTTGCAAGCTTGTCCTTTTCCTCCTGAACCTTTTCAGGCTTTGCATTGTTTAAGAATTTTTCATTTGAGAGCATGCCCTTTGAGCGCGCAAGCTCCTTTGTGAGCTTATCCTTTTCTTTATTGAGTCTTTCCTTTTCCTTCTCAAAATCAACAAGGTCCTCAAGCGGCAGGTATGCAACCGCATCAGGTATCACTACTGATACAGCGTCATCTCCAATACCAGCCTTGCCCTGCTGTACTGTAATCTCGCTGGTAAATGCAAGATTTACATATACCTCCTTGTTGTCCTCGAATGTCTTTCTGACTGACTCATCATCACTTGTGATGAAAAGCTTTGCCTTTCTTGAAGGTGGAACATCCATCTGTGTACGGACATTTCTGATACCCTTTACGAGATCCTTGCAGTGCTCGATTGCGGCTTCTTCTGCCGGGAAATTCCACTCTTTTTTGTACTCAGGCCATTTAGAGAGCATGATAGTCTCCTCGTCTGACTGAAGTGTGCAGAAGATTTCCTCTGTGATAAACGGCATATATGGATGAAGGAGCTTCAGTGCATTTACAAGTACTGTCTTAAGTGTCCAGAGTGCTGCATTTGCTGACTCTGGGTTTTCATCCTTCTTGTAGGTACGAACCTTTGCAATCTCGATATACCAGTCACAGAACTCATCCCAGATGAAGTCGTATACCTTTTGTACTGCGATTCCAAGCTCGAACTTGTCCATGTTTTCTGTGGCATCCTTTGCAAGTGTATTTACCCTTGAAAGAATCCACTTGTCTGCTGCATGAAGCTCATCAAGCTTTGGTTCTCTAAGCTCTACACCTTCAAGGTTCATCATGATAAATCTTGATGCATTCCATACCTTGTTGGCGAAGTTTCTTGAAGCCTCAACTCTCTCCCAGTAGAAACGCATATCATTTCCCGGTGCATTTCCTGTGATAAGTGTCAGACGAAGCGCATCTGCACCATACTTGTCGATAACCTCAAGAGGATCAATTCCGTTTCCGAGTGATTTACTCATCTTGCGGCCCTGAGAATCTCTTACGAGTCCGTGGAAAAGCACTGTGTGGAATGGTGCCTTGCCCATCTGCTCATAGCCTGAGAAAATCATTCTGATTACCCAGAAGAAAATGATATCGTAGCCTGTTACGAGCACATCGTTTGGATAGAAATAGTCCAGATCCTCTGTCTTTTCAGGCCAGCCGAGTGTTGAGAATGGCCAGAGCGCTGATGAGAACCATGTATCAAGTGTATCAGGATCCTGTGTCCAGTGCTCCTTGCCACACTTAGGACATTTGCCCGGCTTTTCTATTGAAACTACCATCTCTCCACAGTCATCACAGTACCATGCAGGTATTCTGTGTCCCCACCAGAGCTGACGGCTGATACACCAGTCGCGGATATTGTCTGTCCAGTTGAAGTATGTCTTGTCCATTCTTGAAGGAAGAAGCTTGATTTCTCCGTTCTTTACTCCCTCAACTGCAGGCTTGATCATCTCGTCCATCTTGACGAACCACTGCTGCTTGATCATTGGCTCAACTGTTGTGTGACAGCGGTCATGCACACCTACATTGTGTGAGTGTGGTACAACCTTTACTAAAAGGCCCTGCTCCTTAAGGTCCTCAACCAGTGCCTTTCTGCACTCGTATCTGTCCATTCCGGCATATTTTCCGGCCTTTTCGTTCATTGTGGCATCATCATTGATTACAACGATTTCCTCTAAGCTGTGGCGTTTTCCTACCTCGAAATCGTTAGGATCGTGTGCAGGTGTAATCTTTACACAGCCTGTTCCAAACTCTTTATCTACGTATGAATCTGCGATTACCGGAATCTCCCTGTCTGTGCATGGAAGCTTCAATGTCTTTCCGATGATATCCTGATAACGCTCATCATCAGGGTTTACAGCTACGGCTGTATCTCCGAAAAGTGTCTCAGGACGTGTTGTTGCTATCTCTACGAATCTGCCTTCCTCGCCAACTACAGGATAGTTGATGTGCCAGAAGAAGCCATCCTGCTCCTCATGCTCTACCTCTGCATCTGAAATAGATGTCTTACATACCGGACACCAGTTTACGATTCTTGAGCCCTTATAAATCCAGCCCTTCTTATAAAGCTTTGTAAATACCTCCTGTACTGCGTGTGAGCATCCCTCATCCATGGTAAATCTCTCACGCTGCCAATCTGCTGATGATCCCAGCTTACGAAGCTGCTTTACGATACGTCCGCCGTACTCTTTTCTCCAGTCCCAGCATTTCTCCAGGAACTCTTCTCTTGTAAGGTCTGCCTTGTTGATTCCCTGCTCCTTAAGTGCCTGGATGACCTTTACCTCTGTTGCGATGGATGCGTGGTCTGTTCCCGGCTGCCAGAGTGCATTGTAGCCCTGCATTCTCTTGTATCTGATAAGAATATCCTGCATGGTGTTGTCAAGGGCATGTCCCATATGCAGCTGTCCTGTGATGTTTGGTGGTGGCATCACGATTGTGAATGGTTTTTTGCTGCGGTCTACCTCCGCATGGAAGTAGCCGTTGTCTTCCCACTTTTTGTAAAGACGATCCTCGATGTCCTTTGGATCGTAGGTTTTGTTTAGTTCTTTGCTCATGTTTTCCTCCTTTTATATGAATGACGCAAAAGCTTTGGGGGCTTTTGCTGTTTTTCTTTTTTCAATCTATGCAGGCACTTACGTATCGGTTCACTAAAAAAACGCCCCTCCGATCTACGACCGGAAGGGCGAATTAGCGCTGTACCACCTTCGTTTACATCGGAGCATATATATACATATAAACTCGAATGCCTCATGTCCTGTAACGTGGACTAATCGGAAGAACTTATGTCAAATCTTGTTATATATAGATTTAACTTTCTGGGTTCTTCGGCTCAAAAGCTACCTTCCATGATTTCTGTCTTAAGCACCTTTCAGCCTGCCCAAAATATATCACCATCTTACGGACCGGATGCTCTCTCTGAAAGCTTTCGTCATGTACTCCTCTTTCTTATGCCTTTAAATATTTGCCTGTTTCTTTCTACAATATTAAAGTGCATTGGGTGATTTGTCAATATGATTTTTGCACAACATTCTTAGTTGCGACTATATCCACACCGGTTGCCGCAACATCGCTTAGCAGTACATCACCTATATGCACCGGTGCCTCTACCGTGATTTGGTTGATACACTCCATCACATCCATTATCTTTTCCTTTGGAATATCCTGTGCCGTCTTTACGGATACCATCGGTATTGTGCCATTTTTCACACAGACTGTGCTTGTCACGATTCGCGTCGGATGTGTCACTTCCTTTGCTCCGTAGTCTGCTCCGCGCTTACAGGTATTTCCGGTTACTGTGACATTTTCTCCATCTATTGTCACCTTAAGGGCACAGCCCAGAGGGCAGCCTATACATGTCAAATTTCTTTCTTCCATGATACTATGCCTCCTCAATCTTTATCGTAATTGTGCGGGGATTTTCCGTTTCGATGAGCTGCTTCTTCTGCAGCACCACCTGCTCCATCTCACCCGGTGCCATTACAGGGTGCTTGCGGTGCTGTAATTGTTTATCATCCAGATATACCGCAATATAACAATTCTTATACACAGCTCCCACTCGAAATCTTACCGTCACAGTATCATCCATTTGTGCAGTATTTATAGTGCTTGGGACAGTATATCGTACTCCGCCTGTAGCGGTTATCGATATTTCTTTGCCATCGCAACTCTTATCACCGCCATTTTTTACATATTCTGCGGCATGGCGGCCTGCTGCTGTCGCTTCCTCTGACACATAATCCACGAGGTCATGCACATGAAGCACATTTCCGCAGGCAAATACACCGGGCACATTTGTCTCAAGGCTTTCGTTTACGACCGGTCCGCTTGTTACCGGATTGAGCTCTACACCTGCTGTTTTTGAAATTTCATTTTCCGGAATAAGTCCGCATGAGAGTAAAAGCGTGTCGCACTCGTAAAACTCCTCCGTTCCCTCAATAGGCTTGTTGTGCTCGTCCACCTGTGCAAGAGTGATGCCCTCCACACGCTCCCTGCCCTTTATATCAACCACTGTGTGGCTGAGCTTAAGCGGAATTCCAAAATCATCAAGGCACTGCACGATATTACGCTTCAAGCCTCCCGAATACGGCATGAGCTCTGCAACCACCTGCACCTTTGCCCCCTCCAAGGTCATTCTCCTAGCCATGATAAGACCGATATCTCCTGAGCCGAGTATTACTACCTTTCGTCCCGGCATGTAGCCCTCTATATTCACCAGTCTCTGAGCTGTGCCCGCCGAGAAAATTCCTGCCGGTCTGTAGCCGGGTATGTTAAGAGCACCTCTTGCTCTCTCCCTGCAGCCCATCGCAAGTATTACGGTCTTTGCAGCGATATGGAAAAGTCCGTCTGTGCGGTTCATAGCTGTAACTATTTTATCGTTTGCCTCATCTTTTATCTTTACATCATGCCTGTCATCTGCCCCATTTTCGAACTCGTCACCTGTCGAGATGTCCATGACCATCGTATTCAGCCTGTACTCTATGCCAAGCTCTTTGACCTCTTTGATAAATCTGCCGGCATATTCAGGGCCTGTGAGTTCCTCCTTAAAGGTGTGCAGGCCAAAGCCGTTGTGTATACACTGATTTAAGATACCACCAAGCTCACAGTCTCTTTCCAGTATAAGTATTTTATCTATTTTATTTTTCTTAGCGGAAGCTGCTGCCGCAAGACCTGCCGGGCCTCCTCCTACTATCACAATATCGTAAAACTCCATATGGTCCCCCTATCCGCGATTCTTGCTCATTCCAACAACTATCTTTGACTTCCCACCGCTTTTAGTGATGTCAAGCTGCGAAATACCTCTCTCTCCGGCGATAATCTCCATAACTCTCGGAGAACAAAAGCCTGCCTGACATCTGCCCATTCCGGCTCTGGTGCGTCTCTTCACACTATCAAGTGACTTTGCGCCAAGTGGTCTGTTTACCGCATCCATTATCTCGCCCTCCGTAATCATCTCACAGCGGCAGATTATATTGCCATACTCAGGCTTTTCTTTTATCAGCTTTTTATACTCATCCTCTGAAAGCTTCTTTGGATTTAAAATACCTTTTCTTGTCTCGATGAAATCCGCATTTTTAGAAGGATTAAAAAGCCCCTCAACTATTGCTGCCACTCTCTCGCCGATAGCCGGTGCACTTGATAAGCCCGGTGACTCTATACCTGCGCAGTCAATAAAATACGGTGCGTCAAAAAGCTCCTCGATGATAAACTCATGTCCATCCTCATGTGCACGGTTTCCTGCAAACGATGTAATGACCTGACGCACAGGAAGCGACGGCACCGAGCGTGTGCCGGATGCCACAACATGCTCCAAGCCGGCTCTAGTTGTATTTGTACCATCCTTGTCCTCATGGTCATCTGCTGTAGGTCCGATTAATATATTTCCGTGTACTGTCGGGGTAACAAGCACGCCTTTACCGTATTTTCCCGGAAGCTGGAAAATGGTCTTGTCAACGATACCTCCCGCAGCCCTGTCTAAAAGCACGTACTCTCCACGCCTTGGTGTGATATGTATTTTGTTTTCACTCACCATGTTGTGGAACACATCAGCATATACACCGGCTGCATTTACAACGCAGCGTGCATGAATTTCGCCGTTTGGTGTAATGAGAACATAGCCTGTCTGCTCCTTTTGTATCTCCTTCACCTCGGTGTTAAATAAAAACTCCACACCGTTTGCTGCCGCATTCTCAGCAAATGCGATATTCATGCCAAACGGACATACAATGCCTCCTGTCGGACAGTAAATAGCTGCCACAACTTCATCAGACAGATTCGGCTCCATCTCATGTGCTTCGCCTGCATCAAGAATTTCAAGTCCCGGCACGCCGTTTGCAATCCCCTGATTGTAAAGCTCCTTAAGCCTTGGCATATCGTCCTCGCTAAAGCACAATATCAGTGAGGCGTTTCTTCGAAACTCAAAATCAAGCTTCTTCGAAAGCTCATCCATCATCTCATTTCCACGAAGATTCATCTGTGCCATAAGTGTACCGGTCTTACAATCAATTCCTGAATGGATAATAGCACTGTTTGCCTTTGAAGTGCCACAGCACACGTCCTCCTCCTTTTCCACCACACAGATGGATAGGTTATATTTCGAAAGCTCTCTGGCACAGGCACTTCCCGATACTCCCGCTCCTATAATTACTACATCATACATGTTATTTTCTCCCACCAATTCCCATATATTGTTTACCTGCTGTATCACTGAGCCCATTTAAAACAATGCAAGCATCAGCTATTATTCATCCTTCGCCCAGTTAAATGCACAGGCGACAGCCTTTTTCCACATTTTAAGCTTCTTTTCTCTCAAATCAGCCGCTATCTCCGGCTCAAACACACGGTCAATAGACCAGTTTCTCTTTATATCATCCATGCTTTCCCAGTAGCCCACTGCAAGCCCTGCGAGATATGCTGCGCCCATGGCTGTTGTCTCCACGCACACAGGCCTTTTTACCGGTGCATTGCTGATATCAGCCTGCATCTGCATGAGCAGATTATTTGCACTGGCGCCGCCGTCCACCTTAAGTGATGTGAGGTTGATGCCCGAATCAGCCTTCATTGCCTCAAGCACATCATTTACCTGAAATGCCATTGATTCCAGAGTTGCCCTTATGACATGATACTTGTTTACACCTCTCGTAAGCCCCACAATGGTTCCTCTGGCATACTGGTCCCAGTACGGTGCCCCAAGCCCTGTAAATGCCGGCACCACGTAGCAGCCGTTTGTGTCTTTTACCTTTCTCGCCATGTATTCTGAATCTGTTGAGGAATCGATAAATTTCATCTCATCGCGTAGCCACTGGATTGAGGCTCCAGCCACAAAGATTGAGCCCTCCAGCGCATATACCACCCTGTCGTCTATGCCCCAGGCTATAGTGGTAACAAGTCCGTTCTTTGAGGATACAGGCATCTCACCTGTGTTCATCAGCAGAAAACATCCTGTACCGTATGTATTTTTGGCTTCCCCTGCCCTAAAGCAGGTCTGTCCAAAAAGCGCTGCCTGCTGGTCTCCTGCCGCTCCCGCGATAGGAATCGGACCCCCGAAAAACACAGGATTCACCTCACCATATACACAGCTTGACGGCATTGGCTTTGGAAGCATGCTCTTTGGTATATCAAGCTCATTAAGTATCTCATCATCCCACTTTAAGGTATTGATATTAAACATCATGGTTCTTGAAGCATTGGAATAATCCGTGACATGTACCTGTCCCTGAGTGAGCTTCCATATAAGCCATGTCTCGACTGTTCCAAACAAAAGCTCGCCTCTTTCGGCTCTCTCCCTCGCTCCCGGCACATTGTCAAGGAGCCACTTTAGCTTAGTTGCAGAAAAATAAGCATCTATCACAAGCCCTGTCTTTTTTCTGAAGGTCTCGGTAAGCCCCTTTTCCTTCAGTGAATCCGCATACTCTGCCGTGCGTCTGCACTGCCATACTATCGCGTGATAAACCGGCTCACCTGTATTTTTGTCCCATACAATTGTGGTTTCTCTCTGGTTAGTAATGCCTATCGCACATATATCGGCTGCCGTAGCCTGGATATTGGCCATTGCCTCCTTCGCCACCTCAAGCTGTGTGGCCCAGATTTCCTCTGCATCATGCTCCACCCAGCCCGGCTTTGGAAAAAACTGCGTAAATTCCTTCTGTGCCACGCTGCACATCTTCCCCTTCTCATTGAAAAGTATACATCTGTTGCTGGTAGTGCCCGCATCTAATGCCATAATATACTTTGCCATGTAAAAATCCTCCAACTCTCTATATTTCCAGCTTTTTCCTTCTATCCTGCTACAGTTCTTCCTCTACCATGCTCTTCTCTCTGTTGAAAGCATCATAGATACATGGAATTACTATAAGCGTAAGGATGGTTCCGTATACGAGACCTCCTATTATTGCGATTGCCATCGGCCTTATCATATCTGAGCCATCTCCGATACCGATCGCCGATGTAAACATTGCAAGTATGGTGGTCATCGCTGTCATCAGTATTGGACGAAGCCTTGTACGGCCTGCGTCTATGATTGCCTCATGCTTGCTCATGCCCTCTCTCCTAGCCTGATTGATGTAATCAATGAGCACGATTCCATTATTTACAATGAGACCTGCCAGCATGATAAAGCCAAGCATTGATATGATTCCGAGCTCATTTCCCGTGATGAAAAGAGCTATAAAGCCTCCTGTAAACGCAAGAGGTATACAGAACATGATAATAAATGGTGAAAGCAATGACTGGAACTGCGCCACCATGATAAGATAGATAAATATCACTGCAAGCACAAGCATAAGTCCAAGCTGACTCATTGACTCATTTATTGTCTCATCCTCGCCCTCCATGTCTATTGAATAGCCATCAGGAATGCTAAGTTTATTAATTTTTGATTTAATTTTATTGCTTAGTAATGTTACATTATGGTTTTCATCAACCGCACCTGATACTGTAATATATCTTGTCTGAGCATCTCGATGAATGGTGCTTAATGTCTGTTCCTGCGAAATAGTGCAGATATCACTGAGCGGAATCTCCTTTTCACTGCCATCATTATCCTTATAGGTAAATGTAAGGTTTTTGATGTCGTCCACAGTCACATCAGACTGCTCTGCGGATTGTAAGTATACCTCATAGTCCTTTATGTCGGTCGTAATGGTTGTTGCGCTCTTTTGAGATGATATCTCACCGGATACGAGCTGGTATACCTGAGCCACCGTATAGCCATACTTTGCTGCTTTTTCCTTATCCACAGTTATCTTAAGCTCATTGATTGTATCTCCAAGACCGTCATCTATATCTGTCACGCCCTTTGTATCCTTAAGGATATCTGCCACATCACCTGCAAGCTTCTGCAGCTTGTCTATATCATTACCCTTAATCCTGACAGAGAGACCACTTCCGAAAAACTCTGATGAGTCCATAGCCTGTGAAGATGCTGTTACCTTGCAGTCCAGATTCTTCGTGCGTTTTTCAATTTCATCTATTACCTTATCCGATGAAACATCCGACTTCTCATCAAGCAATATATACATGCTCACGCTGTCGCTTCCTGAGCTCATCAGGTTCATGGTCGAGCTGCCGCCCGCTGTAGCTCCTATTGTGTCTATGCCCTTTATATCAGATATTTTGTCCATGACCTTATCAGACAGCTCTGTAAGCTGCTTGAAGTCAAGCTTTTCGTCATCCTTTGCCTCTATGGTAAGTGAAATCTGATTTGACTCCATGTCCATATCCATAAATGTCATGCCCCTTGACATGCAAAGTGCGCCACTGCCGACTAAAAGCACTACTGCAACAATAAATACCACCGGCTTAAATCTAAGACATGTGCCGAGGACATTTCCATACCAATCCTTAAAACGGTCAAACCATGGATGCTTTATATCCTTCGTCTTTTTGAGCATGCCTGAAGCAATTGCCGGTACAAATGTGAGTGCCACTACAAGAGATGCCATAAGAGTAAACGCTACCGTAAGTGCCAGGTCTACAAAGAGCTGTCTCGTGATTCCATCAGTAAAAATGATTGGCGCGTACACACTTACCGTGGTAAGTGTAGAGGCAAAAATGGCTCCTGCCACCTGATTTGCACCCTCAACAGCCGCCTTCTTTACCGAATATCCCTCTCCCCTTAATCTGTAGATATTCTCGATTACTACGATTGAATTATCCACCAGCATTCCTATTCCAAGCACAAGTCCCGACATTGAAATGATATTTAAAGTGATATCCGTAAAATACATAAGCACCACAGCCACAATAACCGATAGCGGTATAGATGCTGCGATAACAAGTGTTGGCTTTATATCCTTTAAGAACAAGAGCAATACGAAAATGGCAAGTATTGCTCCCACTATCATATTTTCCATAACACTCTTTACTACCATGTCGATGTATACGCCCTGATTCATGAGCACTGTGGTGTGTAATCCGTCATTTTCCTTTTCCAGCGAATCAAGCTTGTCCAAAAGACGGTCTGTGACGTCTCCTGTAGAGTAGCCGGTCTGCTTCTCCATGGAGAGCATTATTCCTGGATTACCGTTGACTATCGCATATGTCTCATCCGAGTTGTCAGTCATCTCAACATCTGCCACATCACCGACATGAATAGGAGCTATTCCATCAAGCTTCATATCCATAAGCACTAGATTTGTTAAATCATCAATTGATTTTATCTCATCTCCCACCTGTACTATGTACTGCGTGCCATTTGAATCATTTACATAGCCTGCAGGCATATCAAAATTCTGAGCGACGAGCAGCTGCGAGAGCGAGTCAATTGTTAAAACTGCATTTAAGTTTGACTTGTCAAGTGCATCATCCTTACTCTTTTCAAGCTCCTTCTTTGAGCTGTCAAGAGATGCCGCTGCTGTTGCAAGCTGTGCCGACTGCTGTCCTATGCTTATCGAGCTTATAGCTGCCTGACTGTTTAGATTATCATATGCATCTAAAAGTGCTGTCTCTCCTTGTGCTATCTGGTCAAGCCCGCTTTGGCACTGCTCTATACCTGTATTCACCTGAATGAGAGTCTGTGCTATCGCTGACGCTGCCGCAGGCAGATCATCTGCTGTGTTTACGGTGATTCCAATCGCCGAGAGACCTGAAAACTGTGATGCAATCTGCTTATCAACCTGCTCAAGCTGCGCTTTTAAAGCCATGCCCGCTTCACCCGGTGCATTTGCGCCCTCTTTGAGTGACGGAATTGTCTTTGTATATGTGTCACTATTCATGAAGTCTGAAAGAGCTGACTGAATTGTTTCAAGCTGGCTCTTCTGCTCGTTTAAGCTTGCAAGTGTGCTCTCAAGCTGAGTCTTCTGCTCTGCAAGCTTTGCCTTTTGCTCCTTTAGCGTATCCACTCCCGCGCTCATCTGATCCGATGCAGATGTGATTGCGTTTTGTCCACTCTCTATCTTTGCGCCTGCATCATCCATCTGACTTTTTGCATCATCAAATTTCTTTGAAACGGCATTTTTTATTTTCTCATTGAGCGCATCTATCTTGGTCTGATTCATCGTGACCTGTATCTGCTCGGTAAGCTCACCTGTTGCTGTCACTGATGCAACACCCTCTGTACTCTCAATTGCAGGCTTAAGTGTATTTTCCACAAAGTCGGTGATTTCCGACTTGCTTTTCCCATCCATATCCACAGCAGTCATCATGATTGGAAGCATGTCCGGATTTATCTTCATAATGGTCGGAGTACCCACTCCATCCTTCCAGCCAGCCTTGACCTGATCTATTTTCTGCTGCATCTCTATCACTACAGAATCCATGTTGGCATTCTGCTCATACTCGCATGTCACCAGAGAATAGCTGTTATATGACATTGAGCTTACGTTTTTGATATTGGACGTAGTTGCCATAGCTGCTTCAAGCGGCGCGGTGACATCGCTCTCCACCTCCTGTGGACTTGCTCCCATATCTGTTGTCACGATAAGTGCATACTGAAAGCTCATATCCGGCAGCAGATCTGTCGTCATCCTGCCAAGTGATACAACACCGAGTACAATTACCAGCAATACACCTACAAGTACAGTAAAAGGCTTCTTTACACTATATCTGGATATCATCTGACCCCTCCTTTTTCTTTTCTTTGATAATGTCCTGCATTAGTTTGATAGACAATGATTACTGCGATTTTCACAATAAATTTAATTCGCTGTTATACTTTTATTATACAATGTGGCGGATTGCAACTCAATTGGTTTATACTTTTTTAAGAGATTTTGACAATAAAAAGACACCCGATTATACGATTAATATAATCCGATGTCCTTAAATGTCCTTTAATGTCTTTTATTTATTTTAGCTTCAAATGCCCTCTTCCTCAATCTCATCCTCATCATCATTGATACCTGCAACAGCACTTGTAACGGCTCCGATTACAGCGACAAGCGCAAAGATGATAACTAAAAAAATAACTATAAAGAATGCTACTAAAAAACCTGTATCTGTCATATAATTTACCCCCATAGCTGTCTCACAGCTTCTTTAAAATATAGTTTTAGTTTAACACACTTGTCTGTAAATAACAATATCGTATGGGGCTAAATTATTGACTAAATATTGACTAAAATATTGATTTATGAAATTTGCTCAGTCCTTGATCTGCATACCGTTTGCATCCATATGATAGCCTTCTGTCATGATCAGCTTTGACACCGGAACTATCTCATAGCCCATGCCCTGCAGCTTTGTGAGCATCTCATCGAGTGCCTGCGAGGTGTATTTTGCGCCAAGATGGCAGAGTATTATCGAGCCACAATCCAGGCTTTTATGATTGCACACTGTATCTATGATGTTTTGCACACCATAGTTTTTCCAGTCGAGCGAATCCACATCCCACTGGATTGGATAATAGTCACAGCCATACACTGTGTCAATCAGTTCATTGTTGTACGAGCCGTATGGCGGTCTGAATACCTTCATATCCTTTCCGGTCAGCTCCTTGACCTTTTTGTGCACATCCATTATCTCTGTCTTCATCTCGCCTGCCGTGATTGTTGCCATATCATAGTGGTGCTCACTGTGATTTCCGGGCTCATGCCCTTTTTCAACCAGTGTCTTTACATATTCAGGGTTATCACTCACAAACCCTCCTGTCATAAAAAATGTAGCCTTTACATTGTGCTTGTCAAGTGTCTCCATCATACTGTCAAAATCCTCTGCTCCCCAGGCACAGTCAAATGAAAGGGCTATCTTTTTTTCTGTTGTCTGAACCGAATATACAGGCAGCTTTCTGTCTCCGAACTGACTCACAGCACTGCTAAGTGTCTCCATCACCTCTATATTTTTCAGCTGCGATATGTCATACTCTCTGCCATATAAAGCGCCTGTAATAAGAAGCGCCGACAGCAGCACTCCAAAAAGGAATCTGTGTCGGCGTTTCTTTCGTTTTGTCCCATTATGTAGTTTTGTATTTTGCATGTATGCTCTGTATTCACTCATGCTATATACTATTCTTTATTATCACAAATTATGAATAATGAAATAACTCTATTTCAGTTCTTCTGCCCTTCCGATAAACTCAAGCACTACCTCAATCGACTGATGCGCAGCCTTCTCCGCAAAGGTCTGGTAATCTGTCTCTCCACCGTCGCCGTCTGATATTGAGCGAAGAATGGCAAATGGCACCTTGTTCACATAGCACACATGACCGATGCTGCCGCCCTCCATCTCCGCTGCGATTGCATCAAAGGTATTCGAGATATAATTCTTCTGCTCCTTTGTGGCAATAAACTGATCTCCTGTTGCGATATTGCCCTTTTTGTAGTGGATATTTCTGTCAGCTAAGCAAGAGCACATAAGCTCCACCATTTTTGTATCTGCCGGAAGCAGAATCATGTTGATGCCGGAAAGAAGTCCCTTCGGATCTCCGATTGGCGATGTATCCATATCGTGCTGCAGCACGTTTGTGGCTACTGCCACGTCAAGCACATTTAAGTCCTTTGTCAAAGTACCGGCCACTCCGATATTGACAATCATATCGACATCATATTTCAAAATCATGGCCTCTGCACATATCGCTGCAAACACCTTTCCTATTCCACACTTCGCTGCAACCACATACTGATCGCCGATTTTACCCTCGACAAACTCCACACCGCTGTAAACTTCTGTCTGTGTGTCTGTCATCTGAGCCTTTAAGTCATCGACCTCCATCTGCATTGCACCAATTACACCTATTGTCATTTTATTTCTCCATTCTGTTTATTGTGGGTAAGTAAACTCCATATTTGTCTGGCTCTCAAGCACCTTAAGATATGCACGGCACTCCTTCTTTGCCTCGTCAAGCGACAGATTCTCGTAATGTCCACACTCTATGGCCGACGCACCAAATACCGGTCCATCATACTCTAGTATCTGCTTTAAGACCTCTTTGGTGATTTCAAAAACCTTCCCCGGCTCGACATCCCTCACTACGAGGTAGAAGCCTGTCTGACAGCCCATCGGTCCAAAATATACCACATCATCTGCAATCTCAGAGTTTCTCACACATGTTGCAAACATATGCTCCACTGAGTGCATAGCTGAATTGGACATATAATCGCCTGCATTAGGTTTTCTTGTACGAAGGTCGTATGTGACGATTTCTCCGTCTTTTCTTGAAATATAAAATCCAGGTTTAAGAATATTATGATTGATTGTAAAGCTTTTAATTCTTTCCATAAAAATGTTTCTCCTTACTTAGTTGCTGTCTCAAACTGCTTCAGATAATCCTCAAATACATTGAGTGCGTCATCCACAGGCTTTGGTGTGCTCATATCAACACCGGCACTCTTTAGCAGCTCGATTGGATTCTTCGAGCATCCACCGCACAGGAAATTTCCTATATACTTATCCACAGCAGGCTTTCCCTCCTCAAGTATCTTTTTTGAAAAAGCAACTGCTGCCGAATAGCCTGTCGAGTACTGATATACATAGTACGGTGTGTAAAAATGCGGTATGCGCATCCACTCATATGATATCTCATCATCCACGCGCATATCCGGTCCGTAGTACTGCACATTCAGCTCATGCCATAGCTCATTTAGCACATCCTTTGTAACCGGCTCGCCCTTTTGCATTTTCCGGTGTGCTATATGCTCAAACTCTGCAAACTGCGCCTGCCTGAAAAGTGTCGTCCTAAAGCCGTCCAGAAAATGTGTCATGAGATATTTTCTCTCATTCTCATCCTCACAATGCTCAAGCATATAGTGCATGAGAAGCGACTCATTGCAGGTGGATGCAACCTCAGCCACAAAAATAAGATATCCTGCGTAGGTGATGCTCTGATGCTCATTTGAATAGTATGTATGCATCGCATGTCCCATCTCATGAGCCAGCGTAAACACACTGTCCAGATTGTCGGCATAGTTCAAAAGCACATACGGATGAGTGCCGTAAGCACCCCATGAATATGCACCGCTTCTCTTGTTCTCATTCTCATAGACATCTATCCAGCCACTCTCCATGCCAGCCTTAAGCACGCTTACATACTCATCTCCCATAGGCTCAAGTGCCTTTGCCACAAGCTTTTTCGCCTCATCATAGGTGTATGTGGTCTGTATATTGTCCACAATCGGTGCAAACAAATCATACATATGCAGATGCTCCACACCTAAAAGCTTCTTCCTAAGCGCCATGTACCTGTGTAGAGCCGGCAGATGTGCGTGAACCGTCTCAATCAGATTGTCATAGACACTCTCCGGAATATCGCCATCAGATAAATACATGGCTCTTGCGCTGTCATATTTTCTTACCCTTGCATAAAAAGTGTCATTTTTCAGCTTGCTGATGTACATCATCGAAACAGTATTGCTCCACTTCTTGTACGAATCATAGACTCCACGGAACACCTGCTTGCGCAGGCTTCTGTCCTTGCTGCTTAAAAAATCTATGAAATTGCCATGCGTGATACGGATTTTATTTCCCTCGACATCAGTGATATACGGGAATTTGATATCCGCATTATTGAACATGCTGAATATATTCTCCGGTGCTGCAGCCATCTCACCGCACTGCGCCAGGATATTTTCCTCTGCAGCCGATAAGGTGTGCGCTTTCTGACGCATTATCTCATCAATCGCACGCTTATAGTGCATAAGCTCATTGCTCTCACTGTAAAAGCCCTCAAGCCTTTTATCATCTATCTGCAAAATCTCCGGACTCGCAAATGCCAGCGCACCTGATGCCTGAACAGTCAATGTCTCTGCCTTTGACACATATGCCTGATATTTCGACACAGCAGTGTCCTGATGCGAGCGCTCATTCGCATAGACCACTATACGCTCCAAATAATAAGACAGCTCATCCTGCTTCTTAAAAAAATCAAGCAGACTCGCTGCACTGTCGGACAGATGTCCCTTTAATCCGGATATCTTTTCTGCAAGCTGTGAAGCATTTTCACACTCAGCCTCCCATAGCTCATCTGTCTCATACATATCCTCAAGCTTCCATTTGTACTCATCTGAGATTTCTTCTCTCTTTTGAAGCCTTTTCTCACTCATTTTGTGTTACCTTCTATCTTACTTTTCTTCTTCTCGGGGGGTTCTGAATAGTTACCTTGTTTTCAACTCTTCAGAAGCACCCCACGCACATTCGCAAAACCGCACGATGTTTTTATAAAACTTCCCACACATCTGCTCTGCAAAATGCATATAGATGTGTGGGATGTATGTGAATTATAACAATTAAACTCTACTTTGTAATTAAAGTACCCATGCCACCTGAAACAGTCTTGCCCTCTTTGTTGAGCTTTGTGATAAGCACTGAACGGATAGCAGAGTCACCGATAAAGTCGATAGCTGCCTCAATCTTTGGAGCCATGGTACCCTCATCAAACTCACCTGCTGCAAGGTACTTCTTTGCCTCCTCGACAGTCATGGTGTCAAGTGGCTTCTCATCCTCCTTGCCATAGCTCAGGCAGACCTTGTCAACGCTTGTAAGTATAACAAGTCTGTCTGCATCAAGAGTATCTGCAAGCTTTCCTGCTGCAAGATCCTTCTCGATAACAGCACTGGCGCCCTGAAGCTTATTATCCTGTGCTAAAACAGGAATTCCGCCGCCACCGCATGCGATAACAACCTGATCCGCATCAACAAGAGCCTTAATAGCATCCTTTTCCACTATATCAACAGGCTTTGGAGCTGCCACAACTCTTCTGTAGCCTCCCTCAACCTGTGTCACATGGTTGCCCTTCTTCTCTTCTTCCTCAGCCTCAGCCTCTGTCATAACACGGCCGATGATCTTTGTCGGATGATAAAAAGCCTCATCATATGGGTCAACAACCACCTGTGTAAGTATTGTAGAAACCGTCTTGTAAATACCCCTGCCAAGAAGCTCTGTACGGATAGCATTCTGTAAATCATATCCTATATAGCCCTGGCTCATTGCAGAGCAGACTGCTGTAGGTGTAGCTGTATACTCAGGATAAATCCTGCAAAACTCAGACATAGCGGTGTGAATCATGCCCACCTGCGGTCCGTTGCTGTGTGTGATAACAACCTCATAATCGTCCCTGATAAAATCTGCAACTGCCTTTGCTGTATGCTTTGTAGCCTCGTGCTGCTCCGGAAGAGTTGTTCCAAGAGCATCATGTCCGAGTGCGATAACTATTTTTTTCTTCTTCATGCCGACCTCCTATGCAAAATGAAAACTAATTTGCCTCTATTATCTAATATTTTGTGGAATTTGTCTAGTACTTTGAACTGATTTGAACAACATTTCCGCCACAACATATCGAACGTAAGCCGCGCATAGCAGCGGCGCACACGTAAGCACAATTTCTCCACAGTGTAAGGGACGTAAGCCCCGGGTACCGGTGGTGCACACATACTCTTGCAGGAGCGAATAGCGAAGTGGCTTAGATACTGTAAAAATTATGCCCATGAAACGCAGAAACACCCCTGCATGGACGCAGGGGTGAGGAGAAACAGTGCTGAATTTACTGCTGTATATCCTTCGCAGAGCTTAAGGTCACATCAACCTTGCTTTCCTCGTACTGTCTGCCACTCTGACGGGCAACGGTAAGAGTAACCTTATCTCCGGCCTTATAGCTCTTTAATGCTGACTGCAGCTCTGTCATAGAAGAAATCTTTGTGCTGTCAACAGCGGTGATGATATCGCCCTCCTGTAAGCCGGCATTTGCGGCACCTGAGCCTGCTGAAACAGATGAAACATACACACCCTGTGGGAAACCATAGGCTACCATCTCAGATGAAACATCGCCACCCTTTATTCCAAGGTATGCCTGATTCTCATTTGTATACTTTCCATTCTGAATAAGACTCTCAATAATAGGCTTTGCAACTGACATTGGAATTGCATATCCGATGCCCTCAACCTCAGTTGAAGAATATTTTACAGAGTTTATACCGATGACCTCGCCGTTTTCATTTAAGAGTGCTCCACCACTATTTCCAGGGTTTATTGCTGCATCTGTCTGGATGAGATTGTTGTTAGTTACAGTCTCGCCGGTCTGTGAATCCTGTGTAGTTACGGTTCTGTTAAGTGCACTTACTATACCTGTTGTAACAGACTGTCCGTATCCGAGTGCATTACCGATAGCGATTGCCGGGCTTCCAACAGCTACACTATCTGAATCTCCGATTGTCGCAATCTTGATATTTGAGTAAGTATCTTTTCCAAGGTCTGATTTCTTTACACGTACAACTGCAAGATCATCGTCAGGATCCGTTCCTCTGATTTCTGCCTTTACCACAGAATCATCATCAAACTGTACTGTAAGCTCCTCTGAATCTGCTACAACATGGTTATTTGTAGCAATGTAGAGATAATCATCATCCTCACTCACAATGATTCCTGAGCCGCAGCTCTGTGACTGCTGTGACTTCTTTCCGAAAAAGCTGTTGTAGGTGACTGTTCCTGTATTTGTGATAGCAACGATGCTAGGCATGACCTCATCGACAACTGATGATACATCTGTCAGATCCTTTGCATCCCCTGAGGATGTCTGCTTAGTCCCACCGGATGTTGTAGTAGTAAGCTTTGCACTTGCAGTAGAAGGATTTGAAATAGCTTTCGTACCAATATAGCTTACTCCTGTGAAAACGCCGCCTCCGACGAGTCCGAAGATAAGAGCTGCCGCTACTGTCTTTGCTGCAAATGGTCCAAATGCACCAGGCTTTCTAGGTGCTCTCTGTTTCTTAGGCTTTGCAGTCTGCTGATATGCCTGACCATTCATATTCATCCGGCTATATGAGTTGTCTGTCGAACCGGCTGATGCGCCGCCATATGCATTATTATTAGTGCCTGAATTATACGACTGATTAGAATAAGGCTGGTTTGCATATGACTGATTTGCATTTGGCTGTCCTGCTGCAGAAG
>CEAR01042752.1_pt1 | contig 18983 bp, 13 predicted proteins | sample 557461 | NCBI WGS metagenome assembly CEAR01 (sample SAMEA3182075, study PRJEB8094) | gut metagenome | biome: human; feature: gut; material: Stool; isolation source: human stools | place: Canada | collected 2012-03-14
CCCCCGCCATAAGCAGGGCGCATGCTGTCAGCGACGCTTTCATTTCTTCACCTCCGCTTTGTGGAAACGATATACGGAGAAGGTGTTGGCGGGGAGCACCGTGGTGTAGTCCTGCGCCATCTCGAGGGCCTCGGTCTTCGACACGGGCACCACCGTCGCGGGATTGGCGAGAGTGTTGTCGGCCTCCGGGTTGTCGGCGTGGAGCGTAGTGGTCTCCACGGAAGAGAAACCCTGCTTTCCGCGCATCCCCTTGAAGTCGAGCTTCAGGGCGCGGGGCTCGGAAGAGGTGTTCACGGCCTTCACGATGATGTCGCCCGTGGCGTCGTCGGCCGCCGCCGTGGCGAAGAGTCCGGCCTGGTCGGCGTTGCCGGCCACCGGCTTGCCCTGCATGGTGAGGGGCAGGGCGCGGTCGCCGCGGTTGTGGGTATAGAGCTGCTGCACGTAGTAGCTTGCGGAGGGCACGGAGGCGAGGTTGTCAAACCATACCATGTCGGGACGCCACTGCCAGCCGTCGACGTGGGCCAGGAGTGGCGCGTAGGTGGCCATCTCCACGACGTCGGCGTTGCGCTCCAGCCCCGTCATGAACGCGGCCTCCAGCAGCGAGGCGTTGAAGTGGTTGAACTTCTTTCCCCGGCCGTGGCAGGCGTATTCCCCGGCAAACACCTTCGGACCCTTGCGCGGATAGTCGTCGTAGCGGTTGCCCTCGGCGAGAAACCAGTCTTCGGGGCGGTAGAAGTGCTCGTCGACGAGGTCCACGCCGATGCGTCGCATCTCGGGCCAGAGGTAGTCGAAGTCCTTCCCCTCGGAGTTGGGGCCTGAGGAGCCGATGACCTTTATGTCGGGATATCGCTCGCGGATCGCCTTCACGAAGGGCTCGAGGCGCTCCACGTATTCGGGGCCCCACTGCTCGTTGCCCACTCCGAGATAGCGGAGGCCGAAGGGCGCGGGGTGTCCCATCTCCGCCCTCACGGCTCCCCACTTCGTGGAGGGATCGCCGTTGGCGAACTCTATGAGGTCGAGGGCGTCGTCGATATATGTCCGGAGGCTGTCGAGGGGAATCTGGTGGTCGGCGTCGTTCTGATACTGGCACACGAGGCCGACGTTGACTACGGGCAGCGGCGCGGCGCCCATGTCCTCGCTGAGCTGGAAGAACTCATAGAAACCGAGGCCGTTGCTCTGGTAGTAGTCGGGGAAGAAGCGCCAGGGGAAGGTGTAGTGCCAGCGGTTCTCGTTGAGCGGGCGGTTCTCCACGGGGCCGACGGTGTTCTTCCACTGGTAGCGCGTGGCAGGGTCGGTGCCCTCCACGATGCAGCCGCCGGGGAAGCGGAACACGCCGGGACGCAGGTCGGCGAGACGCTGCGCGATGTCGGCGCGCAGGCCGTTGTCGCGCCCTTTGAAGGTGTTGGCTGGAAAGAGGGAGATGTGCTCGAGGTCGACCTCGGTCTCCGGCTTGACGAGGAAGATGCGGAAGCGGGCCTTGGGGTCGGTGGTGTAGGGACGCAGCTGAGCGGCGTATTTCTTCCATTCATTGCCGCTCACCTCGATTTCGGCCGATGCGAGCACCTGGCTCTCGGCGTTGACCGAAGGGTTCTCTATCTCGACGCGCAGCTTTGCCTTCTGCCCGGAGGGGACGCGGGCGTAGAAGGAGGCGTTGTAGAGGGAGTCTTTCTCTACGCCGATGCCGAAGAAGCCCTCGTTCTCGAGGCCGGTGTGCTTCTCGCGGTGGCCTGCGCCGCCGAGGCGCACGTAGTGTGGATTGCGGTCGAAGGGGCCGTCGTCGCGCACCTCCACGTCGCCGAAGGCCACCCATCCCTGGAGGGGCTGCGGAAACTCGAAGGAGCGGTTCTTGATTTTCTCGGCGTAGAGGCCGCCGTCGGAGGCATAGTTGATGTCTTCGAAGAAGAGGCCATACATGGTGGGGCTGATGGCCCTTCCCTTCGCCTTGGTATCGACGGTCATGGTATATACGCCGTCGGTCTGCGCCAGAGCTGCGGGAGCCGATATGGCGAGGGCGGCGAGGGCCGCCAGTGTGCGGGATCGATTCATAAATTATATAAGATTGAGGTTCAGTTCATGGGGAAATGCGAAAGCGCCGCGCGGGAGGCGCGGCGTCAGCGCAGACGGAGCATGCGTCCGGGCTCGAGCGGGTCGGAGGGGGAGAGCATGTTTAGCGAGCAGAGTCGCCGGAGGGATAGCCCGGCGCGGGCGGCGACGGAGGCCGGGGTGTCGCCGGCGGTCACCACGTAGGTGGAGTGGCCGCTGAGCGAGGCCCTGGCGGCGCGGAAGCCGGTGCGGAATTCGGCCTGCTGCTGCTGTACGCTGCGCTCGCTGTAGCGCTGCATCTCGGGCGCCGTGGTGACGTAGTCGAAGAGGGTGGCGGGATTCACGGCGGCTCCCATCATGCGTGTCTCGAAATGGAGGTGGGGCCCGGTGCTGTTGCCGGTATTGCCTCCGAGGGCTATGGCTTCGCCGGCGGCAACATACTCGCCGGGAGTCACCAGCGAGCGCAGCAGGTGGGCATAGCGGGTCTCGATGCCGTCGGGATGGGTGATCACCACATAGTTGCCGTAGCCGCCGGCCTCGAAGCTCACCTTGTCCACCACTCCGCTCATGGCGGCGCGCACGGTGTCGCCGGTGCGCAGGTGGAGGTCGATGCCGGAATGGTTGCGGCCGAAAGCCGGTCGGTAGCCGAACGAGGATGTGACGCGTCCGGGCACGGGGCGCACGAAGGCAGCCGTGGAGAGGGTGGTGGCGTTGAAGGTGCGGGCGTAGTTGGGGCGCATGCCTTTCTTCAGCATTCCCTGCGGGCGGTGTGCCGTCGAGGAGAGGGCGCCGGCGACCACCATGCCGGTGGCCACGGCGTCGAGGGTGGCGCCCTCTGTCATGGCGGAGGCGATGAGGCCGAGACGCGTGCCCACCCTGGGCTTGCGGTGGCCCTGCGGAATGCGTCCCTCCACGCCGGCGATCATCTGCCTGACGGGATGCGACTCGGGAGGCCCCTGGGTCACCATCCTCACCAGGTCGGTGTAGTCGTCGGCCCTCGCCCCGGCAGGCACCAGGGCGCAGAGCGTCAGCATTCCTATAAGGAGAGAGCGGATGTCCATCAGTCGGAGTCGTTTTTACGGGTTTTCTCCTTTCCTTCCTTACTGTCGGCGGAGGCTCCGGCCTCCGCCGCCTTGCGCTTGTGCTCCATGAGCAGCGGGGCGCCGAAGAGTATCCATGCCGCGCAGGCCACGAAGGCGAGGAAAGTGCATCCGGCGAGGATGAGCATCTTCTTGGGGCTCGCCGGGCGTATGGGCACCGTGGCGGGAGTCACCGTGGCGTAGACGGGAGTGTTCTCCTGCACCTTGGCCTTGGCGAGCTGGAGCTGCTGCGAGGTCTGGTTGTAGAGGTTGAAGGCGAGCGTGGCCTCGTTCTCGAGGCGGTCGCGAGTGGTCTGCGCCGAATAGAGTATCAGGCCCTGGTTGCGGTCCTGGTAGTCGGCATAGCGCTGCTGGGCCTCATAGTAGGCCTGCTTGGCCTCCCGGTTGATTTTCTCGGCATACTCGAGGTCCTTGCGGGCTTTGTTGGTGCGGTAGGCGGTGACGTATTCCTGGAGGCGGGCCACCACGGTGTCGGCGAGCATCGCGGAGACCATGGGGTCCTGCATCTCGACGGAGATGGTCACCACATTTGTCTTGGCGTCGATGTTGGCGCTCACGCGGCTGTTGAGGGCCATCACGAGGGCGTTCTCCTCGGGAGTGAGGTGGAAGGTGTCGATGGCGTGTGATGCCGAGTCTGTCTTCTCGCCCCCCTTGATGGCGCCGATGAGCTTCCCCGGAAGGCCCATGACCATCGACCACCAGGGGGCCTTGGTCTCGTCCTTGAGGAATTCCCTCACCGTCATGCGCTTCTTGCCGTCGATGTCGGTGACGGGCACGTCGAAGAGGCTCACGGCGAAGGGCACCGAGCTCACCACATCGGGATAGAGCTGGGGATAGACGGCGTCGGCTCCGCCGGTCTGCATGTTGCCGAATCCGGCCATGGCGGCGAGGGCGCCGAGACCCGCTGCCCCTGTGCGTGAGTTGGTCGATTCGGGGGCGAGCTTCACGGTGGTGTTGTATTCACGCGGTATGCTGAACGCGATCACGAGGCCGGCCACGGCGCCGAGGATGCTCCACTTGATAAGCATGCGGCGGTGGCTCCAGAGGTTGGCGGCCAGCTCCAGCAGGTCGATTTCCTTTTCCTCGCCGCCGTTGGCGGGGGAGGCGTATGCGTCGGCGCCATTGATGTCGGCGCCGCGCTTTATGTCGTCTTTATCGGTATCCACTTTTAAGAAAGATAATATGGGGAAGTATTTCAGGATTGATGCTCACGGGGATCAGCGCCTGAAGAGGCTGGCGATGGTGGCGGCCATGGTGGCGAGCGAGCCGAACGACGAGGCGTAGGCGAGGATCTTGCCGAGGGTGTCGCCCGAAGGCTGCTTGGCGGGCACTATGATATGGCATCCGGGCTCGATCACGGTGTTGCGGCCACCCTTGGCCACCGATCCGTTCATATACACCACGAAGACGCTGCTCTTCTTGGCCATGTTGCCGTAGCCGCCGGCCTGGTGGATGTAATATTTGAGCTTCTTGCCGGGCTCGAACACCACGGTGTTGGGAAACATCACCTCGCCTGAGATCTTTACCGTGCTCTGCATCTCGGGCACGAAGATCTTGTCGCCGGGCTTGAGCACGAGGTCGTAGGTGGAGCCCGGGTTGGCGAGCGCCATGGGGAGGTTGATGCCGACGCTGTAGCGGTCGGCCACGTTCATCTTCGCCATGGAGATCGAGTCGCCGCTCTCGGAGTCGGCGTTCATCATGGCGAGTCGGAGCACCTCCTCGCGGGCCACCTTCTCGTCCTGTGTGAGCTGGCGGGTGAGCGACGCTCCCTGGATGTAGGCGCTCTCGAGCACGCCGCCGGCACGCTTCACCATGTCGGAGAGGCGCTCGTTGCGCCGGCTCAGCGTGTAGTCGCCGGTGAAGAGCACCTCGCCGTCCACACCCACTACGCCCTGGGGCACGTAGGTGGGGCTCTTGCGGATCTCCACGATGTCGTAGGGCTGCAGTATGAAGTCGTCGGTGCCGTCGTTGTCGAGGCCGTCGGCTATGGAGAAGGTGAAGATCTCGGCCACCTGCTCGGAAGCCTCCGTGGAGGCGGGGTCTACGATGCGGCGGCTCACGTCGACGCGTGCCGTGGAGGCGCCCTGCAGCAGGCCTCCGGCACGTATTATCAGGTCCTTGATGGTGGTGCCTTCGGCATAGGAGTAGTCGCCGGGGAAGGCCACGGGGCCGGAGATGGAGAAGTCGCCGCGCTCTATGATGTCCTGGACGCTGGCCACCTCTACAACGTCGTTGCGGTGGAGCGCCACGTCGGGAGCGCGCCCGGCGAGGATGTCGCCGAGATCCACGGAAATCACCTCCAGAGTGAGGTCGGGCCCCTCGCGGTATATCATCACGCGGCGGGTGTAGGCGTCTTCGGCGAGGCCGTCGGCTTTCGCGATGAGGTCGCCGATGGTGGTGATGTCGCCGCCGATGGCGTATGTGCCGGGGCGGAGCACGGCGCCCTTGAGCTCGGCGCGGTTGGTGTATCGGTCGGTCACCATGCCGATGGTCACGATGTCGCCGTCCTTTAGGCGGTAGGATGAGAACTGGTCTTTCGATACATTGAAGAGCTCGTTCTCGAGGCCGCTCTGTCGCTCGAGACGCACCATGTCGGAATAGGCGTCGCCGGCGAAGCCGCCGGCATATCCGAGGAGGTCGGCCACTGTCTCGTTGGCCTTCATCTCATAATACATCGGGCGCTTCACGTTGCCCTCGACGCTGATGAGCTCGCTGTAGGGGGGCACGATGATGACGTCGCCCTCCTGGAGGCGTATGTTGCCGGCCTGGCGCCCGTTGAAGAGATAGTCGTAGATGTCGACGTCGGCCACCTTGCGGCCGTTGCGGAGCACGCGGATGTTGCGGAGCGAGCCGATGTCGTTGATGCCTCCGGCGTTGTAGAGGGCGTGGAACACCGACGAGAAGGGCGACATGCGGAAGGTGCCCGGGGTGGCCACCTCTCCCATCACGTCGACCTGTATGGAGCGGATGTCGCCGAGTGTCACGTTGATGTCGGTGACGTCGCCGACGCCGGCGTATTTGCGTGCGAAGACGTCCTTGATGTGCCTGTTGGCCTCGTTGATGGTCATGCCGTTGAGGTAGACGGGTCCGAGCTGGGCTATCATGATGCTCCCCTCGGGAGAGATCACCTCGCGGAGGTGGTCCTCGCTGGCCCCCCATATGTCGATCACTACCTCGTCGCCGGGGCCGAGGCGGTAGTTCTGCGGAGTGGCCATGTTCTCGTTGGGCTCGAAGGTGAGGCTCTCGGCGTTGAAGATCTCGTGGCCGTAGATCAGCCGGTCGGTCTGATCATCCTCGAAATAATAATACTGGGCGTCCTCCTCCTCCTCGGGAAGGGTGGTCTCCCCGTCTTCATAGAGGAGCAGTTCGTCGTCGGTATATTCGGCCTCCTGCTGCTGGCGGCTGCGCATCGAGCGCTGGTTTCCCTTTGTCTTCCTGGTGTTGGACTTCGTCGTCTTGGTGTTTTTCCGGCGTGCGGTGGTTTCCTCACTGCGCTTGCGGGTGCCTTTGCCCACGCTCTTGCCCTGGGTCGACTTCGAGCCGTCGGCCGAGGCGTTCTGCTTGTCGTAGTTGGCTTTGATACGCTTCACCTGCTCGGGGGTGACTCCCTTGGCGAGGAGCTCCTTGCCGATCTGCTGCTCGCTCTTGCCGGCGGCGGCCTGCGTCTTGATGTAGTTGAGCACCTGCTCGTCGGTGAGCGCGAAAGATGGCATTGCGGTCAGCAACGCAAGTATCAGGAAAAGTCGGCTTAATTTCATCTGAGTTATAACGATTGTCGATGTTAGCTGTAGGGTGTGAAGGGGGCTTTCGGATGGCTTTCGGCCACAAGCACCCAAGAATACTGCAAAATTAATAAAAAGACCCGCATCACGCAAATATTTAAGATGTTTTAGGATAGCGCGGATCGGGGAAGCGGGGTGAAAATGGAAAAAGGGCGCCTGTCTGGGTGCCCTTAGGGAATGGATGGTTGAATTCGTGTCGCCCTCAGACCGCGTCGGGGTTCATCACCGCATAGGGGGCGTTGTTGTCGAGGTGTTTCTGATATTTCATGTTCTCCACCTCCTCCTCGAGGATCTTCTTGATCGATTCGATGGCGTCCATTGTCAGCGGCTTGTAGTCGGCATAACGGTCGCGGTGCTCCCAGCTCACCTCTGTCACCTTCGGTGTGGTGTAGTAGGCGAATGTCTTGCCGGGAAATTTCTTTTTCAGGTAGTCGTTGAGCTCTTTCTCCACGGCCGCCAGTGGCGAGGGATGCTCGTAGGGGTTTGTCGAGTAGTCATCGAATTCCACCTTATATCTGTCGGAGTCGCCGAAGCTCACGATGAAGAGTCTTTTCTTGCTATCCATAATCCTGATGTGTTGAACGTGTTTTTATTTACGGGTTTGTCTGCTAATACAACACCGCGGAGGGACTAAGGTTCACGTCTCCCTGGGGCCCGACACGCTGTTTCGGTCTTTTTTCCCACGACAACGCGCCCGGAGGGGGTGTCGCGGGTGTGATATTCTGAAAAAAACCGATTAAAACAAGGATATCAAAAATTTTTTATTATTTTTGCAATTTTTAAGGAGACTATATATATGACACTTGAGCAGAGAAAGAATATCGCCCTCGACCATCATCGCCGCGGCTACAACTGCGCCCAGTCGGTGGCTCTTGCATATTCCGACCTTATGGCGGCGGAAGAATCTGTCGTTGCCAATGCCACGCAGGCTCTCGGCGGCGGCATCGGAGCCATGGGCGAGACATGTGGCGTGGTGACGGGCATGGCCGTGGCCGTAGGGCTCATCGAAAGGGCTTCCGTCGCCGACAAGCCGAAGACATACAAGGCCATGAAGGAGCTCGGCAACGGGTTCAGGGCCGTCAACGACGGGCGCATCCTCTGCCGGGAACTGAAACGTCCCGGCGCCTCGAAAAGCTGCGACGCCCTGATTGCCGAGGGCGTCGAGCTTCTCTACAAGCGGTATTTCCCCGCCGACTGACGTCGCGGCAAGACAGGAGGAGCCATGGCGACAGAGAAAGAGACATACGACAGGATAATAATGGAGCGCACCGAGAAAGTGATGAAGGCGATGGCGCCGCGCGTCACCCCGGAGGAGCTCGCCATGCTCCGCGAGGCCGCCGGGCTCGCCCGCGAGGCCCACGAGGGCCAGAAACGCAAGACCGGCGAGCCATACATACTCCATCCCATAGCGGTGGCCGACATCGCCGCCGAGGAGCTCCAGCTCGGCGCCGCCCCGGTCATGGCCGCCTTCCTCCACGACGTGGTGGAAGACACTCCATACACTCTCGAGGACATCCGCAAACGCTTCGGCGAGGATGTGGCCTTTCTGGTCAGCGTCGTCACCAAGCGCAAGAAGAAGGTCTACGAGAGCTCAAAGCAGGTCGACAACTACCGCCAGATCCTCGACTCGGTGAAATATGACGTCAGGGCTATCCTCATCAAGCTCGCCGACCGCCTACACAACATGCGCACCCTTTCCTCCATGCGCCCCGACAAGCAGATGAAGATCGCCGGCGAGACCGACTATTTCTATGCCCCGCTGGCCAACAGGCTCGGCCTCTACAACGTGAAGACGGAGCTGGAGAACCTCAGCCTCCGTTTCCGCTGCCCCATCGACTACGCCTCTGTCGACAGCATGATCAGGCGCGACGAGGAGGCCCAGCGCAAGCGCCTCTCCCATTTCCGCGGCGAGATCGAGAAGACGCTGCGGGAGGCCGGATTCGAGGTGGAGGTCAGGATCGTCTACCGCCGCCCCTACAGCATCTGGCGCAAGATGAAGAAATATGGCGACGACTTCAACCATCTGAAATACCGCCACTTCACTGAAATCGTCTACTCCCATCCGGCATCGGTGTCGGAGAAGGAGATGGCCCTCCGCATCTACAGCGTGCTCACCGACCGCTTCCGCGAGAAGCCCGGAGGCATCACCAACTATATCGACGCCCCGAAGGAGAACGGCTACCAGAGCTTCCACCTCAAGCTTCTCGCCGACTTCGGCCGCTGGCAGGAGGTGCACATCAGCAGCCGGCGCATGGTGCGCGCCTCGCAGCTGGGATGCATGGCCTCGGAAGGTGACCGCGAGGGGGGCACGTGGCTTGAGAAATTCCGCGAGGTGCTCCGCGACATAGCCTCGCAGGAAGACCCCTCCAAAGACTATATGCAGAAGGTGGTGAGCTCCTTCTACAACGACGACCTGATGGTGTTTTCCTCCACGGGTCGCCCCGTCGTGCTGCCCCAGCGCGCCACGGTGCTCGATTTCGCCTACGAGATCGGACGTGAGCTCGGCGAGCACGCCCGCTATGCCCGCGTCAACGGCTTCCTCACCAGCGTCAAGGCGCCCCTGCGGCGCGGCGACGTGGTGGAGATCGCGGCCACTCCCGACGCCACCCCGCAGCCCGACTGGCTCGACGCCGTGGTGACCTACAAGGCCCGGAAGGCCATCAGGGAATGGCTTGACAGCCGCCCCGTGCCCGTCTACCGGCGCTGCCCCACCTGCCTGCCGATCCCCTGCGAGGATGTCGTGGGCATCAAGGACGCCGACGGTCGCATCACACTCCATAAGCGCGACTGCCCTACGGCCATACGCCTCGCCTCAGAGCGCGGCGACGACATCGTGGCCATCGACTTCACCCCTGACGAAACGCTTTATCCCGCCAATATCGAGATCAGGGCCGTCGACCGGTTCCATCTCCTCATCGACATCGTGGACAACATCACCAACAGGCTCGGCCTCACGATGCAGAGCTTCAACACAGCCACGGTCGACTCCATAGTGACCATATCCATCGCCCTCAACGTGCATTCGTTTGACGAGCTGCAGAACATAGCGGCAAGCGTCACGGCAATCGAGGGCGTCGACGAAGTGAAAATAAAGAACACCAACCTATCCAGCGCGTGAAAAAGTTTATCATCCCTATCATCATCCTCCTGGCCTCCCTGGGCTGCGACACGGCCTATGGCGTCAAAGCCACCACGGCCGACAGCCTGCGCCTCGTGCGCCATCTGTCGCTCGCCAGGACCCCCGCCGACAGCCTGCCGCTGCTCTACAACCTCTTCGACCTCGCATCGCGGGCCCAGCAGCCCGTCTATGCCTGGCAGATCCTCTCCATCGGCGAGCGCACCGGGCGCGACTCCGTGGCCGCCGGCGCCCTCTCCCACCTCTCCGTGATATATCTGCGCGACGACAGCGTGATGACGCTGCTCGAGGAGAAGGCGGCAAAGCTGCCACGAACACCGGCCGCCGACGCCGCGCGCCTTTTCGTCGCCATCCAGCACACCACTTTCCACGTGAGCTACCTCAACGAGCAGGAGCGGCACGCCCGCCTCCTCGAGCTCTTCAAGAAGAAGGACGAGGGCTCCACGGGCGACATATACCGCGACATACGCCTGCTCTACACCCTCTGCCTGTATCTCGGCCACGAGTCGCAGGGAACGCTCTATCAGGACCATATGGAGAAGCTCGGCAGGCTCGTCGACAGGCTGCCGCGCGAGGCATACGGCGTGCGCAACCAGTACCTCACCTCGGCGGCCATCATCTACACCTACAACGGCGAGCCCGAGAAGGCCATCGCCGCCGACCGGCGGCTCCTCTCCAACATGGACGAGCTCGAGCAGCGCTATGCCGCCCAGGGGCGACATTTCCGAAACTACGAGGTCAACAGATACATATGCCTGCGGCGCATGCTCTGCAACTACCGGGCGCTGAAGCCCGGCGAGGCCGACTCGCTCTACAGCCGGATAACGGCCCTCGGCGAGGTCAACGACGACATACGCCGCGACCTGGGCGCCAATCCGCGCACCGAGGCCTACTACCGCATGGCCTCCGGCCAGTGGCAGGCCGCCATACCGCTGTTGCGGCGGCAGCTCGACAATCCGCAGGTATCGCAGCACGTGAGGCGCAACATGCTCGCCATGCTCAAGGAGGCCGCCGAGAAGAGCGGCGACAGCGCCACTCTCCTCTTCGCCCTGAAGGGCTATAACGAGGCCCTCGAAGACTATATCCTGACGTTCAACGCCGCCGCCTACCGCGAGCTCGAGATCAGGTATGACGTGGAAAACCTCCGTGCCGACAATGCCCGGATGGAGATAGAGCGTCGTGAAGACCATATCGACCAGGCCCACAAGATCCTGATGGTGTGTGTCGTGGCAGGCTGTCTGCTGCTCGTGGCCGTGCTGATGATCCACCACCGCTATTCGAAGGTGAAGATCCGCCTCAGAAGCCTGGAGCGGGAGCTGGAGAGGAAGAATAAGGAAGGCGGGGTGTAGACGCGCCTGCCGGAAGCCCCGTCAGCGCAGCGAGGCGGGAGTGACGCCCAGGGAGTCGGCCACGGCCGCCACTCCGGGCGCCTTGAGCGCGTCGGGAAACGTCTGGAGCAGCTCGTCGAGGATGCGGCGCGCCGCATCCGAGCCGTAGGCCGCGGCGGCCACGTAGTGGCATAGCGAGAGGTCGTGGTCGTAGGCCACGCCGTATGCCTTCCCGTAGGCGTCGCCGAGAAGGAGCTCCGCCTCCGGCGAGCGTGCCCCCCTCCCCGTCTCCATCAGCATGACGCCCGATTTGGGCAGTCCCCCGGTATAGTATTCGATTCCGAGACGGGCCGCCGAGTCGGGGGCGAGCCTTTCCCATCGCGGCTGCATCATGTCGATGAGCTTCCACTCGGCGTCGCGCAGCCCCTCGCGGGCGGCGTCGGCGTAGAGGGCGGCGGCTCTGGCGGTGTCTCTTTCCACCCCCGTGCCGTCGCGGTAGAGGTCTCCGAGCTGGCTCATGGCCACCGGCAGGCCCGCGTCGGCCGCCTTGCCGAGCCAGTATGCTCCCTCCTCGTAATCCCTCACGAGGCGCTTCCCCTCCAGCAGGAGGAATCCGAGATTGCTGGCTGCCTTGGCGTCGCCCTGCTCGGCGGCGCGTGAGATCCAGAATATCGCCGAGTCGGGGTCGGCGGCAATCCCTTTGCCTTCATGGAACAGGAATCCGAGATAGCTCTGCGCCGGCGCATATCCGGCCGCGGCGGCGCGTCGCAGCAGGGAGACGGAGAGGGCCGTGTCGGGGCGTATGGAGTCGTAGCCGCGCTCATGGAGCATGGCGAGGCTGTAGAGGGCCCGCGGGTCGCCGCTGTCGGCGCGGAGCCCGAGCTCGCGCAGGGCCTCCGCCATGTCGGGGCGCTGCGCCGGGGCGCTGCCCCACCCCGTGATCGCCGCGATCGCCGCGGCCGCTGCCAGGAGTCGTCTCATAGCATGGATGGCCGGCGTGGCCGTCATTTAGGGCGCATCGTCACCAGAGGCACGAGCATCTCCTGCATCGAGATGCCGCCGTGCTGGAAGGTGCCGGTGTAATACTGCACGTAATAGTTATAGTTGTTGGGATAGGAGAAGAAGTCTTCGTTGGTGGCGAAGATGAAGGCGCTCGAGAGGTTGGGCGCCGGCAGCCCGAAGCGCTTCGGGTCGCGCATCTCGTAGACCTGGCGCGGATTGTAGTTGAGGTTCTTCCCCACCTTGTATCGCAGGTTGGTGTTGGTGTTGCGGTCGCCCACCACCTTTATGGGATTGTCCACGCGTATCGTGCCGTGGTCGGTGGTGACCACCACGGTATATCCGAGCTCGGCGAGGCGGCGGAAGATGTCGCAGGCCGAGCTGTGGCGAAACCAGCTCTCCGTCAGGCTCCGGTAGGCCGCGTCGTTGTTGGCCAGTTCGCGTATCATCTTCGACTCCGTGCGGGCGTGCGAGAGCATGTCGATGAAGTTGAGCACCACCACGTTGAGGGGCATGTCGCGGGTCTGGCTGAGCTTCTGTATGAATTTCTCGCCCGCCGAGGAGTCGTTGAGCTTGGTGTAGATGAAGTTCTCCTTGCGCCGGAAGCGCTCGAGCTGGGTGCGGATGAGCTGCTCCTCATGGATGTTCAGCCCCTCGTCCTCGTCTTCCTCCACCCAGTATTGCGGATAGAGCGAGGCGATTTTCTCCGGCATGAGGCCGGCGAAGATGGAGTTGCGGGCATATTGCGTGGAAGTGGGGAGGATGGTGGTGTATAGCTCCTCGGAGATGGAGAAGGACTCGGAGAGCAGCGGCTGCACCACCCTCCACTGGTCGAGCCGGAAATTGTCGATTAGCACGAAGCATACCTTCTCGCCGGCGTTGAGCAGGGGGAAGACGCGCTTCTTGAAGATCTCGTGGCTCATGAGGGGATGGTCGTCGGTGGTGACCCAGTCCTCGTAGTTTCGCTTCACGAACTTGCAGAAACTGCTGTCGGCGTCGCGCTTCTGCATGAGCAGGAGCTCGCCCACCGAGGGGTCGGTGTCGCTGAGCTTCAGCTCCCAGTAGACGAGCTGGCGGTAGACCTCCATCCAGTCGTCGATGGTGCGGGCTCCGTTGATGAGCATGGCGATGCGCTGGAACTCCTGGCGGTAGTCCTGCGTGGTCTGGGCTGCCACGAGCTCCATGCTCTGAAGGTTCTTCTTGAGCGCCAGCCAGATCTGGTTGGGGTTGACGGGCTTGATGAGATAGTCGGCGATCTGGTTGCCGATGGCCTGGTTCATTATGTTCTCCTCCTCGCTCTTGGTGATCATGATCACCTTCACCTCGGGATGCGTCTGGTTGATGCGCGAGAGTGTCTCGAGCCCGGAGAGTCCGGGCATGTTCTCGTCGAGGAGCACGAGCGCGTAGGGCTCGCGGTCGAGGGCGTCGAGGGCGTCGCGGCCGTTGCTCACGGTGTCGATGTCATATCCTTTTGTCTTCAGGAACAGTATGTGGGGCTTGAGAAGGTCGATCTCATCGTCGGCCCATAATATTTTCTGCATGGTCGGCAACTGATTAAAAGTCAATAGATGATCCGGCTACTGCGTAGCCTCTTCGGTTTCCTCCGTCTCTTCGGCCGGGGCTTCCGGTTCTTCGGGTGCGGCTTCCGGCTCCTCCGTCTCACCGGAATCGGCTTCCGGCTGGTCGCTTTCTTCGGGCGAGGCCTCCTCGCCCGAGTCTTCAGGCGCGGCTTCTCCGTCCGGCTCGCCGGAGTCTTCATCGTCGGCGGTCTCGTCGGGGCCCGGGGGCATCGTCATCCCCTCGCCCGCCACCTTCTCCTCGGTGGCGGCGGCCTCGGCGTCTTCCTCGAATCGGAAGTACTCTTCAAAAGAACGCCCTTCGCGCAGCAGGAGTTCAAAGTTGGGCTTGCTGATCATGATCGGCCTCACCTGCGGCGGCAGTCTGTAGTCGGAAGTGGCGAGCACGCTGCGGTAGTGCTCGAGCTCGCGGAGGTTGGAGAATCCCTTCACTATCAGGAGGCCCACATTGCCGAAGCTCATGAGCTCCAGGTCGAAGTCCTTCACCACGAAAGAGGAGAAGTTGAAGCGGGCCACATCGTAGAGCAGGGCGTTGCTGCTCACGGAGTCGCGTGGATAGGCGAGCACGAGATACTGCGGCGACTCCGGGTCGCGCTCGAAATTGGCGGGCTGGCCGTCGGCTCCTGTCCCGTCGGAGTCGGAGTCGGTGAGTCGGGTGTCCCAGAGCATGCCGCGGAGGTTGCCGCCGCCGCTGTTGGGCTTGCGTCCGGCCTTGAGGCTCTTGAGGATGCTGGCCGCCATGTCGGTCATGTCGGTGTCGGGCCAGCGGCCGAGCAGCTCCGTGAGGCGCTCCTTGGCCTTCTCCGTGTCGCCGTCGGTGGCGTAGGAGAGGGCGTCGATGAAGACGAACTTCGGCAGGAGCTCCGAGAGCGGGTATTCGCTCTGCATCCTGTCGGCTTCGGCGTGCACCGTGGGGTTGTCGTCGGCCAGATAGGCGTCGTAGGCGCGGGCATACATCTCCTCCTGTATCTCGTTCATGCGGCGCAGGTTGTCGAAATAGGCCGGGTCGGTCATCGCCTGCCCGTATGGGCTGTCGGGGAAGTCGGTGAGAATTTTCTGCCGCCAGCGCTCCGCCTCCGCCTTGTCGCCCTCCCTCACGGCCATGAGATACATGTTGTAGTAGACGTCGAGGCGGTAGATGTTGTCGGGATAGCGGCTCTCGAGGCGCATGAACTCGCTGCGGGCGGCGCTGAAGTCCTCGAGTTTGTCCTTGAGTATGACGCCCATGTTGTAGAGTCCCTCCTGGATGATGTCGTTGGCGGTCTGCTTCTCCTCGTCGGTCTTCGGGATCTGCTTGAGGTAGAACTCCACGTTGTGGGGGTCGTTCTCCTTCTCGAGCATTTCCTTCTCCTCCGGAGAGATGGAGTCGTTGGCCTCGGCGAGGCTCTCGTCGGCCTCCCCGTCGTCATCCGGCTCCTCCTCGAGCTGGAAGCTCTGGCGGTTGCGGCGGCGCCAGTCGTCCTCGAGCTTGCGGGCGCCCCATCGGCGTTGGAACTCCGTCTTGCCGGCGTTCTTGGTCATGGTGTTGTAGAAATACCACGACTTGTCGCCGTTCATCTGGAAGTTCTGCTGCGGGGCGTCGCCGGGACGCTTGCCGTCCTGCCCCTTCGCCTCCTGCTCGGCGAGATACGCCTCGCGCCTGGCGGCCTCGGCCTCCTCCTTTTCCTTTTTTATAAGGTCGTCTACGATCTTCTGGCATACGGCCTTCTGCTCCTCGGGGGTCATGGCGGCGAGGCGCAGCAGGGAGTCCTGGAGCTCCACGTTGCCGGCGTAGACGGCGAGCTCGTCGAGCACGTCGCTGCGCGACTTGAGTGTCTTGTAGCCGGGATAGTCGGCGCTCAGCTGCGGCACGGCCTCGGCGTAGCAGGGCTGCGCCTTCACGTATTCATGCTCGCTGAAGTAGATGTTGCCGAGGGCCACCTGGGCGAGAGCCTTGTCGATGCCCTGGCGGGTCGACTTCTCGACGGCCAGGATATAGTTTTCCTTGGCCTTGGCGGTGTCCTTTCGCGAGAGGTATAGGTTGCCGATGGCGTAGTAGATCTGGTCGAGGTATTCCTTGTTGCGCTGGTAGCGGGTCATGGCGCGGAGGGCGTTGACCTCGCTCCTGATGTTCTGGCCGGCGAAGACCTCGCTCTGCTTGATTCGGGCGTTGAACTTCGTGCGGTAGGCGGTAGCGGCTCCGGCGCCGGCCTTCCGGAATGCCTGGTAGGCGTTGCCTTTCTGGCCGAGGCGTGCGTAGACCTGTCCGAGGAGAAACCAGAGGCGGTTTTTCTGGCTTCCTTTGGCGCTGCGCGCTGCCTCGGCGAGATATTTCGCGGCCTCCTTGTCGTTGTCGGTGTGGAGCAGGTAGTCGGCCTGGGTCAGGTTGTAGAGCTCGCGCAGGGCGCCTGTGGTGAGCTCGGCGGGCTTCACGAGGCGGAGTATGTTCTCGGCCTCGTAACCCCAGTCCATGGCGCAGTAGCAGCGTGCCTGCCAGAGACGCGCCTCGGTGACGGTCTTCGGCAGCCATTTGAAATGCTTTGAGATGTAGAGGAAGGTGGAGGCGGCGCCGAGGAAGTCGCCGTTGTGAAACTGCGCCTTGCCCATGGTGAGCCAGGCGTTGTGGAGGAAGGGGTTGAACTCCTCGCGGGCCCTGAAGTCCTTCTCCTTCTGTGTGCCCTTCTTCTTGGCGGGCTTCTTCTTGATGGAGTGGAGCTGGATGGCCTTCTGCATCTTCTCGATGGTGCGTGTGAAGTCGCCGGAGGGCTGTGGCATCAGGGGGTCGTTCTTGGCCTCGGCGGGATGCACGAGCAGCTGGCGGCTGTAGTCGTCCTCATACCCCTTCTCCATGGCGCCGAGCGTCTCCTTGTAGTGCTCGGAGCCGTTGAAGTAGACGTTATAGCGCGTGGTGAATGCCTGCCAGTTGCGGGAGATGGCAGTGTTTTTCTTGGTGCTGCATCCGCAGAGCAAGAAAAGGCTGGATATGAGGAGGCACGGAAGTTGGAGCCGCCTGAATGCGTGCGCGATATTCATCATCTCATAAGAAACGTATGAGGTGGGCGGGATATTGCCGTGTATATGCTCGTGCAGGACGCCGGAAACCCGGCATCCTCACGCATTAATTACAATCAAAATCTTTACGTATGTCTTTTGTCACTCCTCGGCGAGGGCCTCGAAATAGCAGTCGCCGATGGCGATCCATTCCTCCACGGAGCCCTTGGTGGTGAACCCGGCGGCATCGCGCGGGTCGCCGAGACGGCTGGCGGCGGAGTCGGCGGTGAGTGTCACCACCACGGGGCGCACCTCGTCGTCGGGGTTGTAGAATTTATTGAAGTCCACGGCGGGATTGTCTTCCTCGATGGCGTAGAGTGTGCCGTCGTAGGCGTAGAGGCCGGCGATGCGTACCACGTCGGTCTTCCCCTTGCCGGTGGCGGGGCGGATGAAGATCTCGGGTATGTAGTGGAATCCGGCGCTGGAGAGGTCCCAGATCACGGCCGCGAAGCCTCGGGCCTCCATATTCTCGTAGATCTCGTGTTTTGCCTTGTCGAGCAGTGCGATGGCCGCCTGCATGGCGTCGTCTGTCTTTTTCATAATCTCAGTAGCTTTAAGATTTATTTTGTCAGGGTGTTCTCGCCGTCGCGTGCGCGGTAGTCGTCGAGGAGTCGGCGGTAGCGTCCGGCGGTGATGTGCCATTTCACGGAGTGATACATCCACACGATGAAGATGGCCACGATCAGGAGCACGGAGCCCACGATGATCAGGAAGTCGACGGTGGTCTTGAGCAGGCCGATGATGAAGCATACGATGGCTCCGCCGAGCACGAGGGCCAGCAGATAGCCGAGCAGCCGCAGCATCACGCTGTCTTTTCGGGCGTGGAGCGCGTCTTCATCGGCCTGAAGACGCTGCTGTATGAGTTTGTTGTCCATATTCGGTGTGTTTTGGTTGAGCGCTGTTGAGCGGATTTTTACTTATAACGCCTCGGGAAGGTGATGGTTTGCCCTTAATTTATTAATTTTGCGGAGAAAAACAGCAACAGAATAAAACCAACTACGACCAATGGCATTAAAATGCGGCATAGTGGGCCTCCCTAATGTGGGGAAGTCCACCCTATTCAACTGTCTGAGCAGCGCTAAGGCCCAGTCGGCCAATTTCCCGTTCTGCACCATCGAGCCCAATGTGGGCATGATCTCGGTGCCCGACACCCGTCTCGACCGTCTGGTGGAGATGTGCAGTCCTAAGTCCGTGGTGCCCGCCACGGTGGAGATCGTCGATATCGCGGGCCTCGTGAAGGGAGCCTCGAAGGGCGAGGGGCTCGGCAACAAGTTCCTCGCCAACATCCGCGAGACCGACGCCATCCTCCACGTGCTCCGCTGCTTCGACGACGACAACATCACGCATGTCGACGGCACGGTCGACCCCGTGCGCGACATGGAGATCATCAACTACGAGCTCCAGCTCAAGGACCTCGAGACCGTGGAGTCGCGCCTGGCCAAGACGCTGAAGGCGGCGCAGACCGGCGGCGACAAGGCGGCGAAGCTCCAGGCCGAGGTGCTCACGGCCTACAGGGAGGCGCTGAGCCAGGGCAGGCCGGCGCGCAGCGTGCGGTTTGACAGCCCCGACGCGCGGCGCTTCGCGCGCGACCTCTTCCTGCTCACCAATAAGCCGGTGCTCTACGTCTGCAATGTCGACGAGGCGTCGGCGGCCACGGGCAACCGTTATGTGGAGCAGGTGCGCAAGGCTCTGGAGGGCGACGACAGCGGCATCATGGTGGTGGCTGCGGCCACGGAGAGCGACATCGCGGAGCTCGACACCGCCGAGGAGCGTGCGGAGTTCCTGGCCGAGATCGGGCTGGAGAGCAGCGGCGTCAACCGCCTGATCCGTGCGGCCTACTCGCTGCTGGGGCTCAAGACCTATTTCACGGCGGGGCCCGACGAGGTAAGGGCCTGGACGTTTACGGAGGGCACGAAGGCGCCGCAGGCGGCGGGCATCATCCACACCGACTTCGAGAAGGGGTTCATCCGCGCCGAGGTGATCAAGTA
>CEAR01031171.1_pt1 | contig 18805 bp, 16 predicted proteins | sample 557461 | NCBI WGS metagenome assembly CEAR01 (sample SAMEA3182075, study PRJEB8094) | gut metagenome | biome: human; feature: gut; material: Stool; isolation source: human stools | place: Canada | collected 2012-03-14
AAGATGCGCCGCGAATTTTTCATTCTGGCTAACGTGAATGAAACGCAGCGTAGCAGCGCTACGCTAAGTGGAATGAGCGGACGCCAGAATGGAAAAGGCGCAAGCAGATGGCGCAGGTGAATCTGGAAATAGTATTAGCCAGAAAGCGAACATTTTCGTCAGGAAGCGCAGCAAAAGAACACGAAAAATCCACAAAAACCCTTTACGGCACGCCATCCGATGCGTATAATTGTTGCATGACGAACGGAACACGCTTCCGCCCGTCCACCTGATAAGGAGGTTGGTTCTCATGAAGAAGTTCTTTAGTCTCGTTCTTGCTCTGGCCATGGCGCTGAGCATGGCGTCCTTCGCGTCCGCAGAGGAAACGACGACGATTCACATCGGCGTGATTGGCCCGATGACCGGCGCTGCCGCCGTGTATGGTCTGGCAGTTGCGCGCGGCGCGGAAATCGCCGTGGAAGAAATCAACGCCGCCGGCAAGGTGAACATCGTGCTGGATGTGCAGGACGATGAAAACGACGCTGAAAAGTCCATCAACGCTTACAACGCGACGCTGGACAAGGGCACGCAGGTCATCCTTGGCTGCGTGACGACAACCCCCCTGCATTGCTGTCTCCGCGCAGGCGTATGACGAGCGCGTGTTTATGCTCACGCCTTCCGCCTCCTCGCTGGAAGTCATCGCGAACAAGGACAACATGTATCAGATCTGCTTCACGGACCCGGCACAGGGCTCCGCGTCCGCTGAATACATCTTCAACAAGAAGGTCGGCGAGAAGGTCGCCATCATCTACAACAACGCCGACACCTATTCCACCGGTATCTATCAGACCTTTGAGAGCAAGGCTGCCGAGCTGGGGCTGAACATCGTTTCCGTGACCACCTTCACCAACGACACCACGGACTTCTCCGTGCAGGTGACCGAGGCCAAGAACGCCGGTGCGGATGTTGTGTTCCTGCCCATCTACTACACCCCCGCTTCCCAGATTCTCAACGCTGCCAACACCATGGGCTACAAGCCGGTGTTCTTCGGCGTTGACGGCATGGACGGCATCCTGACCATGCCCGGCTTCGATGTTGCGCTGGCGGAAGACGTCATGCTGCTGACCCCCTTCTCCGCGGACGCGCCGGACGAGCTGACCAAGAGCTTCGTTGGCAAGTATCAGGAAAAGTACGGCGAGGTGCCGAACCAGTTCGCGGCGGATGCGTATGACGGCATCTACGCGCTGGCGGCGGCCGCTGAAAAGGCTGGCGTGAAGGGCGACGAAGCGCCGGAAGATATCTGCGACGCGATGATTGCCGCCATGCAGGAACTGACCGTCACCGGTCTGACCGGCACGATGGTCTGGGATGCGACGGGCGCTGTCACCAAGACCCCGACGGCCGTCATCATCAAGGATGGCGTGTATGTCGGCGCTGAGGCGGCTGCAGCGGAGTAATCCCCCCCTATTCCACACGTTTTCCTCATGCCGGAGGAGGAGTTTCCTTCTCCGGCATGAGCGTATCCGGGAGATGCAGACAGAAGGTAATCAGCAACAGTTGATGCAAGGGTGCACACGGACTGCTGCTGATTGCCTTGCTGTCTTTCAAGGGAAAGTGCTTTTCCCGCAGATTTCAGTCATTTGGAGGTGCAGGCAGGATGCTTCAGTTCTTCTCTTACCTCATCAACGGCATCAGCCTTGGCAGCGTGTATGCCATCATCGCCTTGGGCTACTCGATGGTCTACGGCATTGCCAAGATGCTGAACTTCGCGCACGGCGACGTCATCATGATTGGCGCGTACATTGCCTTCTGCGCCACGCAGTACTGGGGCATGTCCCCGCTGCTTGGCGTTCTGATTGCCATGATTGTCTGCACGGTGCTGGGCATGGTCATTGAGCGGCTGGCGTACAAGCCGCTGCGTCAGGCAACGAGCCTTGCCGTGCTGATTACCGCCATCGGCGTGAGCTACCTGCTGCAAAACCTGGCGCTGCTGGTGTTCGGCCCGAACCCCATGTCGTTTCCGTCCTTCGTCAGCATCCCGTCCATCAGCCTGTTTGACGGGCAGCTGATTCTGACCGGCGAAACAATCGTGACCGTGCTGGCGAACATCATCATCATGCTGGTGCTCACGTTCTTCACCTCCCACACGAAGATGGGCAAGGCGATGCGCGCCGTCAGCGAAGACCGCAGCGCGGCGGAACTGATGGGCATCAAGGTGAACGCGACGATTTCCCTGACCTTCGCCATCGGCAGCGCGCTGGCGGCGATTGCGGGCGTGCTGCTCTGCTCCACCTACCACACGCTGATGCCCACGACGGGTTCCATGCCGGGCATCAAGGCGTTCACGGCGGCTGTTTTCGGCGGCATCGGATCAATTCCCGGCGCGCTGCTGGGCGGCCTGCTGCTGGGCATCATTGAGATTCTCGGCAAGGCGTATGTGTCCATGGAGCTGGGCGACGCGCTGGTGTTCGCCGTGCTGATTATCGTGCTGCTGGTCAAGCCGACGGGGCTGCTGGGCAAGCCGATGCGGGAGAAGGTGTAACGGGATGAAGAAAACGATGAAAAAGTCAACAAAAGGCTTTCTGAACAACTTGATCACCTACGCCATCGTCATCATCGCGTTCGTCTTTACGCAGATGGCGCTGAGCAAGATGATTCCGGGCGTCACCATCAGCCGCTCCCTGAAGGGGCAGCTCATCCCGATTTGCGTCTACATCGTCATGGCGGTTTCGCTGAACCTGACGGTCGGCATCTCCGGCGAACTGTCGCTGGGTCACGCGGGCTTCATGAGCGTCGGCGCTTTCTCCGGCATCATCATGTCCGGCTGGCTGCTGAACGCCTTCCAGATGGAAAATGAGACGATGCGCCTCGTGCTGGCCATGCTGGCGGGCGGCGTATGCGCGGCGATTGCGGGTGTGCTGATTGGCATCCCGGTGCTGCGTCTGCGCGGCGACTACCTTGCCATCGTCACGCTGGCGTTCGGCGAAATCATCCGCAACGTCATGAACTGCCTGTATTTCGCGGTCAGCGACGGCAAGCTGATTGTCAACTTCAACAATCCCCGCATTGATGGCACGCTCCTGTACAACGGGCCGGCGGGTGCGGTGCGCGTCGGGCGCATTGCGACGTTCGAGGCGGGTTTCGTGCTGGTGCTGCTGACGCTGTTTGTCGTGCTGAACCTCATCAACAGCCGCTCCGGCCGCGCGATTATGGCAAGCCGCGACAATCGCATTGCCGCTGAAGCCATGGGCGTGAACGTGACGAAGTACAAGCTGATGGCGTTCGTCACCTCGGCGACGCTGGCGGGCATGGCGGGCGCGCTGTTTGGGCTGAACTTCTCCTCCATCGCGCCGGACAAGTTCAAGTTTGACACATCCATCCTCGTGCTGGTGTTCGTCGTGCTGGGCGGCATCGGCAATATCCGCGGTTCGGTGATTGCGGCGGCGCTGCTGACGGTGCTGCCGGAGGTGCTGCGCGAATTTGGCGACTATCGTATGCTGATTTACGCCATCGTGCTGATTGCCGTGATGCTGCTGGGCAACGCCCCGGTGGTGCGGCAGGTGTTCGAGCGCATCCGCCCCGCTAAAAAGGAAGCTGTGAAGGAAGGTGACGCGGCATGACTGAACCGCTGAAGCGTTTTAAGCCCAATACAAAGATGGTTCCCGTGCCGTCGCGCAGCATCATTCCGGAACGCGACGTGAATCATTCGCCCGTGCTGGAAGCCAGCCATCTGGGCATTGAGTTCGGCGGCCTGAAGGCAGTGGACGACGTGAACCTTGCCATCGGGCGCACAGAAATCTGCGGGCTTATCGGCCCCAACGGCGCAGGCAAGACAACGGTCTTTAACCTGCTGACGAAGGTCTACCAGCCCACAACCGGCACCGTGCTCATCAACGGCAAAGACACGGCAGGCATGAACACGGTGCAGGCCAGCAAGCTCGGCATTGCCCGCACGTTCCAGAACATCCGCCTGTTCGACAACATGACGGTGGAAGAGAACGTCCGCATCGGCCTGCACAACCAGATTAAGTACGGTATGTTTTCCGGCATTTTCCGTCTGCCGCAGTATTGGCAAGGCGAGAAGAAGCAGCACGAAAAGGCGCTGGATCTGCTGAGCATCTTCGGCATGGAAAACATGGGCGATGTCAAGGCAGGTTCCCTCCCCTACGGCGCACAGCGGCGCTTGGAGATTGTGCGCGCGCTGGCGACGAATCCGTCTCTTCTGCTGCTGGACGAACCCGCCGCGGGCATGAATCCGCACGAAACGGCGGAGCTGATGGAGAACATCATCAAAATCCGCGACCAGTTCCAGATTGCTATCCTGCTCATTGAGCATGACATGAATTTGGTCATGGGCATCTGCGAAGGCATCTGCGTGCTGAACTACGGGCGCATCATCGCCAAGGGCACGGCAGAGGAAATCCAGAACAACCCGGTCGTCATTGAGGCGTATCTGGGCAAGCAGAAGGAGGCGAAAGCATGAGTCTGCTGGAAGTCAACGATATCAACGTTTATTACGGCGCGATTCACGCAATCAAGGGCATTTCCTTCTCGGTGGATGAGGGCGAGGTCGTCACGCTGATCGGCGCAAACGGCGCGGGCAAATCCACCACGCTGAGCACCGTCGCCGGATTGCTCCGCCCGCGCGAGGGCAGCATCCACTTCGGCGGCAAGGATCTGGCGCGCGTCCACGCGTCGGATATGGTGAAGCACGGCATGGCGCTCTGCCCCGAAGGACGGCGCATCTTCCAGCAGATGACGGTGCTGGAGAACCTCGAAATGGGCGGCTTCACGCGCCCCGACAAGGAGATTCCGGGCAGCATTGAGCAGATGTTTGAGCTGTTCCCGCGCCTGAAGGAGCGCCAGAAGCAGATTGCCGGCACGCTCTCCGGCGGCGAGCAGCAGATGCTGGCGATGGCGCGCGCGCTGATGTCCAAGCCGCGCCTGCTGATGCTGGATGAGCCGTCAATGGGCCTTGCGCCGATTCTGGTCGAGCAGATTTTCGACATTATCCGCGCGCTGCACAAGAGCGGCACGACGATTCTGCTGGTGGAGCAGAACGCGCAAATGGCATTGTCCGTCGCGAACCGCGCGTATGTGCTGGAAACAGGCAAGATTTCCATGTCCGGCGACGCGCAGGAGCTGCTGCACAACGATGCAGTCAGGAAGGCGTATCTGGGGGCGTAATGCCAGGCAGCCGGGAAGGTGGCAGAAGCCGCTTCCCGGTTTTTCTTTCGCGTCAAGATTGACATTATCCTGCAAGTATGGTATTGTATAGGTGAAATGAATGTTATTCGGCAACAGGAGGCATCCGCATGAATCCCTATTTGACGCCGCGGGCGAACCGCCGATGGTGGGTGTATCCGCTGATGGCGCTGTTCTTTGCCCTATCGGCGCTGCTGCTGTGGCGCACCTGCAAGGCGGGTGAGCACGGCGACACGCGCATGGTGCTGCTGCTGCTTTGCCTGTCGACGGCGGCGCTGTATGCCGGGATGCATCTGCTTCAGGGGGAAATCATCCGACGAAGGGCGCGCGGCGTTGCACAGTAGTTAGCGACGTTCTCGCTGCACATGTTTCCGCTGTCGGACATGCCAAAGCTCCTGCCGGACTGCCCGAACATGGAGACGCTGCGGTTATTGCTCTGCGGGAACTATCTGCGGAACATTCAGATTGACCCGCTGACGGCGATGGTGTACCTGACAGCGCCGAACAGCCGGGCGTATGGGGTGGTACAGTCGTTTATTGTGTGTCCGCACTGCGGGAGGCGCACGAGTGTGGTGGAAGGTGCTGCGTGGCAGTGCGAGCATTGCGGGATGGGGATATGAAAAAGAGCTGCTTCTGTTGTGTAGAAGCGGCTCTTTTTGTGTCTGTTGATTTGCACTTTTCAGGAATTAATACTATTTCCAGATTCACCTGCGCCATCTGGAAATAGTATAGCTTGTATTGCGGCAAGCCCTCTCCATCCGCTATGGCAGACCCCTTTAGCTGACTGAAAGGGCAGATAAACACGCGGGCCCTGCCTGATAGTGTCACCACCCCAATCGCGCGAAAGGGTCAAGGGAGGAACTCCCTTGGAACTCCCTTGTGTTACATAAAATAGTGCTTGTAGGTGTCGTAGTAAATCGTCAGGCGGCGGGAGCCGGAAATTTCGCGCAGGGTATCGCGAAGAGCGGAATCCTGCAGGATGAAGCGCACAATGTCCGGGTTGTAGCGGACACCCGCATCGCGCTTGAATTCCGCCAGCACTTCGTCCGTCGTCTTGGCTTGGTGGTAGTTGCGGCCGTACTGGTCAGTCGCGGCATCAAGACAGTCGCAGACGGTGATGATGTCAATCATGAAGCGCTCCGGCGAGGCGGTGTTATCAAAGTCGTTCGGATAGCCGCCCTTGCCGTTGTAGAACTTGTGGTGACCGCGGGCGATATCCACATAGCGCGCCAAATCCTCGTCGATGCTCAGGTACTGCCCGCCGCGGTTCGGGTGGGAGCGAATGATGCCGAACTCCTCGTCCGTCAGCGGGCGGTGCTGCGTCTCGATAATCTCGAGCATGGAATTCTTGCCCACATCGTGCAGCAGGGCGGCGTCATGCGCAAATTGCAGGATTTCCGCGCGGTGCGCCTGCACATCCTCCGGCGACGTCACGCCGTGATACCCCACCATCAGCGCCGGTTCTTTGTCGATGATGGCGGAGAGAATCGCTTCCGCAAAGGCGGACACCATCAGCGAATGCAGGAACGCGGTGCAGTGCCGCGCGACAACAAGCCGGAAGATGTAGTCGATTTTCTCCTCCGCCGTGTCGAACAGCGCATAGGCATTCGGGAAGAACGCCAGCTCCTCCAGTGCGTTGTTCAGCGTGTTGCTATGCCCGGTGCGCGTGTCGTAATCCGCAATGAAATTACGGATATCCTGCTGATATTCGCGGAAATAGCGTTTTTTATCCTCCATCGGCATCGTCGTTTCCACAAGGAAGGAAATCAGCGCGTCCAGACAGGTCATGTAATAGGAAATAACGTCAATTTTGCGCACGTCCACTTCACCGAACTGCTTCACCTTCGGCTTTGTCTTACGGAAGAAAGTGTGAATCTCCTTCCAGCACTCATCTGCCGTGCGGCGGCCCGTCTCGCAGTCGAACTCACACTGGCTGGTGATAATTTGGAACATGTCGGCAGTGCTTTCCTCCGGCTTATCCAGCTTTTCGTAATATTCTGCCGTTATCTGCTCAATCCGACTCATCAATTCCGGCGGCACAAAGCGGGTGTGCGCCTCCATGGTGCGGTCAAACGATTTCGCCAGCGCGTAAGCGTCCGTGCGGAAGCGCTCGGTGAAAATATCCAGCAGCCTGCCTACGTCCGGCTCGCTTTCGCGCGTCGCCGCCAGCGCATCCGACGCTTGCAGTTCCTTCATTTCCTCCCATATGTCAAACGCTTCTTGCATCGTGACCGTGCCTAACACGCAGCAGCTCATCACGAGGTTCGCGTATGCCACCACAATCGCCTGATGGACGCTGTGCTCCTTGATTGCGCCGAAATTCCGCGACAAAACCGAAATCTTGCGGTAATAGTCCCTTGCGCGTGTGCCATATGGTTCACGCAGGATGCGGGAGAATTCCAGATTTGTGTACGCCAATGTCAGATCCACATCCGTCATCGCGGCAAGGTTGTTGCTGTGTCCATAGTGTTTCTGGAGAATCTTTGCAAGTTCCATCAGGAGCGCCAAGTCATGCGTATCTGCGCGATAGAAGTCCATCATCGAAATTTGCAGCTGTTTCCATGCGTCATCGTCTAAAGCAGGCTCGTCCTTCGCGAACTCCGGCATCACGCTGCGCATCAGGGCATTCATGTGCGCATACTCCGTGCGGAAGAATTCAGCGCGCTCCCGAAGGGCGGCGCACCATGTATCCCAGTCGGACTTGATGCGCATGGCAGCTTCGAGCTGCTCCACCCGCTTGAGGACAACCTGATAATCAGCGAAAAACTTCCGGATCTGCTCACTGTTCATATCGATAACTCTTTCTTTTCGTTCATCACAGGGCGTACACGTTTCTGGGGCAACGTTTCCTATTATATGGCGCAATTGCGCATCTGCCATTATACGCCCAATTTCAACATCCGTCAAGGAAACAGACAGCATTTCAGAAAACGTTATCGGAAAGTCAGGGAGATCACAAGACATATGGCAAGAAAGTTCAAAAATTGTTCAAGCGGTTACACACACTCTGTTATTTTTTCGGCAAAAGTTTCTTGACAAATGTCCGAAATCGGACTATAATCGATACTGTCCGATTTCGGACAAATTGAAAAGGAGCATTGTGATGAAAGCGTTAAGCACACGTCTGTTTGCGCTGAACGAGGCATGGAAAGAAAATGCCAATATCTACCGACAGATGGCGAAGCAGATGAACCTGACTGACATGGCGATGTGGGCGCTGTACACGCTGCGGGTTGAGCCGGGCGAAATGACGCAGAGCCGGATGTGCGAATTTCTGCACGAACCCAAACAGACAATCAACTCCGCGCTGAAGAAAATGGAAGCAGACGGGCTGATTACGCTGCAAAGCGGTTCAAATCGCCGCACGAAAACGATTCACCTGACGGCCGCGGGCGAAGCGCTGGCGCGTGAAACCGCAGACCGCGTTGCCGAAACCGAGCAGCAGGCGCTGGCGCAATTCAGCGAAGAAGAGGCGGATCAGCTGTTCTCCCTCTTGCGCCGCCTGAATGCGCTGATGATAGACATTTTCCCGCAGACAATGCGGAATCCAGAAGGGGAAAGTCAAGCCAAATGAGCAAGAAGCACCCGATTCAGTTATCTGACCACTTTACCTACGCTCGGCTGTTCCGCTTCGTCCTGCCGTCGATTGTCATGATGGTGTTCACGTCCATCTACGGCGTGGTGGACGGGTTGTTCGTGTCGAATTTCGCCGGAAAAACGGCGTTCGCGTCCATCAACCTGATTATGCCGTTTCTCATCATTCTGGGCGCAATGGGCTTTATGCTCGGCACAGGCGGCACGGCGCTGGTCTCCCGCGTGCTGGGCGAGGGCGACAAGGAGCACGCAAACAAGTATTTCTCCATGATTACGCTCTTCGGCATCCTGCTGGGCGTTATCCTGACGGTGGTCGGGGTGCTGTCCATGCGCCCGATGGCGATTCTGCTGGGCGCAACAGAGGCCATGGTGGATGACTGCGTGCTTTATGGGCGGATTGTCGTCTGCTTTCTTACGTCGTTCATGCTGCAAAACATGTTCCAGTCGTTCCTGATTGCGGCGGAGCGGCCGAAGTTCGGCTTGCTGATTACGCTCGCGGCGGGCGTGACGAACATGGTGCTGGACGCGCTGTTCGTTGGCGTATTCCGCTGGGGCATTGCGGGCGCTGCGATTGCAACCGGCATCAGCCAGACTGTCGGCGGCGTTGTGCCGCTGATGTACTTCCTGTTCAGCAAAAGCAGCCCCCTGCGTCTGCGCTGGACGAAGTTCGAAGTGCAGCCGCTGCTGCGATCGTGCGCCAACGGCTCATCAGAGCTGATGAGCAACATTTCCGGCTCGCTGATTGGGATGCTGTACAACGCACAGCTGATGCGCTTTCTGGGCGAGGACGGCGTGGCGACGTATGGCGTACTGATGTATGTGCAGTTCATCTTCGTCGCGATTGACATTGGCTATTCCATCGGCTGCGCGCCCATCATCAGCTACCACTACGGCGCGCGGAATCACCCGGAGCTGAGGAACCTGCTGACGAAGGGGCTGAAAGTCATGGGCATCTTGGGCATCGTGATGACAATCGCCGCCATTTCGCTGTCCGGGACGCTGGCAAACATCTTCGTCGGCTATGACGCGACGCTCTGCGAATTGACGCGGCATGCCTTCCACCTTTTCTCCTTCGCCTTCCTGCTCGCGGGCTTCAACATCTTCCTGTCCTCCTTCTTCACGGCGCTGAACAACGGCGGCGTGTCCGCGGCAATTTCTTTCCTGCGCACACTGGTGTTTCAAGCGGCGTCGGTCATCCTGCTGCCGATGGCGCTGGATGTGGACGGTCTCTGGTGGGCAGCCTCTGCGGCGGAAGCGCTGGCGTTCGTCGTGTCGATTGGCTTCCTGTTGGCTCTGAAGGGAAAATACCATTATTTTGATGAAACCTAATCAGGAAAAACTTGCGTGTTCCCCTTGCAAACTGCTGTTCGCTGTGGTACGATAAGAAGCGAAAGAAACCCGGCGGTGATTGCCGATTGCATCCCCCGCCGGTATCCAGAAAGGAAGCGGTATCATGGCAGCAAAGAAGCCCGCAAAGACCGAAAAAGCCGCCCCGGTGACGGGCGCGCAGGAGGAGAAACTCAAGGCGCTGGAGCACGCGCTGGCGGATTTGGATAAGCAGTTCGGCAAGGGTGCCGTCATGAAGCTCGGTGAACATGCGGAGCAAAACGTGCAGGTCATCCCCACAGGCTGCCTGACGCTGGATGAGGCGCTGGGGGTCGGCGGCATTCCGCGCGGCCGTATTGTGGAGATTTTCGGCCCGGAATCCTCCGGTAAGACGACCGTTGCCCTGCACATTGTCGCACAGGCGCAGAAGATGGGCGGCATCGCGGCATTTGTGGACGCTGAGCACGCCCTCGACCCGGTGTACGCCAAGAATCTGGGCGTAAATATTGACGACCTGTATGTCTCTCAGCCCGACACGGGCGAACAGGCGCTGGAAATCGTCGAAGCGCTGGTTCGCTCCGGCGCGCTGGACGTCATTGTCATCGACTCTGTCGCCGCCCTCGTCCCGAAGGCGGAAATCGACGGCGAAATGGGTGATTCTTTCGTCGGTCTGCAAGCGCGTCTGATGAGCCAGGCGCTGCGCAAGCTGGCGGGCATCATCAACAAAACCGGCTGCGTCGCGGTGTTCATCAACCAGCTGCGCGAGAAAGTCGGCGTGATGTACGGCAACCCCGAAACCACCCCCGGCGGTCGTGCGCTGAAGTTCTACGCCTCCGTGCGTCTGGACGTGCGCCGCGGCGAGCAGCTCAAAAACGGCAGCGAAGTCGTCGGCAACCACACGAAGGTCAAGGTTGTCAAGAACAAGGTTGCTCCGCCGTTCCGCGTGGCAGAGTTCGACATTGTGTACGGCGAAGGCATCAGCCGCGAAGGCACGCTGCTTGACATGGCGGTCGAGCGCGACATCATCCACAAGAGCGGCGCGTGGTTCAGCTACAAGGACCAGCGCATTGGTCAGGGGCGCGAGAACACGCGCCTGTACCTGCGCGACCATCCCGAAATCACGGACGAAATCGACGCGATTATTCGTCAGGAGATTTTTGCGGATAAGCCCGCGAAGCCGATTGCGCCCGAAGAAGATCCCGGCGAACTTCCGGATGAGGATGAGGACGACCTTGCCCTGCTGGAAGCAGACCTCGGCGATGATGCCGGTGTCGCCCCGCTGGAAGAAGAATAATCCACAGGTTATCAAACTTGTCCACCCTTGCGTCTGCGGGGGTGGATTTTTTGTGGCAGTGCGCTTTTCCCTGCAGCAAAAAAGACCAGCAGTAGGAAACGAATTGCTCCCTATGCTGGTCGGTCGCGCCCATCTGGCGCGACACTGTTGAGTTGAGGAAAAGAGAAAGTTGGGGGCGCGTCTGCGGACGCGCAAAGTTACTGGCAGGGACGCTTCGCTGCCTGCGCCTTTGTTGGCGGCTTCCTTGGGATTGGTCGAACAAGGAACAGTTGGGGCGTTGCCCCAAACCCCACAAGGGACGCTGTCCCTTGACCCTGCAAGGGGGATCCCCCCTTGACCCCTCCGCGCGATTGAGTTGGCGGCTTCTTCATGCTTTATCCGCGTGTTTATCCACGTGTTTATTCGCTTTTGTCCTCTTTCCCTTACAGGTGAAACACAAATTTCTCCTCATATCGCCGGAAAATGACCAGCCCAATCATCAGCATTCCGAAAGCGCCTGCCCCGCACGCCAGCAAACGCTCCGGCGTCGGCGGGATTCCCGCAATCACAATCTGCCGCAAAAAATCAATCAGCTGATACATCGGGTTCAAATGGAAAATCCCCCGAAGTCCCTCCGGCCAAATCGTATCCGGATAAAAAATCGGCGTCGCATACGTCCACAAGAGCGAAATCACGCTCCACAGGAATCGCGTATCGCGGAAGAAAACGTTCAGCGTCGCCATCACCAGCGTCACGCCCAGCGCAAACAGAAACAAAAGCGCAATCATCAGCGGCAGCAGCAGCAGCGCAGGCGACGCCCGCACCCCCGTCAGCAGCATCAGCAGAAGCAGCGGCAGCAGCGAAATCAGGAAGTTGATAAGGCTTGACAGCGCGCGGCTGAACGGGAAAATCAGCTTCGGAATCGCGACCTTTGTGATGAGCGACGCGTTCATGACAATCGCGTCCATGCCCAGCGTGACGCACTCGGTGAAGAAGCTGAAAACGATGATGCCCGAAATCAGGTACACCGGGAAGTGGTCGATAGCGGAGCGGAAGAGCGTGGAGAACACAAGGTACTGCACGAGCATCGTCAGCAGCGGATTGAGGAAACTCCAGAGGACGCCGAGGATACTCTGCCGATACTTTGTATTAAAATTGCGGCGGACAAGCTGCTCAATGAGGAAGCCGTAGCGGCGGACGTCGGCTTGCAGGCGCAGCAGATGGTTCTGCCGTCCGGCGGCGGCGCAGCGTGCGGTGAACAGGCTTTCCCAGACGCAGAACAGCACCAGAACCGCCGCGAAAATCCCGTAGTATAGCATCGCGCAGGAAGGGCGCGTACCGGACAGGCGGATGCACAGCTGATTGCCGCTGCTCATGCCCAAAGCAGGGAGCGTGTTGCCGGAAAAGGTAAGCACAAGTTTGTCCGCATCCACGGGTTCAAACGAGAAGGTCAAATTTTCGCGGATGGTACTGTCGGTCAGCAGGGCGGTCTGCGTGAAAATCGGTAACCCCTGCCGTGTCAGGATCAGCGTCGCTGTGCCGCCGGATTCACTGCTCAGCGCCGTAACGGGCAGGCTGATTTCGCGGATGCCGCCATCCGGCAGGGGCAGCGAGAACGTCTCGCCGTCCGTCAGCGGATGCAGATGCGTCTGTGCCGCCGCGTCGATGGTGAACGCCCGCGTCTGCCACGTCGGGGTGAACAAAGCACCATACAGCGCCAGCATCAGCGCAATCACGAGCGTCACCCAAAGCCCTTTTTTCAGCACAGCGGAATCGCCGAAAATCGGCGGTTTGCACTTCGTCACGGCGTTCCCTCCTGTCGGTCAAGGTCAATGAACATGCTGCCGTCCGGGCGGAACAGCGGCGAATAGTAGCGCTCCGGCGGGTGCTCCCCCCACGTTTGGCGGAAGCGGCGCAAATCCCCCTTCGGCGCACCCTGCGTCAGGCACGGCGGCAGCAGCGAAAGCCGCATATCCATTGCCATCCGCGCATACGGCGTGTAGACGTTGAGCAGCCCGATTTGCTGGCATTTCAGCCCCAAATCCGCGCCGCGAAGGTCACTCTGGTACGGCGAAAATCCGCCGACGGACAGGAACACGTCGCGCCGAATCATCATCAGTGCGCTGGATACGCCCGTCACGTTGCGGACGATGCGGTCAGTGAGCATATACGGCCGCCCGTAGCGCCACTGCCCCGCCTGATGGCTGACCGCGCCGCCGGGGACACCCACCGCATATCCGGCATGACGGAAGCAATCGCGGTCATCCAGCAGCGCCGAGCCGACGCAACCAACGTCCGCGCGCTGAGCGTACTGCATGAGTTCGCTGACCCAATCGGTATCCAGCGGACGCAGTCCGGCGCGCAGAAACAGCACCGCGTCACAGTCCATCCGGCGGACGAGGTCATTGACCGCCGACAAATCGCGGACGCGGATGCACGGCATCGGCAGTTTCGGCGCATCGCCCTCGCCCCAGAGGAGGCAGACGATTCGCATCTGCCGCGTTTTCCACCGAATGCGGACGCGCAGCTCTTCCACCGTCACGTCGGCATCCATGTGCAGGCGACGGAGCTGATCCGCCACGGCGCGCGCGGCGGCATCCGCACAGGTCTGCGCTTTTTGATGGCTGAACGAGGTGTCCAGCATCCGCCAATGGTAGAGAATACGCGGAATATGGGTAATTTTCGCCGCGTTTTCGGACAGCCGAAGCGCCAAATCATGGTCTTGCGAGCCATCGAAGCCGGGGCGAAGTCCGCCGACCGCGTTCATCAGTGCCCGTGACGCTGCCGTGATGTGGCAGATATAATTGCCGGAACGCAGCGAATCCGGCGCGAAATCAGGCTTCAAGTGCGGTTCAAAGAAGTGCATGCCATCGGCGGACACCTTGTCCTCATCGGTATAAACGAAGTCCGCACCGTCCTGCGCCGCTTCGAGGATGCAGCGAACCGCATCCGGCGCGAGCAAATCATCGTGGTCGCAGAGCGCGACAAATTTCCCCGTCGCCATCGTCAGCGCGGCGTTTGTGTTGCCCGCAATGCCGCGATTCTCCACGCCGAACGTCACACGGAAGCGATTGTCCTCCTGCGTCAGCGCTTGCAGCAGTTCACGCGTGTCCGCGCGGGTACTTGCGCCGTCATAGAAACAGGCTTCCCACGCGCCACACGACTGATGCAGCAGCGAATCCGCCAGCGCGCGCAGCAGCTCCGGCGGCGTATTATAGGTCGGAATAAGGAAAGACAAGCGCATAGTCGGGGTGAAGGGGGCTGAAAGGGGCGCTTCATGGCGGCGGATGAAGGCTTGGTAGCCGTCTTCCTCTGCTTGACGCAGGGCGGTTTCCGTCTGGAGGAAGGGGCGCTGGCGATGGAGCGCGATGCGGAACCGAATAGCTTCGGGGATGCAGCGGAAGCCTTCGCGATGAATGCGCCGGATGACGCGCAGGGGGAAGAGCATGACGGAAACCTCCTTTCGCGGATGATTGGCTTTATTATAGCATAAGGGGGAGAACGATGGAAGGGAAAGGGGGATAAAAAGGGATAAACATGCGGGCAAAGTAAGGCAAAGCGCGCAGCTCAATCGCGCGGAGTCAATACGGAGGGACCTCATCCGTTTTATTTTTCCAGCCTTGACGTTTCGCGCTGCTGGGAAAAAATAATTTGCCACCCAAAAAGCGCGACGCATATCCATCATGCGCCGCGCTTTTGGGTGCGATACTATTATGTTCCAAGATGCGAATGGTATGTTATTCCGCTGCCACAGCCGCGTCCGCTTCCACGGTCACGCTCTGCTCCTGCTGTTCCTTCTCCGCAATCAGGTCTTCGATGCTTTCCTTCGTGCGCATCAGGTCTTCCACGGACATCGTCTCAAAGCCCGCAGTGGGCGTCTTGACCTTCACGCCGTGGCTGCGCAGGAAGTTATCCACCTTCTCCTCGTTGTGCTTGTAAGCGTAGAAACCAACCGCGCTCACGCCCACACCAATCAGAATGCCCTTGACCATCGGGCTCATGTTCAGGTTCAACATATGTTTGTCCTCCTTATTTTTTGCGAGTATCTATCGTTCAGGTCGTTTGACCGGACGAGCGAATGAAGTTACCCCTTGTGCGCTAAGACTTCCACGCTCCGGCGGAAGATGCTTCCGGCAAAGGCGCTGCCGTCCTCATTGCCCACGACGGGGGTGAGCGTCGTGGTGTGTTCGCCGTTCCGAACCAGATACACCTGTTCCCGCGGGCCGCGCGGCAGCAGGTGGCGGCTGAACGTGACAATCCACGCCAGCAGACTCGCCTGAAAGCCGTTGGGCTTGCCAATGGCGTTAATCAGGTAGACGACGGACATCACTTCCGGGTCGAAACTGCCGCGTGTGTGCAGTTCCTGATAGGCGTGCTCAACCACGGCGGTCAGCGTCGCCCCGGCGGACAGCCAGCGCGTGTAGCGTGTGAGCGTCGAACCCGCGAGGGTCATCATGCCGTCAAGGACAATGCAGCCAAGCGCCAGATAGCCGCTGGGCGCCATCGAGAAGCCTTCTTCCTCCGAGTGCTTGACATGCAGCACCGCCGTCTGCTGCAAGCGGGCGTACAGCGCACCGATGCGCACGAGCAGGTCACTTTCAGAAATAACCGCCTTGTCGTAGCAGCACAGCATCGTCTGAATGCGCGGATTATACCGGCAGCTTTGCAGCCCCGGAATGCTCAGGAAAATCGCTTCGCCTTCAATCGGCTTTTCCAATTGCAGGCGAAGTCTGCCGGGCAGGGCGCTGAGCACCGTCAAATGCACCGCGCCCACGTTGTCATCACGCATTCATCATCCCTCCATCGGCGGAAACACCATCAGCCGCAGCGAGTTCGCCACAACGAGAATGGTGGACATGTTGTGCATCAGCGCGCTCGCCAGCACAGAGATGCCGCTTGCCGCGCCGAGAATCAGCCCGACGGTATTGATGCCGATGACCATTGCGAAGTTCTGCTGCACAATGCGCATTGTCGCGCGCGCCAGGCGGCGCAGTTCGGGAATCATCATCGGATCATCGCGGTTGATAACCACGTCGCTGGTTTCCATGGCAATATCGGTGGACTTGCTGCCCAGCGAGATACCGACATCCGCATACGCCAGCGCGGGCGCATCGTTGATGCCGTCGCCGACCATGACGACGCCGTTGCCCTGCGTTTGCAGCTTCAAGACAGCCTCCGCTTTCTGTTCGGGCAGCAGCTGCGCCTGATAGCCGTCCACGCCGACCATTTCCGCAACAGCCTGCGCCTGTGCCGCCATATCGCCCGTCAGCAGCTCAATGTCGCCCACGCCGTCGTAGCGCAAGGCGTTGATGGCGCGGCGGACGTTCGCGCGCGGGTTATCCATGGCGTACAGCACCGCAACAATCTTGTCGCCCACGCCGATGTAGTTCGGAATTGCGCCGTTCGCATCGGGAATCGCAATGTCCGCGCGGACGCCGTTTTCCTTCATGTACTTGAGGTTGCCGACGCGGATGCACTTGCCGTCAACTTCCGTCCGGCTGCCGCGGGAAACTTCGGTCACAATTTCGCCGTGCGTGGGAATTTTCGCCCCGTGCGCGCGCCCGTAGGTCAGAATCGCGCTTGCCAGCGGATGCGTGCTGGTTTCCTCCGCCGCCATTGCCAGCGAAAGCACTTCCGTCTCATCCATCGTGTCGGTCAGCATCGTCATGCCCGTCACGCGCGGACGGCCCTCGGTAATCGTGCCGGTCTTATCCAGCAAGACGGTGTTCGCGCTGCTCATCTGCTCGATGTACGCGCCGCCTTTAATCAGCACGCCGCGCTTGACCGCCGTGTTAATCGCGGCAGAGAACGCCGTCGCGGTCGAAAGCTTGATGCCGCAGGAGTAGTCAATAACGAGCATCTTCAGCGCCTTCTGCGGATTGCGCGTCACGAGCCAAACCGCCGCGCACAGCAGGAAGTTCAGCGGCACGAGGTAATTGGAGAACTTATCGGCATAGCGCTGGATGGGCGCTTTCTTGAGTTCGCTCTGCTCCACCATGCCGACGATGCGCGAGACAACCGTCTGGTCGCCGACGCGCTGCGCCTGAATCTGCATATTGCCGTTCTTGACGACCGTACCCGCAAAGACTTCCGCGCCCTTGCGCTTTTCCGCCGGGACGAATTCGCCCGTGATAGCGCTCTGGTCAACGACTGCGCTGCCGGACACCACCGTGCCGTCCACCGCGATTTTCTCGCCCGTGTGCACCTCGATGGTGTCGCCCGCTTCGAGCTTGGCAATCGGCGTTTTTTCCAGCCGACCGTCCGAGAGCACCTTCCAGACCTCGCCGTCTTCCACCGACAGCATCTGCTTGATGGACGACCGCGTGCGCTCGATGGTATAGGACGTCATCAGCTCCGCGAGGTCAGAGAGGGCAAGAATCATCAGCGCGGAATGCGGCGTACCGAGCAGCAGACTTGCGACAATCGACGTAACCGTCAGGAAATCGGCGTTCGGGCGCATATCGCGGCGCAGACCCGCCGCCGCGCTCCGTGCCATCGGCATCGTCAGTCCCAGACTGGTCAGCGCTTCCAGCGACGTGAAGCTTGCCAATGCACCGCCGAGCAGGCTGCCAGGCAGAATCGTGTGACCGAGCACCACTGCGCCCGCATTGAGCGCCAGCCGCTTTGTCAGCTGCTTTGTCGTCATGGACACTTCCGGCTCTTCCGGCTTGCTGCCTGCCTGACGATTGCGGTAGGCGTTCATGGCATAGCGTGCCATCGTCACGTCCACGCCCTCACAGAGAATCGACGTATCCGTCGCGGTCGGATCGAAGCGCAGGAGGATGCCGCAGGTAATCGGCGTCACCTGCACGCACTGCACACCCGGCAGGTTGGCAAGCATCTGGGCAATTTCTTCCTTCTCGTCATTCAGGAAGTTCAGCCCTTCTACTCTGAGCCGCAGCCGCCCGCGAAGGCTATGCGCCACCTGACTCTTCATCCAGTTTTTCTGTGTTTCCCGATTGAACATGTTATCCCTTCTTTGATTTGGCAATTCAGATTCAATGATTCATGCTTTTTCGCGTCGATTGCGCAAACCCTTGCCGTGAAAAGGCTCAACTAACAGGAGTGTGCACCGAGGGTTTCCAAAGGGCGATCGCGGACTTCGTCCGTTTCCATTGCCCTTTTGTCGCCTCCGCAGAGGCGAACCCCCTGCTTTCGGAAAAGACCAGCTATGGTCGGAATTCAAGCAATCCGGTCGCGCCCATCTGGCGCGACACAGCATAGGTGTTGGAAAGAGCAGCTTGGGGGGCGCTTCTGAGGAAGCGCGAAGTTACTGGCAGGGACGCTTCGCTGCCTGCGCTTTTGTTGAGCGCGTTTGGCATACTATTCGCCCGTGGAACTGTTGGGGCGTTGCCCCAAACCCCACAAGGGACGCTGTCCCTTGACCCTGCGAAGGGGCAAAGCCCCTCTCGACACCCATTGACTGGC
>CEAR01006784.1_pt1 | contig 18647 bp, 14 predicted proteins | sample 557461 | NCBI WGS metagenome assembly CEAR01 (sample SAMEA3182075, study PRJEB8094) | gut metagenome | biome: human; feature: gut; material: Stool; isolation source: human stools | place: Canada | collected 2012-03-14
GCGGGGTCGAGCGCGGCGGTGTGCTCGTCGAGCAGCAGCAGCTTCGGCGGGTTGACGGTCGCCATCATCAGCGTCAGCGCCTGACGCTGTCCGCCCGAGAGCAGTCCGACGGGCTGCGTCATACGGTCCTCAAGTCCCATATCGAGTTCGCGCAGTATCTCGCGGAAGCGCTGACGGTCGCTGCGCTTTATGCTGCTCAGCCATGAGCCCGTACCCGCGGCAAGAGCAAGATTCTCCTCGATGCTCATTCCGGGAGCGCTGCCGCGCATCGGGTCCTGAAAGAGTCTGCCGATAACGCGCGCACGCTTGTAGTCCGGGCGGTGAGTGATATTCTCGCCGTCGAGCATTATCCTGCCCGCATCTATCGGAAAGTTGCCGCAGACGGCATTAAAGAGGGTGGATTTTCCTGCTCCGTTTGAGCCTATAACGGTCACGAACTGACCGCGCTCTATATCGAGGTCGATGCCGTCAAGCGCGGTGTGCTCATCGACGGTGCCCGCGCCGAAAACCTTGCGCAAGCCCTTTATTTCAAGCATTCCCATCCTTATGCCCCCTCTCTTCCCGCTCTGATGCGTTTGATAACGATAGGCAGCTGCCGACGAAGATACGGTCCCGAGATTGCAATAATAACGATGACCGAGGATACAAGCTTTAGCATGTAAGCGGGTATATTGAAGCGGAGCGCTATCGTGTAGACAAGGCGGAAAACGACCGAGCCGACAACAACGCCTACGGCGCGCAGCGGTATCTTTCCGCGACCGAAGAAGGCGCGTCCGATAAGAAGCGACGCGAGCGCTACCGTCACCATGCCCGAGCCGACATCGATGCTGACCGACTTCTGCGACTGCGTCATAAGGCAGCCCGAGAGCGCGGTAAATGCGTTTGCAACGCACAGACCGACGATAGTCGTAAATACGGGATTTATCGACGAGGAGCGGACCATGTCGGGGTTATTGCCCGTTGCGCGTATAGCGAGACCGAGCCGTGTGCGCAGAAACAGCGACAGAAATACTATCACGAGCAGCACCGCTGCGCCGATAACTATCAGCTTGTAGTACGACGCAAACGGCGTACCCTTGAGTGCATTCTTGACGACGGTGTATATCGTCTCGGTCGTGTTCATATTGACGAGCGATGAGTTTCCCATAACCGCCATATTTATCGAATAAAGTCCGGTATTCACGATAATGCCGGCAAGCAGACTGTCGATGCCCATCTTTGTCTGAAGGAAGGCGGTGACAAAGCCCGAGATTATACCCGCCGCCATAGCCGCGAAGATCGAAAGATAAGGGTGTCCCGAGACCGCTACCATCGCGCCGACTGCGGCACCGAGAGTAAAGCAGCCGTCGGTAGACAGGTCGCAGACATTCAGCATCGAATAGCTGAGAAAGAGCGCAAGCACGGTAAGTGAGGTGCACAGTCCGAGCTCGAGTGCCGTCTGAACAAGGTCAAGTACGGTTGACAGATCCATAATAATTCTCCGTTTTTTGTCGTTTGCGGCAGCGGTGCAATGCCCCTGCCGTCTTTATTCGCAGCTTGCCCGCCGCTATGCGGCGATCTCAGCAGCACTGCGACGGGCGATACATCATAATCTTTTAGTAAAATCCAATCAGCTGAAGCTCTCTGCGGTCTTGATAGCCTGGACCTTCGTGCAGAAGGGAGCGAAGGTCTCTGAGACGGTTGCAAAGTCATAGCCGAGCGTTGCGCAGACCTCCTCGTTTACCGTCGCGGTACCGTTGTCGAAGGTCATAACGGGGGTGGTTGCCGGGTCCTTACCGTCTACGAGGATGGAAACTATCATATCAGCGGTATTCTCGCCGAGGTTTACATAGTCAACGCCGTAGCCGAGGAATGCGCCGTTAAGTGCAAAGGAATCTGCACCGGTGAAGTGCGGGATGCCTGCCTCCTCAAAGATGGTGTAGATGGAGAGCTCGGACTTCATTATCGTGTTGTCGGTAGGAGTAAATACAGCGTCAACGCCGTCTGCAACGAGTGCCTGAGCCGCAAGAGTTACCTCCTCGGCATTTGTGCCGGTGCGCTCGATAACCGTGACGTTCTTTGACTCGAGGTACTGCTTAGCCTCTGCGATAGGAGTTGCGGACGAATCCTGACCTACGTCGTAGAGCAGACCGACCTTTGCGGTATCGGGCTTGAGTGCGAAGATGAGGTCGAGTACCGAATGGGTATCGAGGTAATCGGAGGTGCCGGTGATGTTCGCGCCGGGAGCCTCGAGCGAGGATACGAGCCGGCAGCTTACGGGGTCGGAGACTGCTGCAAATACAACGGGGGGTCCGCTCTCCTCTGTCGCTGCCTGCATCTGCATTGCAACGGGGGTCGCGATACCGACCATAAGATCTACCTTGTCTGCCTGGAAGTTCGAGATGATCTGACCCATAACGCTTGCGTCTGCATTGCAGTTGTCATAGTCGATGGTGAAGTCAACGCCGAGCTCGGCGCCGCGCGCCTTGAGACGGCTCTGCAGGCTCTCTGCTATCTGGTTGAGCGATGCATCGTCTACATAGTTGCAGATACCGATGCGGTAGCTGTTCTTCGTGCCGCTCGTGCTGCCGCTTGCGGTCGTCTCTGCGTCACCGCCCGCGGTCTTTCCGCAGGAAGCGAGCGAAATAAGGGTTGCGGAGGCTGCAAGTGCAGCGGTAAGTACGGTAAAGAATCTCTTCATTTTCATGGTGGTGTTCCTTTCTTTGTTTGTTTTTTGTTTTTCTTCCGATATTCGTATTTGCTTTAATTGTACGTCACGGTGCTTGCAGAAAACAAAAAATCCCGTCCCTGCAATCTCTTGCTGGGACAGGACAAATATACAATCCTGCGGTACCACCCGGCTTGATGCTTTTACGCACCCGCTTACGCATACAATCATATGCAGACCTTTGATCACGGAGAGCCACACTCCGTCTCCCATACTCAGGCTGTGCCGTTTCTGTTTGCCCTCGGAAGTCCATTCGTCCTGCGCCCGCCGCCGCGCTTCCACCGTCCGCGACTCTCTCCCTGACAGGTTGTGCCGGATTACTCCTCTTCCTCATCGGTTTACCGCATTATATCACGCGGAATTCGTCCTGTCAAGAGGTTTTTTCAAAAAAATCAAAAAAATTTCAAGAGGCATGATTCATGCATTATCACGGTCAATATGTCGCACATGACGCAGCTTCGATGACACGGGATGTCGACAATGCAGCACACCGGCAAGACCTGCAATGCTGTCAATGTACACGGTTGCGCCGCTCACATACTCTAATATATGCGGCTGCGTCGGTCAATGCGATATCGCAGCCTGCATACCACAATCATGCTGCAGCGTCAGTCAATACGATTGCGCCGTTCGCCGCGCAAAAATGCCTCAATATTCTCCCGCACCTCGGTCATAAGAGCCCTGCGCGCGTCGCCGCACGCCCACGCGACATGCGGGGTCAGAATGCAGTTCGGCGCGGTGCGGAGCGGGCAGTCGGCGGGGGTTGGCTCAATCTCCGTCACATCCGCCGCGGCTCCGGCGAGCTTTCCCGACCGCAGTGCGGCGGCAAGAGCCGTCTCGTCGACAAGCGCCCCGCGAGCGGTATTTATCAGCATAGCGCCGTCCTTCATACGCTCGACGGTATCGGCGTTTATAATATGTCTGCTCTGCTCGGTGAGCGGGCAGTGCAGCGAGATAATGTCGCTCTCCGCGAGCAGCTGCGGCAGCGGCAGTCTGCTTATCCCGCCGTCACGCTCAGCCGCGCCGACGTTCGTGGTCAGAGCTTCAACAGCGCCGCTGACCGTTCCGAGATGCTCCGCGGCGTACACTCTCATACCGAAAGCGGAGGCAAGCTGAGCAACTCTGCGTCCGATAGCGCCGAGTCCTATTATACCGAGTGTCCTTCCTCCGAGGCAGAAGCGCGGCAGCGGCAGACGCGAGAGCGCCGATTCGCCGATCGGGGTGCTCGCCGCCTCCGTTATCCTGTCAACCAGCGCAAGCATCAATGCGAAGGTATGCTGAGCCACCGCCTCGGTCGAGTAGCCTGGAACATTGCACACGGCAATGCCCCGCTCGCGCGCAGCGGCGATATCTATCTTGTCGTAGCCCGTCGCGAAAACCGCTATCATCCGCAGCCGCGGTGCCGCATCCATCTCCGCCGCGCCTATGCGGGCGCGGTTGCACAGAACTATCTCCGCATCGCGCATGCGCTCGATGAGCTCCTGCTGCGTTCCCGCCGTGTACACACGCACATCAAAGCGCCCTGCATCAAGCCCGAGCGAATCGGGCTTTACCTCAGTATCGAATACCGACTCCGAGTCGGTCAGCACTATATTAATCATTGTTTCCTCCGTCGTCCGCAGCGTTGCATTATATGCGCCGTCTGCGTTTGCCCATCATTTTACCACAAACACGCAGAACCCGCAATATTGACAAAAGAAAAAATCTCGGGTATAATTAAAGGTAAGATTATTTTTTTCAGAGCAACAGTTTCGGAAAGGAAAAGCCTATGAAATCAAGCTACAAGGGCGTGACCCTCGTCGAGGGCGGACACATCTACTCGGAGGGCAAGCTCACCCCCTCCGCAGTCAAGCCCGCCGACCGCTTAAAGACCATCGCATACTCCATCCTATCTTCGCATAACGAGTCGCCTATAACGGAGGGCACGACCGACCTGCGCATCCGTTTTGACGCGATGGCATCGCACGACATTACATACGTCGGCATCATTCAGACGGCACGCGCGAGCGGTCTGAAGAAATTCCCGATACCCTACGTGCTCACAAACTGTCATAACAGCCTCTGCGCCGTAGGCGGTACGATAAACGAGGACGACCATGTTTTCGGTCTCTCCGCTGCAAAAAAGTACGGCGGTATCTACGTTCCCGCACATCAGGCTGTCATTCACTCGGTAATGCGCGAGTGCTTTGCGGGCTGCGGAAAGATGATACTCGGCTCGGACAGCCATACCCGCTACGGCGCTCTCGGCACCGTTGCCATGGGTGAGGGCGGACCCGAGCTCGTTAAGCAACTGCTCTGCCGCACATACGACATTCCCGCGCCCGAGGTGATAGCCGTTCATATGACCGGCGCACCGCGGCCCGGCGTAGGTCCGCAGGACGTTGCAATCGCAATTATCGGCAGGGTGTTTGAGTGCGGCTTTGTAAAGAATAAGATAATGGAATTCTTCGGCGACGGCGTTGCTTCGCTGCCTATCGAATACCGAAACGGCATCGACGTTATGACCACCGAGACCGCTTGTCTGTCATCCGTCTGGGCTACCGACGACGAGACAAAGGCGTACCTCGAGCTTCACGGCAGATCGGGCGACTACCTAAAGCTCTCCCCCGCAGACGGTGCGGGCTATGACGGCGTTCTCGAGGTCGACCTCTCAGAGATCGAGCCTATGATAGCGCTTCCCTCTCACCCCTCGAATGCTTATGCACTCCGCGAGGTCATAGAGGAGCCCGAGCGCGTGCTTCATGAGGCGGGTCTTGACCACCTGCTGCCCAAGGTACATGACGGCTCTCTGTGGGTCGACCAGGGCGTTATAGCAGGCTGCGCAGGCGGTACATACGACAACCTCTGCGCCGCAGCGGATATTCTCGGCGGGGGCAGCATCGGTCAGGGCGCTTTCGCGATGTCGGCATATCCCGCGAGCCAGCCCGTATTCTCCGCACTCATCGCAGAGGGCGCGATAAGCTCGCTGCTCGATTCCGGCGTTACCGTCCGTTCTGCATTCTGCGGCCCCTGCTTCGGCGCGGGCGATGTTCCGTCAAACGGCGCGCTGAGCATCCGCCATACGACAAGAAACTTCCCGAACCGCGAGGGCAGCAAGCCCGGTGCGGGACAGAGCGCATATGTAGCACTTATGGATGCGCGCAGCATTGCCGCGACGGCAAAGAACGGCGGTCGCCTTACCTCCGCGCTCGGCACCGAGCTGCCGACGCATAAGCCCACATACGACGATGCCGCATATCGCAGCCGCTTCTATAACGGATACGGTCACGCGGATGAGAACGAGCAGCTCGTATTCGGGCCTAATATCACCGACTGGCCCGAGATCCCCGAGCTCGGAGACGGACTTCTCTCCACCGTATGCTCGGTCATTACCGATCCCGTTACCACCACCGACGAGCTTATACCCTCAGGCGAGACCTCGTCCTACCGCTCCAATCCTCTCGGTCTTGCAGAGTTTACACTCTCCCGTAAGGACCCCGGCTATGTCGGCAGAGCAAAGGCGGCACACGGCGCAGCACCCTCGGGCGAAGTACTCGGAGCTATCGCCGACATCTCCGCCGCGCGCGGTGAGACAGCACCCGAAAAGCTCTCCTGCGGCAGCGCGGTGTATGCTGTAAAGCCCGGCGACGGCTCTGCGCGTGAGCAGGCAGCCTCCTGCCAGCGCGTACTCGGCGGAAACTGCAATATCGCCCGCGAATACGCAACAAAGCGCTATCGCAGCAACCTCATCAATTGGGGCATGCTTCCCTTCCTCTATTACGGAGACGGCGAGAGCAGCTTTGCGCTCGGAGATTTGCTCTACGTTCCGAGTATCCGAGAGGTCGTATCGTCCGGTGCGGCAGAATTTGACGCATATGTCATCTCCGCCGACGGCGCATATAAAAAGATAACGCTCGGTCTCGCACCGCTGACCGATGATGAGAAGAAGATAATTCTCTGCGGCTGCCTTATCAACTTTTATCGCGCGGGACTCTGAGCCGACACGGCGATATCGGCATTCGACGCGGCGCGCATACCTCGATATATAATGTATTGTCGGCACGGTCTGCGAAACGGCGAAGCCCCGAAGCGATTCATTGATATGAACGGCTGAAAAGTCTATATATTCAAGGCCAATCTATATGCCGCAGAGCATCGCAACAAAAAGGAGAACACCATGCTTGACTACACAAAGAAAGAGCTGCTCGGTATACTCGCGCAGCTCGAGAAGATAAGCGACGGACTCGGCGTACTGCTCGATTCCGAGGAGGAGCGCGCCGAGACATCCGGCGGCGAGGATGCCGAGACTGTCTGCGACGCGCTCGATGAGGCGCTCGACGGAGTAAACGAAGCATATTCGGTGCTCGACGAGCTGCTTGACGAGTAAGCTGCCATATTCGATGATCTGCATGCTGTCCGACGGGTAAAGCACCGAAAAAGCGGACTCTTGCATAACCGCTTGACCCAAATATAAAACGGTCATATCTGCCTCAGGGCGGGTATGACCGTTTTTTCGTTATTAAATTTGCTGTGCCTAAAAGCATTTGTCGAGCAGTCCGCACCGACAAGCGGCGCAAATCATCCGTCTAACAGGATCGGGATCAAAGTAAATCGCACTAATCGGAGCGCATCCGTCAACACCGACCCGAGCCGTCAAAGCGTGCTCGGTGCCGTGCCCGCCCCGGCGGAAGCAAGCAGCAGCACGGCGGCGATACCGCCGACAAGCAGGAGAGCCCCGAGCGAGAGCGTTACCGCGAGCACTCTGCGTCTGCGGCTGTCGCTGCCGTAAGCAACCGACGGAAGTCCGCGCAGGATAAACGGCAGACCGTAAAGCAGCATAGCCGTGACGGCGAGCGCGCCGAGCGGTCCCATCTCATATGCAAGCACCGCACAGGCGGAGGCGAGGCGGGAAACGAAATTTGAAATACTTGCCACGACCGACGCGGCATAAGGCGCAAGCACAAATGATGACGGCAGCAATGCAAAGGGCGAGAGTGACAGCAGAAGCCCTGCGAGCGGCGAAAAGAGGACGGTGGCGGGAATCGAATACAGCGATGAAAAGCCGAAAAAGAGAAAAGCGAGCGGTGCAGTCAGGAGATTTGCCGAGGCACCGATAATAACCGAGTCGAGCGCAAACTCCGCCATACCGACCGCAAGCCCTGAGATCGCACCGCGCATCGCAGACGGATTGCGCGAATAAAAGCGCTCACGGATATCATGAGTATATCGGCTGATACGCTCGGATATGCGGCGGCAGAGCGGCGCGCCTATCACGGCAATACCGAAGGTAGATGAAAACGACAGCACAAGTCCGACATCAAGCACCGCGCACGGGCGAAACAGTATAATGAGCGCAACAGCCGAGGCAAGCGAGGTCGGCATATGCCCCGATCTCCCGCCCATTCTTGCGCTGCTCGCTATCATAAGCATAAGTGCCGAGCGGAGAACCGATGAGGAAAAGCCGGTAAGCGCGGCAAACAGCAGCGCGAATACCGCCGTAACGATTATCGAGGGCACATTCGGGACATGCAGACGGCGCAGCAGGAATGAGACTACCGCAGTGATTATTCCGAGATGCAGGCCGCTGACAGCGACTATGTGCGATATTCCGAGTGCGGAAAAATCATCCGATATACTATCGCCGAGCTCGCTGCGATCTCCGAGCAGCAGTGCGCGGCAGAGCCCCGCGCCGTCGCCGAGTCGGAGCGACAGCGTTTGACCCACACGTTCACGCAGCCGTGCAAAGCGTGCGGTAAGACTGCCGGACGGCTCTCTGCCGTAGATACTGAGCGAATCGGTTGAGAGTGTGAGAAAGCGTCCCTCGGACGCGGAATACATAAGCGACAGCGCAGTTCCGTCATACGGCTCGGTCTCCGCAATATCCGCATGCATGCCGAAGCGCTCGCCGACGCGCAGTCCGGACGCGCCGCGAACCTTGACGGTTGCGGAAAGCGAGCAGCTCTCGCCGTCTATCGAGCTCAGCTGCGCATCGAATATCATATATGATGCCGAGGAATACCATACCCGCCCGACGACAGCGGTCACCGATCTGTCCGAGCCCGAAAAGCTCTGTACTATTCTATTCCGATAGTCTCCGAAATACAGCGAACCGATTACACAGCCGACCGCTATCGCCGCGCCGAAAAAAATCAAAGCGGCTCTGCCCTCTCCCCTGCCGGATACGGCACACAGGATAAGTCCCGCAGCAGCGGTAACGCCGCCGGCGATAATGAGCAGCGAGCGTGTAAGTACGAGCTTGTCCGGCAGGAGCAGCGACACATATCCGACCGCGGCGATCGAGCCGATAAAAAGAAGGCAGACGAGCATAAGCGGACAGCAGCGAATAAATCTCCGCATGTGTCTCGCCTCCTCTCATCTGCCGATAAAAAAGCCGAAAGTATTAAAAGTAAGGCGCAGCCGATCCGAACCGAATCCGCTTGCAGCGCACATTGCCGCAGCTTACTCTACGACAACGCCCTTTCTTATGATGATATTTGCGTAAAGCGCGGTCTCACCCGAGGTAACTACCGCATAAGCGTCCTTTGCTCTCTCATAAAACTCAAAGCGCTCGATCTGAGTGAGGGGCTTGTCGGTATATTTACCGGTGATAGCCTCAAACTCCTTCCAGATAGGAGTCTCGACATTGTCGCCGGGCACCTTCTGCATGATGTATACCGGGTCGGAATAGGTGTCGAGAGGATAGAGCTTGAGAATAGCCTCGAGCAGCTCGGGTACCGTGTGTCCGTCCTCGCGTACAAGACGCTGTGCAACTCTCGCTGCGGGGAAGTTACCGTCGCCGATAACAAGCTCGTCGCCGTGTCCCATTTCCATAAGGATCTTTAAAAGGTCGGGTGAAATGATTGAAGGAATACCTTTAAGCATAATATGCCTCCGGAAAAATTATTTTTTTAGGCGGCAAGCCGCCATATGCACTTGATTACGGGGTATGTGCCGATACCGTATAATGCATGTTAAGTATAACACATTGCACGAATTTTGTAAAGAAAATTTTGTGCTGCGGCACGAAAAAGCGAAAAAATCGGTTGCGCAGCACCCATATCAGATCTTCTCACCGAGGATCGGAACATACTTTTTGTAGAACGCCTCAAAGCGCCCCTCGTCGAGCGCAAGACGTATCTCACTCATCAGCTCGTTGTAAAAATAAAGGTTGTGCAGCACGCACAGACGCATTCCGAGCAGCTCGCGCGCCTTGAACAGATGGCGGATATATGCCTTTGAATACCTGCGGCAGGCAGGGCACTGACAGTCCTCATCTATCGGCTTATCGTCCATGATAAATTTCTCGTTGAGTACGTTGAGCTTGCCCTTCCATGTAAACAGATTGCCGTGGCGGGCATTGCGGCTCGGCATAACGCAGTCAAAAAAATCGACTCCGCGATGTACCGCCTCGAGAATGTTGACCGGAGTTCCCACGCCCATAAGATAACGCGGCTTATCGGCGGGCATATGCGGCTCGACAGCCTCGATTATCCGATACATCTCGTCCGCCTCCTCGCCGACTGCGAGACCGCCGATAGCGTATCCGGGCAGGTCAAGCTCTGCGATGCGCTTCATATGGTCGATACGCAGATCCTCGTAGGTCGAGCCTTGATTGATGCCGAACAGCAGCTGCTCGGGATTAATGGTCTCCGGCAGTGTGCTCAGGCGCTGCATCTCCGCCTTGCAGCGGACGAGCCAGCGGTAGGTGCGGTCGCAGGAGCGCTTTACATAGTCATAGGGAGCGGGATTTTCGATGCATTCGTCAAATGCCATAGCGATAGTCGAGGCGAGATTCGACTGTATCTGCATGCTCTCCTCGGGTCCCATGAATATGCGCTTACCGTCTATATGCGACGCGAAATACACACCCTCCTCCTTTATGCGGCGGAGCTTGGCAAGCGAAAAGACCTGAAATCCGCCCGAGTCGGTAAGCACGGGTCTGTCCCAATTGAAAAACTTATGTATTCCGCCGAGGTCGTGAATGAGCTTATCGCCCGGGCGGATATGCAAATGATATGTGTTTGACAGCTCGACCTGACAGCCGAGATTGTACAGATCTCCGGTAGATATTCCGCCCTTGATGGCGGCGCTCGTTCCGACGTTCATAAACACCGGGGTCTGAATGGTACCGTGAACCGTCTCCATCACGCCCCTGCGCGCATTTCCTTCTTTTTTTAACAGTTTGAATGCCATTATAAAAGCAGCCTTTCCGATTTTTCTCCGCCATCGGCGGGCATAGCATAGATGCCTTTGCACCGGCACGCGTCACGGCTCTGCGCCGCGCCGATATGCCTATATTCTCTTAAATCGCTTCTCTATATCGCGTGTGGTCAGCTCAAACGAGACCGGTCTGCCGTGCGGGCAGAAGCGTATGCGTGGGTCGTTCATCACCGCATCGCAGATATATTCGATGTGCGAGATATCGTCCTCACGCCCCGCCTTGACAGCAGCCTTGCAGGATGCCTGAAACAGCGCCCGCTCGTACATGTCGCTCTGCGAGCGTTCTGCGCCGTCTCCGCCGCTGATCAGCGAGGAGATTATCTGCATGAATACGTCCCCGGTCGCCGACTGCTCGATCTCCGACGGACGCGAGGTCAGCTTTACTCCAAGCGTTTCCTCATCGGCATCGAACGAAAACCCGGTCTTTTCTATCTCGTCGCGATACTCACACGCCGCCGCAAACTCCTCCGGCGAGAGCTGCAAGATCTCGGGTATGAGCAGAAGCTGCTCGCATCGGCGGCTCGCGTACATATTTTCCTTCATACGCTCGAACAGAATGCGCTCATGCGCCGCATGCTTGTCTATAACAACAACGCCGTCAGACACCTCTACAAACACATAAGCGTTTGCGGCGATACCGATTATGCGATAATATACGGGCACATGCGATGTATTGTCTCCGGAGACGGAGCCGACCGCCGATGTACCGGGATATACCCCGGAAGTTCCTCCCGTATACAGCCCCGCCGACGGGTCACGCAGGATATTATCGTCGCCCGCATCAGAGCCGCCAGCACCGCACGCGCCATTTCCTTTATTCGATATGTTGCCGTGATCTCCGCTCTCGGTGCCGTTCCCGAACGCTCCGCTATCCGTACCGCATGCCGACGACATTGCGTGAACGCTTACCGACCTGCGTGACGCGAACGGATCGGGCGCCGGGGTAAAGCCGTGCTCGGGACCGTCTCGTCTGATAGGAGCACCGTCCGCACCGCCTGACATATCGGAGCTAACATCGGTCGTGACGTAGTTTCCGGACACATCGTCATTTTCGGCAATTCCGTCTCCGACACCGACGGCAGCGCCATTTTTTTCGGTCGCACCGCCTGCCGTTTTTTCCTGCGGCAGCGCGCCGTCATACTCGATATCGAGAAGTCTGCGGTCTATATTACCGGCTCCGACAGTACCAAGGCTTGCCGAACCGGTGCCTCCCGACATGCGGCCGACACCCGAAGCCCCCGTACCGAAGCAGTCATGCGCAGAGCGTGTACGTAAGCCGCTCGCCTCGATAAACAGCGAGCGATCCTCAGGCTTTTTTCTCTCCGTACGGTCGGGGAGCGGCACAAAAGACGACAGAGCAGCCTCGCCCTCCTGCCGCTTGTCATCCGGTGTACGCTCTCCGTACTCCGGGCGCGGGATGCTGTGAGTCAGCGCACCGCGGACAGCCGCATAGATAGCTTCAAACACCTTACGCTCCTCCGCAAACTTGACCTCAAGCTTCGCAGGATGGACATTTACATCGACAAGCGACGGATGTATCTTGAGATGCAGCACCGACATCGGAAATTTATCGCTCGGAATATATGTACGGAATGCAGCTTCGAGCGCGCTCTGAGCCGTTGTGTTACGGACATATCTGCCGTTGAGAAAGAAACTCTCTCCGTGGCGGTTCTTGCGTATAAGCTCGGGCGTACCGACAAAGCCGTTTATCTCTATTCCGTCGCTCAGTGCGCGGACGGGAATGAGATTATTCGCGCATTCTCTGCCCATTACCGCATATATCGCGCTGCGCAGATCGCCGTCTCCGGATGTGCGGTAGCGCAGCTTTCCGTCGCAGATAAGCGATATGGCTATCTCGGGATGGGCAAGCGCAGCCTTTTCCACTATTCCGGTCACCGCCATAGTCTCCGCCGCGTCCTTTTTAAGGAACTTGCGCCTTGCGGGAACATTTGCGAACAGCTCCTCCGCGATGACCGTCGTGCCGCTCGCACAGCCGGTCTCGGTAACGGTCACGTTTCTTCCGCCGTCAGATGACAGCAGCGTTCCGACCTGATCCTCACGACGCTTTGAGAATATTCTCAGCCTCGACACCGATGCGATAGCTGCAAGCGCCTCGCCGCGGAAGCCGAGCGTTATTATGTATGCAAGGTCTGATGCATCCTTTATCTTGCTCGTAACATGACGGCGGATGCACATCTCGGTATCCTCGCGGCTCATTCCGCAGCCGTCGTCGGTAACGCGCATGAGAGAGATACCGCCGTTCTGGATCTCTACGGTAATATTCTTCGCGCCGGCATCCACCGAATTCTCGATAAGCTCCTTTATCGCCGATGCGGGACGCTCCACGACCTCGCCCGCCGCGATAAGGTTCGCGACCTTAAAATCAAGTACGTTTATTTTATTTTCCAAAGCAGTATCACTCCCTTTCATACCCTCACTGCGGCTATGTCATATAGGGCATCCGTCAAAATCGCACGCAAAGGCTGTTCGACAAAGCCTACCGTGGACATCACATTAACTCAATATACCAGTTTTTTCAGCTCGTACAGCAGCTCGAGCGCGTCGCGCGGAGTCATGGAATCCATATCGAGCGCGGCTATGCGGTCACGCAGCTCGGTCTGCCCGATATCGCCGAAGCTGACATTATCAAGCCCTGTATCCAGCTCGCCGCTTTCCTGCTCCTCCTCGCATATCCGCTCGGCCTCCGCACTGCGGCGCTCAAGTCCGGCAAGCACGGCACGTGCGCGGCGGATTACCTCACTCGGCACGCCTGCGAGTTTGGCGACCTCGATACCGTAGCTATCGTCAGCTGCTCCGCGCACCACGCGGCGCAGGAAGATGATACCGTCGCCCTTTTTCTTTGCTGTGATATTGTAATTTACAACCCCGTCTATCTCTCCCTCGAGCGCGGTAAGCTCGTGATAATGCGTCGCAAAAAGGGTGCGCGCACCTATCTTTTTGCCCGCCGTATATTCCGCGACGGCGCGGGCGATGCTCATGCCGTCGAAGGTGCTTGTGCCCCTGCCTATCTCGTCGTATACGATGAGGCTGCGCGGGGTCGCGTGCGAAAGGATGTACGCCACCTCTGTCATTTCGAGCATAAAGGTCGACTGTCCCGCCGCAAGATCGTCCGATGCGCCGACCCTTGTAAATATGCGGTCAACGATGCCTATCCGCGCGGAGTCTGCGGGAACGAACGAGCCCATCTGCGCCATAAGGGTTATTATCGCCACCTGACGCATGTATGTGGATTTACCCGCCATATTCGGTCCTGTGATAAGAGCAAGCCGATTGTGCGAGGTATCGAGCAGGGTATCGTTCGGAACAAAGCCTCCGCTGCCGGCAAAACGCTCCACTACGGGGTGTCTGCCCCCGCGAATATCGGTTATGTCGCTGTACTCTATCTCCGGGCGGACATATCTGTTCTCCGATGCGACAGAGGCAAGCGAACAGAGCACGTCGAGCCGTGCAAAGCACTCGGCATCCGCCGCGATAGCTGCGGCACGCTCGCTCACGCGGTCACGAAGTCCGCAGAATATATCATACTCGAGGCTCGAGAGCTTGTCACGAGCGCCGAGGATAGTAGCCTCCATATCCTTCAGCTCATCGGTTATATAACGCTCGCCGGTGGTGAGCGTCTGCTTTCGCACATAGTCGTCCGGGACAAGCGATGTATACGACTTTGACACCTCTATGTAGTAGCCGAAAACCTTATTGTAGCCTATCTTGAGCGTCTTGATACCCGTTCTTTCGCGCTCGCGCGCCTCGATACGGTTTTTATAATCCTTTGAATTGTCGATAATGCCGCGCAGCTCGTCCACCTCGGCATTGTAGCCGTCGGCTATCATTCCGCCCTCCTTGACAAGCGCGGACGGGTCGGCATCTATCGCGCAGAGCAGCAGCTGAAAAAGCTCCTCCTCCGGCGACATGGAATCTCTAATCTCGCACAGCTCGCTCGATGAGGAATCCGCCAGCTGCTCACGCAGATACGGTACAAGGGCGAGCGATTTTCCGATAGCGAGCAGATCCTTTGCGTTTGCCGTACCGTAGCTGACCTTAGCCATCAGACGCTCGAGATCGAGAACTCCGGAGAGCGTTTCGGTTATCTCGCTGCGCTGCATATAATTTCCGCACAGCTGCTCTACCGCGTCAAGGCGGCGCGATATTGCCGATGCATTGCGGAGCGGCTGCTCGATATATCTGCGCAGCAGCCTTGCACCCATCGACGTTTTTGTTCGGTCGAGCACCCAAAGCAGCGAACCGCGCCGCTCGCCCGAACGCATAGTCTCACACAGCTCGAGATTTCTGCGCGTCGAGGAATCCATCTGAACATACTGCTCCTCGGTGTAGAAGGTCAGCTTTCTTATATCCGGTATCTCGTGGCGGCAGGTCTCCTCGATATATGCAACCATTGCCCCGAATGAGACAGCGCATTCCTCCTCGACCGCGCCCATATCGGCTGCGGTCTTTCCGAATCGATCGAGCACGAGCGTCTGCGCCGCACTGCGGTCGAAGAATGCTCCGCGGCTGTCATCGACCATCGTATGCTGACGATTACGCGCGTACTCAGCCACCTCGGGCACCTCTGCCTCCGGACAGCTGAGCAGGAGCTCGCGCGGAGAATATGCGGCAAGCTCGTTTATTATCATCTGTCCGAGATCCTCTCCCGACAGAAAGGTTCCGCGCACCTCGGAGGTCGAAACATCGGCAAAGCAGAGTCCCGCTCTGCTGCCGTTCACACAGACGGTGCATAGGTAGTTGTTTCGGCTGTCGTCGAGCAATCCGGTCTCTATTATTGTACCGGGGGTAACGATTCGGACAACATCGCGGTTGACAAGGCCCTTTGCGGTAGCCGGATCCTCCGTCTGCTCGCAAATGACCACCTTATAGCCCTTGGCTACGAGCCGTCCGATATAGCTCTCGCTCGAGTGATAGGGTATTCCGCACATCGGCGCGCGCTCGTCCATGCCGCAGTCCTTGCCGGTCAGAACAAGCTCGAGCTCGCGCGAAACGAGCTTTGCGTCGTCGAAGAACATCTCGTAAAAGTCTCCGAGACGGTAGAAAAGTATAGCATCCTCATGCTGCGCCTTTATCCGCAGATATTGCTCCATCATCGGTGTCATTTTCTTATCCCCCATCTCCTTGTGTGATCCGACGGCATCGCCGGATATCCATATGCGGTGCTCTCACCCGCTGTCCGTGCGTCGGAGCTGCCTATATCAGTGACAGCCGCCGCAGGACGAGCAGTTTCCGCCGCAGCCGTGCTCGCCGGTGATAGCAAAGTTTATCTCCTCGTTTACCTCGTTCATGAGCTTCATAACGGCGTTGTTAGCATCAAAGTATGCGACATATGTCGGGTAGGAGATGATCTTTCCGTACAGTGCATCAGCGCGCTCGCGTATAGCAGCCTTGCTCTCGTCGTCCTCCGTCTTCTGCATTGCGGCGGTCTGCGCGTTGTACTCCGCTATATCCGCCTGAAGATCGGCATCCGACTGAAAGGCAGCCTCCGCAGCCTTTGAGCGCTTCATTACATCGGTCTCCGCAAGCATATGTCCGAGCTGATTAGCCATTTCGAGTATAGTCATTTTTTTGTTTCCTTTCGGGTGTTTGATTATTTATATTTTTTCGTTATGCCGATAATTATTCGCCGCAGACGAGCGTGCCGTACAGCGCGTAGGTCTCTGCGCGGTCGATATGCACGCGGACGTGGCTGCCTGTGAGCGACGGATCGCCGGCAAAGTGCACGAGCCTGCCGCGCTCCATGCGCCCGGTCAGTCTGCTGTCGTCGGTCTTGCTTATTCCCTCGACGAGAACATCAACGTCCCTGCCCTCAAATTCACGGTTGAGCTCGAGCGAGATGCCGTTCTGTACCTCGAGCAGACGCGCGAAACGCTCGCGGCTGACCTCGGGCGGTATCTGACCATCCATTGCGGCGGCACGAGTACCCTTGCGCGGCGAGTATATAAACGAATAGATAGAGTCGTATCGAACGCGGCGGAGCATGGACAGAGTATCCTCAAAATCCTGCTCGGTCTCGCCCGGGAATGCGACGATTATATCGGTCGAGAGCGAAATATCCGGTATGCGGCGGCGCATATAATCCACCGCCGAGAGATAACGAGCGGTATCGTAGTGGCGGTTCATCTCGCGCAGAATGCGGTCGCTGCCAGACTGCAGCGGCAGATGGAACTGACGCGCTATCTTCGGATTATCCGCGATAACGTCTATCAGCTTTTCCGAAACATCCTTCGGATGGCTGGTCATAAAGCGGACGGTAAAATTGCCGTCTATCTTGCAGATATCCTCGAGCAGGTCGGCGAAAGCATATCCGTCGCCGTTTACTCCGTCGCTGCCGTATGAGTTTACATTCTGTCCGAGCAGAGTTATCTCGCGATAGCCCGCCTCCGCGAGCCCGCGAACCTCCTCGAGAATGTCCTCCCTACGACGACTGCGCTCCCTGCCGCGCACATACGGCACGACACAGTAGGTGCAGAAATTATTGCAACCGTACATGATGCTGACCCACGCCTTAAAATCGGAGAAGCGGTGCACGGGAAGTCCCTCGGCGACCGTGCCCTCCTCGCCGTTCTCGAAGAACTGGCGCTTGCCGCGCGTCAGCTTGTCGTAGAGTATCTCGGGAAAGCGATAGTTATCCGATGTTCCGAACAGAAAATCAATATAAGGATATTTGTTCTTGATATCGTCTATGCGGTGCTCCTGCGAGACCATGCAGCCGCAGATACCGATAAGCAGGTCGGGATTCTTTTCTTTTATATGCTTGAACTGACCGGCAATAGAGAGCGTTTTAAGCTCCGCATGCTCACGTATCGCACAGGTGTTAACGAGTATCAGGTCTGCCTCCTCCGGCTCCGATACGACCGTATAGCCCATCTCCTCCGCCATTCCGCACAGCCGCTCGCTGTCCGCCTCATTCTGCTGACAGCCGAAGGTCTGCATATATACCCCTCTCGGACGGTCTCCGAGCAGCTCGCGCACCCGAGCCATATAGCCGTACTGGGTGCCGATCTGCTCCTCGGTGATTCGTTTTATGTTTCTTTCCATAGTCTGTAATGTACTCCTGTCCGCGTCGGCTGATGCCGCACGGCTCGGCAAAATTGTTATCATGTAATTATACGATAAATTTATTTTTCGCTCGATAACAATATGTGAAATAATTTTGAATAATTCGTAGCCTTCTGACAACAAATTATTTAAAAAATCAGTTTTCGCCCGCAGAAAGCGAGCGTTTTCTCGTGCCGAACAGCGTAGAATATAACCATAAAAAGGAAGGTGAAAAGCATGGATATTCCTATTTGCGAGATGTACTATGACGGACAGACACTCTACGCCGTCCCCTCCGGCGGGATAGATCATCATACTGCGCGCCCGATAAGAGAACAGATAGATGATGCAGTAACCGACCGTATGGTGACTCGGCTCGTGCTCGACCTGTCGAAGGTAGACTTTATGGACAGTGCGGGGCTCGGGCTGATACTCGGCAGGCTGCGCCATGTCTCGGCGGGCGGCGGGAAGCTGATACTGCTCGATCCGGGCGCCGACATAATGCGCATCCTGCGCCTTGCGGGGATAGATAAGCGCCTTGCGATAGTCGAGGGCGGCAGCGAGCGGACCCATCTTGCCGCGCTGCGTACAGTCTCGGCAAAATCACCCGGTGACAGTGGCGGGCAGAAAAAGAGCAGCTGAGCGTATGAAAAAATGATTTATGTCGAGTAATATGCGC
>CEAR01021657.1_pt1 | contig 18555 bp, 17 predicted proteins | sample 557461 | NCBI WGS metagenome assembly CEAR01 (sample SAMEA3182075, study PRJEB8094) | gut metagenome | biome: human; feature: gut; material: Stool; isolation source: human stools | place: Canada | collected 2012-03-14
TTAAACCGAAATTTAACATTTTCTTCAAAAGTTATAAAGTTATTTTGTCATTTTTACAATTGATATTGCATCGGAAATAGTTTTTTCGTATGCTTCCATACCATATTTATCTACTTCAGCTTTGTTCTTTTCACCATGGGTTAAGCAACCAGCACCACCGATACAACCACCAAGGCAAGCCATACCTTCAATGAAGTTGCCATCTAATAAGTTTTTGTTTTTCTTTAATAGAGCAATCTTACATTGTTCGATACCATCGCAAGTAACAGCTTTTAGGTCAAAATCAGTAATATTGTTTTCTTTAAGTGCTTCTTTTACAGCATCAGATAATCCACCTGATCTTGCAAAAATTCTTCCATAGTATGAAGCATTATCAAGAATATCTTCTTCAAAAGTAGTGATATCAAATTCTCTACTATCGAATAATGCTTGTAATTCTTCAAATGTTAATACATTATCAACGTATTTCTTTACTTCTTCTTGTTGTATTTCTTTTTTCTTGGCTGTGCAAGGACCAATGAAAATTACTTTACAAGTTGGATCATTTTCTTTTAAATATTTGGCAATTGTTGCCATTGGAGATAAATTATGAGAAATATGTTGTACTAAATTAGGAAATTCGTTTTTAATGTATGTAACGAATGCAGGACAACAACTACTAGTTAAGAATCCTTTTTCTACTAGTTCAAGTGATTCAGTATGTGCTACCATATCAGCACCTAGTGCAGCTTCTACTACGGTGTAAAAGCCTAATTTCTTTAGTGCGGTGATAACTTGGCCAAGTTTAGCGTAGTTAAATTGACTTGATATTGATGGAGCAACTACGGCATATACTTTGTATTTTTCGTTATTGTTGCTTTTCTTCAAAATATCAATTGCATCAACAATCATTGATTTATCAGATATTGCGCCAAATGGGCATTGATATACACAAGCACCACAGGCAATACATTTATCATCGTTGATTTTTGCTTCTTTGTTTTCACCCATTGAAATAGCTTTAACTTTACAAGCAACTTCACAAGGGCGTTTATAATTGTGAATGGCACTATAAGGGCATACTTTTGCGCAAGCGCCACATTCAACACATTTTGTTTTATCAATATGTGCTACGTGATTATCATCAAAAGAAATGGCACCACGTTTACATGCGTCTTCACAGCGGTGAGCAAGACAGCCACGACATGCGTTAGTTACTTCATAACCACCCATTGGGCATTCATCACACGCTATATCGATTACTTCGATAACGTTTTTGTTGTTACGATCGCCACCCATTGCAACTTTTACTCTTTCAGCAATAATTGCACGTTCTTTGTATACGCAACAACGCATAGTTGGAACCTTACCAACAATAATCTTTTTAGGAATATCTAAAATATTTTCAGTAAGGGTATTATCCCAAGATTCTTTTGCTACTTCTTTTAGCACTTGATATTTTATATATTGAACTTTTGTATCAAATTTTTTCATTATATCACCTTTAGAAATAACTAACCTTAATTCGTTTTCCCATTAATTTTAGATACTTGGTTAGTTCTTCAACTAAATTCATTTTAATATTGAAATTAATTGGTAAATCAGGATTTTGGTGAGCAGGGTTTATTGCACGACCAACATAGAAATTAATATCAGTAGCCTCTTCAAATAATAATCTACTAATTAAAGAAGCACCGTCTTTTTTGAAACACCAATCATCGTATAGTTTGTTTTCACCAACATAATCTTTGGCATATTCTACTACTTTGTTTATTGTTATTACGCCTTCAGTTACTAAATCAACGCCTTCGATTTCGGCAGTTGGTGGAACATCAGAGTTTTCAAAGTTCAATGAAGCTCTTATTGGTTTTCCTAGATATTTTGCGGCAATAGATGATGTTGTACCACCACAAACAATATGTTTACCTTCTTTGGCAAAGAATAGTGCCATCATACGGTCATTATCATTACGATCTGATGGAGGACCAAATAAAATATTTACTGGTTCACGTTTCCTAATCTTTATGATGCAAGCAGTTGCATCATCACCAGGTTTTCCACCATACAATCGATTACATTCATCAATCAACATTGTTGACATTGTTTTGGCAGTATAACCACCACAATTGATAACTCTTATATAATTGGCAATATCAGATAATTTCCAACCAAAGTTATAGGCAATTCCTATACCTGCATGAGGACATCCATCACTCATTGATGCAAGTACATCACCTTCTTGTAGTCTTAATTGGGTTTTATAAATTTTCTTACCACCCATTATTAATTCTGTTTTAGGATAATTGTAGACTTCATCATTTCTAATTAGGATGATTTGCGGATTGTCATATTGGATTAATTCGGCTTCTTCATTATTCTTTATGTGAATTATTGAGAAAGTTGAATAAGCAACCCCACGTACTGAACAAATTGGTAAAGTAGCAGCAATCGTATCTACACAAGATTCTAGTGATAATCCTGCTGAAATCATTGTAGAAATGATTTTAGAAGTTAATGTAGATAAAATGCTCGCTTTTACGCCACTTCCTAAACCATCTGCAAGTACGATAATTGTTGATCCATCTTCTTGTTCAATAATATCAATGTGATCACCACATAACTCCTCACCATAGTGGTTAATGCTTTTGTAACCAATATCTGCACATAAATTATTCATCGCTAATAGACTCCTTTAATTTAGTTAAAGCAATCTTAGTTTCCGCCGCCGTTTCACCTAATAATGAAGCAATTTCTTGAACAATACGCATTTGTTTATCAACAACTTTATCCGCAATTTCTACCGTTTGTTTACTGATTGTCTCTTTCTTTTCTTTTTCAAGAGCTGCTTCAGTTACATCACGCATAATGCAAATCATCATATGATAGTTAGTATCATAAATTATGCTTTGTTCTACGTATTTATCATATTCGGCTAAATATACTTTTTCATTACGAATATTACGCTTAGTTTCTAAAACTTTAGTAAAAGGTACTGGATCTAATATTCTTACAACTTGGTCACCTAAAATATCTGAATCATTTCTAATATTCATAATCTTTTTAGCTGCACCATTGATTTGTTGTACTTCTAGTTTTTCATTTACTACAATTAATCCATTAGGGGTATTACTAACGATGCAATCGGAAAAGCTTTCTGCTTTTTCTTTTAAATATGGAAGGCACATCGAAATTTGCGCTTTTCCTTGATATATTGCGACTGCTTTTTCACGACATGTATTGTATCCACAAGAACCACAGTTTAGTTCATCACTTGGTTTTGTTTTATTCATTTGTTTTAGGATTTGGGTTATTTCTTCTTCACTTGGTTTGTTATTATCTATTTTAATAGGAGAAAAATTTTTATAATAGTACATCTTATCAAGTTGTTCTACATCAAAATCTTTAGCACTAGCATAGTGGCTTACTAATAGATAGTCTTTGATATGTGAACAATGATGTTTTTCGATAATCGGACCAGCTATACAACTTCCAACACAAGCTGACATTTCAATAAAACATTTTGAAATTTTACCACTTTCAATATCTTTTAATGCCGCAATACAGTTTTCAACCCCATCTATGGCCATGTATGTGTAACCTTTTGCATCACATTCCATAGTTTTTAGGATACCACCGGTAGTAGGGAATAATCTAGTTTTACCTTTTGCGATTTCCTCACTATCTTGAGTTTGTTCAATTACAATTCCTTCTTCTTTTAACCAATTTGATAATTCTTCAAAGGTTAAAACACAGTCAACAATTCCTTCATAGCGATCTGCTTCATCTTTTTTAGCAACGCAAGGGCCAATGAATATTGTTTTTGCGCCAGGAATTCTTTTCTTAATATCGCTACAATGAGCTTGCATAGGGCTCATTACATTAGCTAAATATTGTAATTCATTAGGAAAGTATTTTTGAATTAATAAATTTACTGAGTGACAACATGAAGAAATCAATATTTCGTGATTACCTTCGTTTAATAAGCGATCATATTCGTTTTTTACAAATGTAGCACCTATAGCGGTTTCTTCAACATCATAGAAGCCTAATTTCTTTAAAGCATTACGAATAGCTTCTATACCAATTCCGTTATAATTAGCTATAAATGATGGCGCAATACTAGCAACAACTGGTGCTTTTGACATTAGTAGTACTTTAGCTTTTTCTACACCATCAACAATTTCTTTGGCATTTTGAGGACAGATTACAAAACATTGTCCACAAAGAATGCATTCATTATCTATAATATGTGCCTGATTTGCCGAAAATCTAATTGATTTTACTGGGCAGTGTCTTATACATTTATAACAGTTTTTACAATTTGATTTCTTTAATGTTAGGTACTTAGACAATTTACTCACCTCAAATTAATTTAAATATGGAACTATTTTTTCATTCCAAAATTTTTCAATTTCATCAACAGTAACACCTGTGTAAACTTGATCATTAACAAAGATAGTAACACCGATACGGTTACATTTTCCCGCACAGAAACTTCCTGATAAAATAATCTTGTCCCACAAGTCTTCTGTTTCAATTTTTTTGTTTATGTATTCAACAATATCGGGAGCATGCTTTAAAAAGCATGAACTCCCAATACAAACTTTTACTTCTACCATTATTTTAATTTTTCAACAACATTCTTTTCGAAGAATTCGTTAACTTGGTCGGGTGTTAAAGAGAATAATTCATCATTTACTTTAACGCAAACACCATTTTGACATTTTCCCATGCAGAATGTTCCGCTTAATTCAACCTTATCATTTAAATTGTTTTTTGCAATTAAGTATTGTAGTTGTTCAACAACTTGTCTTGAACCTTTAATATGGCATGAGCTACCAATACAAACAGTAATTTTAATCATTTTCTATTCCTCCGTTTTTTATTCGTAATCTACAACATTAACCCAAGAAAGTAAGAACTCTCTTTCTTTTTCGTTACCCTTAACTGATTGAGAAGCAGCAACGATTGGCAACCATTTTTGAATGTCTTTTTTAGTAACATTTCCTTTTTTAGCATATAAATCAAGATACTTTTCCGCACTTGTAATGTCACCTGATAGCCAGAATAATAAGTAAGTTCTTGCGGCATCAGCACATGGATTACCTTGAGTAGCATGTGACCAGTCGATAATATATGGTTTATTATCTTCAGAGATTATGATATTTGAAGGGTTGAAGTCACCATGGCAAAGTGAATTACCCTTTGGCATACTTTCAAGTCTTGTATGCAAATCATATTTAGTTGTTGAAGCAATGTCAGCCATATTAATCTTACGATTCATCTTATCTTTTAATTTAGTTAATAAAGGGCAAGTATTTTTTTGAGTAGCTAATTGAATATCTACAAATTGTTCAAGATATTGATCTTTCTTTTCTGGATATTTTTCCATTAATTGAAGAAGAGTATATCCTTTGATATATTCAGTTATAATAGCCCATTTACCATCAATCATAGTAACTTCTTTGATTTTTGGTACATTAATAGGTAATTCTTCTACTCTAGCTTGATTTAATGCTTCATTTAAAATGTCGGCTTTTGAGTATTCTTTATTAAATACTTTTACACAATTGTTTTCATCACAATAAATTGTTTTTGCATTTCTAATAGCAATAATTTTTTCAAGATTCATATTCTTCTCCTCACTTTCTATTTATTAATCGTTCTGTTCTTTTTATATGCACGTTTAAAATCATTTTTATCTTCAGGAATATAACTTTCTAGATCTTGAACTGGAACAGGTTTTTCAACAAATTCTTTACCATAATAAGCATTCAAGTACATTTGTTTGATTTCACTCATTAATGGATAACGAGGGTTAGCACCTGTGCATTGGTCATCGAATGCTTGTTCAACCATTGCGTCAAGTCTATTTAAGAAGTCTTTTTCATCTGGAACATAATCTTTAATAGTAGGTTTAATACCAATCTTAACTTTTAATTCATCAATTGCTTTGATTAAATTGTTAACTTTTTCTTCGTCAGTATTTCCACCAAGACCTAAATAATCAGCAACTTCTGCATATCTTTGCATTGTGTGAGGGTGATCATATTGAGGGAATGTACCCATCTTAGTTGGAACTTCGGCAGAATTGAATCTAATTACTTCATCTAACATCAAGGCATTAGCAACACCGTGAGGTAAATGATGGAAGGCACCAAGTTTGTGAGCCATTGAGTGACATACACCTAGGAAGGCATTTGCGAAAGCCATACCAGCCATTGTTGCGGCATTAGCCATCTTTTCACGAGCAACAGGGTCATTAGCACCATTGTTGTAAGCTCTTGGTAAGTATTCGAATATCATCTTTAATGAACGTAAAGCTAAACCATCTGTATAGTCAGTAGCCATAATAGATGCATATGCTTCTAAGCAGTGTGATACAGCATCGATACCTGATGCAGAAGTTAATCCTTTAGGAGCTGTCATATGGAAGTCAGCATCAACGATTGCCATCTTAGGAAGTAATTCATAGTCAGCTAATGGATATTTAACACCAGTAGTTTCATCAGTGATTACCGCAAATGGTGTAACTTCTGAACCTGTACCTGCAGATGTAGGAACAGCGATAAAGTAAGCTTTTTCACCCATCTTAGGGAAAGTATAAATACGTTTACGAATATCCATGAAACGCATTGCCATATCTAAGAAGTCTACTTCTGGATGTTCATATAATACCCACATAATCTTGGCAGCGTCCATTGCAGAACCACCACCTAATGCGATAATGCAGTCAGGTTGGAATGATTTCATTTGTTCAGCACCACGTTTAGCACATGCTAATGTTGGGTCTGGTTCAACATCAAAGAATACTGTGTATTCCATATTCATTTCTTTTAATTTTTCAATAATAGGGTTAGCATTTCCGTTTGTATATAAGAATTTATCTGTTACGATGAATGCACGTTTCTTATGCATAACATCTTTTAATTCTTGAAGTGCTACAGGTAAGCAGCCTTTTTTGATGTATACTTTTTCTGGAGCTCTAAACCAAAGCATATTTTCCCTTCTTTCTGCGATAGTTTTAATATTTATTAAGTGTTTTACACCTACGTTTTCAGATACACTATTTCCACCCCAAGAACCACAACCAAGTGTTAGAGATGGAGCAAGTTTAAAGTTGTAAATATCACCTATACCACCTTGAGATGAAGGTGTATTAACAAGAATACGGCAAGTCTTCATACGTTTTGCGAATTCTTCTAATTTAGCTTGTTCAGTAATAGGGTTTAGATAAATTGAAGAAGTATGTCCATAACCACCATCAGCAATTAAATGTTCTGCTTTTGCAAATGCATCTTCGATATCTTTAGCACGATACATTGCTAGAACTGGTGATAATTTTTCATGAGCAAATTCTTCTGATAATTCAACTGATTCAACTTCACCAATTAAAACTTTTGTACCTTCTGGAACAGTTACACCAGCAAGTTCAGCAATTTTAGCAGCTTTTTGGCCAACAATCTTAGCATTAAGTGAACCATTGATGATGATAGTCTTTCTAACTTTGTTAAGTTCTTCTTCATTTAAGAAGTAGCAACCACGTTTCATGAATTCACACTTTGCAGTTTCATAAACACCATCTAATACGATAACTGATTGTTCAGATGCACAAATCATACCATTATCAAACGTCTTAGAATGAATGATTGAGTTAACAGCTAAAACGATATCAGCAGAATCATCAATAATTGCAGGAGTGTTACCAGCACCTACACCAATTGCAGGTTTACCAGAAGAGTAAGCAGCTTTAACCATACCAGGACCACCTGTTGCAAGGATAACGTCTGCTTCTTTCATAACTGCATTAGTTAATTCCAAACTAGGTACATCTATCCAACCGATAATGTCTTCAGGAGCACCAGCTTTTACAGCAGCTTCAAGAACTACTTTTGCGGCAGCGATAGTAGAGTTCTTTGCTCTAGGGTGTGGACTAATGATGATACCATTTCTTGTCTTTAAAGCAAGTAAAGTTTTGAAGATAGCTGTTGATGTTGGGTTAGTTGTAGGAACAACTGCAGCAACGATACCCATAGGTTCTGCAACTTTCTTTAAACCATAAGCTTTATCTTCTTCAATTACACCGCAAGTTTTTACATTACGATATTTGTTATAAATGTATTCTGAAGCGTAGTGGTTTTTAATTACTTTATCTTCAACAACACCCATACCAGTTTCTTCAACTGCCATTTTTGCAAGTTCAATACGTGCCTTGTTAGCTGCAAGTGCGGCATTTAAGAAAATCTTATCTACTTGTTCTTCTGTATATGTAGCATATACTTTTTGAGCTTTTTTAATTTTTTCTAATCTAGCTGATAATTTTTCTAAACTATCAACAATTTCATAATTTTTTTCCATGTAAATTACACTCCTTTTCAATTATTATTTATTTCGACAGCTAATGTTATTAGTAGTGATACAATATCAACATTTCTTATTTTTACATCATTTGGTATATTTAATTTTTGATCTGTAAAATTAAGAATTCCCTTGACACCACAATTTATTATTTCATCACATACACTCTGAGCACTATCATGAGGTACACAAATTATTGCCATTTTAACATCATTCGTTAAACAGAAGGATGACATTTCATCAATTGATAAAATCTTTTTATCGTTGATTGTCCTTCCAATCTTTTCAGGGCTATTATCAAATATGCCTACTATATTAAACGAATTTTCGTTAAAACCATGATATTTTGCAAGTGCACTTCCTATTTTACCGGCTCCAATTATCACAACATTGATAAGTTTATCATCAAAGATTAACTTGTTCAAATCAGATTTTAGATTACTAACTTGATATCCAACTTTAGGTTTACCCTTTCCGGATATTAGATTTAAATCTTTTCTAACCTGAACTTCACCTAACCCTAATTGTTGGGCAATTGTTGTTGATGATATTAGACCGTCTTCATCTATTTTATTCAAATAGTTCAAATAAATAGGGATACGTTCTATAACAGACTTAGGAATTGTTTTATAAATCATATCTTTAACTACCTTTCGCTAACATTATACTACATTTTTCAAATATTTGCAAATATCAAAAAAGTATATCGATATATCAATATCGATATACTTTTACTTTTTAGAGTAAAATTAATTAATATTACGCTTACTTTCACAAAGTTTTGTAATGAATTCTTGATCTAATTTACTAAGTTTATAATTAGAACGATAAATTAACAAATCTTTATATTCCTTAGTATTATCTATACATTCTTTTTGAACTAATCCATAACGGTCTAATAGCCTTTTTGATACTGGCGAAACCCACATAAAGGTTTCTTCATTGTTTGCAAGTAGTTCAAATTGGCTAGCTCTTTCAAAAACAAAAATTCTTCTACTTACTTCTTCTGATAATTCTGTTTTTACCAATTCATTGGTTGAAAGTGATGGAACATACGGATCACCATGAGCAATTTCAATAAAATCTTTTAAATCAGAATAATGAATTTCTTTGTTTTCCGCAAGCGCACTATTTTTATTAAAGATTAAAACATATTTAAATTGATTAATCAATTCACATTTTAATTCTTTCTTTTCAATGATATCTTTAAAATAGCGGTCATGATTAATATAATAACGTAAAATACCTAAATTGTATTCTTCATTTATTACATTGTTTATAACCCGATAAGCGTTAGTTTCTTTATAATATACTTCAGCGTTATCAATATTATTTAGACATTTTGAAAATTCAACAAAGGCATCAGAAATGTAACTTGCTCTTGGAACGGATATTGAAAAAACATTTTTCTTTTTTTGATATTTAAATATCTTTTCCATATCATCAATTTGTCTTAAGATTCTTTTCGCATAGTGGATTAATTGTTCACCTTCAGGTGTAACAATCATCCCTTTAGAATTACGATCAAAAATAGTGATGTTAAGGTCGCTTTCTAGTTCCTTGATGGCTCTTGAAACATTAGGTTGAGCAACATATAATTTTTCAGCTGCTTTACTGATTGAACCGGTTTCTGCCACCATTATTGCATATTTTAAGTGTAAAAAATTCATATTTCCTCCTACATCACTTTATTTAGATGAACATTACCATCTAAGTCTTTCCATGTTATATAATTATCTTCAATAATCATATAACCATGATAACCATCTTCTTTAGGAATTGATACTGAACCACAATTCATATAAACGATATCATTTATTTCTTCAAAGCATTGAACATGAGTGTGACCACATAATAAGATATCACCTTTATTTAGGGGTGGTAAATTATTTTTATTGTAGAGGTGTCCATGAGTAACAAAAATAGTCTTTTTACCAATGGCAAGTAGTAAATAATCGGCTAATATTGGAAATTTTAAAACCATTTGGTCAACTTCACTATCACAGTTACCACGTACACTAACGATTGGTGTTGTTAACTCATTTAACATTTTGATTACTTCTTTAGGATTATAATCTTTAGGTAAGTCGTTTCTTGGGCCATGATATAAGATATCACCTACTAAAATAATACGATCGGGCATTTCTTTATTTATACGTTCTAGGAGTTTTGTACAATAAAATGCCGAACCATGAATATCTGATGCAATAAATATTTTCATAATAATCACCTACTTTTCATATTATACCATATTTTAGTTTATTTTAAAATATATTTGTTTTGTAAATCAATAAAAAAACTGACCTAAGAAGGTCAGTCAAGGTTATTTTCGAACAATAAAGAAATTTGTTGCGGCAAGAGTAGCAAATGAAAAGTCGTTTGCGCCGTATTGCTTAAGTGAATAAGCAAAACCAGGATTTGCTTCATTACCTATCAAAGCATTTGCAACCGTATTACCAATTAAAAGATTTAAATCTTCAGCTGAACCAATTTTGAAAACAAAATCTAAAGTATTAAAGAAATCAGCTGTATCAGATGATTTTAAATTGTTAATAGTAATATCTTTATGTAATACACTATATGAGAAAGTTGTTTCACCTTTTTGAATTGTTACGGTTGAAGAAATATACAATTTCTTTGGTGCATATTTTTTCAAGAAGTTAAAGGGAAACTTTTTAGCATTATCAAATAATGGCGTTAAATCTAATTCTAATATTATATTTAGATCAGCACTTCCATTATCTTGTACTTGGTAAATTTCTAATTCAAGTATTTTAATAGCAACTTCTTTTCCAGCAACGCTAATTTTTCCCCCAGTTTGTTGGTGTAAAATGATTTGAGCGAGGGCCCCAAGTTGTTGTGATGAAATCATCATAAACTTATTTAATGTTAAATCACTCTTACTAAGATTTACAGTATAACCATTATAACCAGTTCCTTCTTCATAGGTCACAAAATCAACAATTGATTTGTCAATTTCGGTTTTAGCATCACTATAATCATTATCTTTAATTGGGAACATGCATAATTCTTTTTGATCAACTTCTTTACTAAGAGTCTTTAACTGACTCACCGTATTAAATAAATCAATGTTATAAGTTTTACGAACATAAACATAGCCAACAACGATGGCAATAGCAATTAGTCCAACTAAAGCAATTAAGTTAATAATTAATCTTCTTAATAATCTCATAAATACTCCACTTTCTCTAGGTGCGCTAGGATTTCTCATTTTCTTTCATCATTTTTCTTATTATTGACATTTTTTATCTAAATATACTAAATTATATATTTTTAATTAGATAATAAACGACTTCCTTAATAAGGAAGTCATTTAATCTTCAACCTATCATAGACATTATACTACATTGTCTTATCTAAATCAAGCAAATATAATTTTTATCTATAGTTCGTTATTAATTTCAGCATTACAAAAAGCTATTTCTAAATTGCCATTTTTTACTCTAAGTTCATCAATATAAAGTCTTTTTCAAGTATATCTTCTTTTAAACAACATCATACTTTATTTTAATTAAACTTCCTAAATTAGTAGTTTTAATACTTTGAATTTTATGATAATTTGTGTATTTGTTTATAGGCTGTACCATATTTAGAAAAAGGTCTTTTAAAGATTTTCTCACTTGATAAGTATTTTGCAAGATTATAAGGAATTGAAAAAGGTACTTTAAGTTCCATCAATACTAAATTATTGGGTAATAATTTAATATCACTAATTGATGATAACAAATTAACATTTTCAGTTCGATACTTTATATTGGTATCAAAAGTTATTCTAATTTGTTTATCAGTTTTAAAATATATTTATAAGCAATTTTTTCCCTTCTTTTATAGACAATATGATCATATTTTTTCTTTAGTTCAACATACACACTACTATCTAAAGTAGGTTTATCATATGAACGAATTCTTAACTTTTCTTTATAAATAGGCTTTTCAATTAATTTTCTAATTAGTTCAAAATTATCAGTATCATAATAAACATTATAAATTGTGCTCTTATAAAACACATCTTTTTCAACCTTATCGCTTAAATAATTCATTAAGTTAATATACTGATTTATGGTAATTAGATATTTTATTTCATGTCTTTTAAAACTTTTTTCCATACTTATCACCTTTTCTAAACAAATTATAACATATAAAACTTAAACATACTTTAAATTAAAAAATAAAAAAGCCAGTATAACTGACTTTTGAAGTTAGACTAAGAACCAAAGTATTACCCCGATCACAAATGATAAAACATTAGCTAATATTGCATATGAAATAATCCATTTCTTAGTTCCGTCTTTTCCTCTTTTACATAATAATCGATAAACAACCGCTTCAACAACCACAATTAATAATTCAATAAGAATATAGTTATAGATATAAAATACTGATTTACCATTGAAATAAGCGGTAAGATTTAAAGCAATGTTTAAACCTATTTGTGTAACGGCATTAGTTATAGCAATTATAACAAATGATTTTTTATCAAATTTAAACAATAATGCTAATAACAATTCAATTCCTAAAGTAATAAGTAATCGCAACATAAATGTTAATATTTCTTTTCCATACTTATATGACTTTTCTAATACAATCTTCTTCTCTAATGTAATTGAAGTATTTTTATAATCATTCATATCATATTTAAAATAAGAATGAAAGGCATAAGTTTTAGTTTCTTCAGTAAGATAATATTCATTACTTACTTTATCATAGATAATTAAAATGAATTCAGTTGGCCACATGTAACCACTTTTGATTAACAGATCAGTACTATTTGAATAAAATGATGAAATATCACACAAATACCATCCTTCTGGTAAAGTAACATTATTATATACGATAGTCAAATCTTCAACATTTCCAAAACTTGTCTCACCATAATGTCTGTCACTCGTATCACCTGGAATAAATGAATGATGTGGTCCCATATATTCTTTATATTTAGTTGCATATGCGACGATATAATCAGATTTAGGTAGATTACAAATCTCTATTTGCATATCAGGTTTAGGCCCCGTGTCTGCATGTACTACCACACTTGTTGACATAAAAAGCATAAAGATAGCCATAAATATACTTAAAGAAACAATTACTTTTTTCATACCTTTTCTCCTTATTTCATTTACTAGTATTATATCATTATATTCATGTTTATTCAACTATTTATTCTAAATAATAGAAAAATCAACCACAAGTAGATTAATAGCCTACATTAAAAATTGCTAAAATAATGATATCTAGATTCAATAGAAAAATAGCAGAAAATAATTCTGCTATAAAATATAAAAGTGATTTTCAAAGGTTTGTATTTCATACGTAAGAACTCTATTTTGTGTAGTTAGTGAATCAAGTAACCTATTTACATCTTTTAGTCCCTTATAATTTGCATATGCCTCAAATAGTTTTTGAATATTTAATCTGTTTTTCCTTTTTATTTCAGTTTCTTTTTCTCTATCATATACACTAAATCCAAAAATTATTTTTTTATTTGATAAAAAATTTGTCATTTCTAATTTATCTAATAATGGGAAAAAATAACTATAATCATTTGAACTTAAAGAGTGACCATAAACAATTACATTGTCAAAAGCAATATCTTTTTGACATTCAAAATCAATCATTTCTAATTCCATTCTTCTATTTGTTTTAGTAAAAATAAAACGCGGATCAGATGCTCTACATAAATTTGAATCAATACCAAAAATAGGATTTTCTAAATTCCCATTTATATTATGCAATATCTTATTCAAATTCTCATCACCAATATCATCATAATTAAAGCTATCTATTGAAACCAAGTTATCTTCATTACATAGTTCTTGTAATGTCGTTTTACTGTACTTTTCAAAGCTTGAATTAGGCATTCCAGGCAAAAAAGCACCATATGGATACCTTTTTTTATTAATAAACTTACCAAATTCTTTTTCAAATTGATTTAGTTCATCCAAAATATAATAGTAAAATTCATCAATATTTTTAAATCCTTCCTTATTCCTTTTTTCTAGTATTACTTTAGCCATAACATAAACTTCAAAGCAATCGAAGTTTGCTTGCATTTCTTTATTTATAACTTTATAAACATATTCCCAGGTAAATAAATTAGTGTTTTCTTCTCTACTATCATAACTTTTTAGCGAATTATACATAACTGTTTCTATATCACACCATAACAACGCTTCTTTATTATTTTGATTAGTTGTTTTGGTTTCAATATAAAAAAATAAATCCCATATATTTAGTTTATCAATGTTTTTAAATTCTACCCAAACATCTTCTTTACTTTGCTCAATAGTAGAAACATTTTGATTAATTTTTTCCTTAAACTCATCTAACCATTTATTAAAGTAATTATTTTTGCTAACATCACGCATAAAAAAGTCAGCATATGATGACTTTAGTCCGCAATGTAAATCATATCCATTTCCGATTACTAACTTAACATTCTTTAAATCTTTAATCATTTCTTTTTTGGTCACTTACATCACCTCATCTATTTTATTGTATTTACTAATTATTTAAAATTATGTTACCTTTTTGAAAGCAGTATTTAGTTGTGATACTAATTCATATAAGTTATTTGTATTATTCATAATATGATCAGCAGAATGTTTTAACAAATTTGAAGTCTTTTTATACTTATATTGCTTGTCTTTTTTGTATAAATTTTCAAACAAACTACTTATACAGCGGCATATAAGGCTTATAATTTGATTGAATAATACAAATATATTACTTATATCTGACCAGGCACCTGAATTTGCAAACCAAAGATACCCGTTAGCATGCGAAAGCATTTGGGCTTCAACGTAATTAAGCTTTATGGAATAGTTAGTTTTATAACTACTGTCATTATTTGTCAATATATCAGCAAAATGGCTGACTAATTGAGTAAGTGTTTTAATTTTTCCTTTTTCATCAATTGTATATCCAGTAGTTTTTTCAAATTTACGAGAAAATTCTTCTATACTTACACCATCAGGATACTTTATTTTATAATATTCATATGCTTGAGACATAGCATTTTGTTTCTCAATTTCCATATTGCTAGCTCGTGCAACAGCAACTATAAGATGATATTGAAGAATTCTATATGAATAATTAGCATCAGTAGTATTAATACAAACTTCAAAAAATTCGTTTAACATTTCAATAAGAATTTTCCATTTTGATTTAACTTGATCAAAAAATTCAAAAATTGCATCATAAGCCATTTCTTTAATTGTCATGGAAATAACATAAAACGTGTTTGATACATAATTTTTACCAAAATTTTCATTAAAATTGTTAACAATTTTTTCTAAATCATCGCATTCAATTCTTATAGATTCTAAAAAATTATTTGCAAGATTGCTCGAAAAGATTAAATCACTATATTCCGTAAAATCAATTTTAACTGGCAAATTAGCATATTCAACTTCAATAATTTTTATTATTTCAAGTACATAATCTATCTCTTCGTTATGACTTATGATTTCGTTTGATGTTGGGTGTATCATTGAACTCAAGAGAGAATATCCAGTTGCCATACTTTCACCAAGATTATCACGTACAATTTTTAGAAAAGATAGTTTTGGATTGCAAGCAAAAGGAATTTGCGAATTAATTATCTTTTTTAATTCCTTTTCACTTAATGAATAGAGTGTCTTTCTATAAAAATCGTATGATTTATCATATGCACATTTGAGATCCTCAGGAATAAGAAATAAATGATAGTAATCTTTAAATTTTTCATATTGTCTATATTCAATAATTGCATCTTGTTTCAAGAGCAATTCCAAATTAAAGCATTTAAAATACCCCGTTTCAAATGCTTTTTTCAAAGCCAATCCTTCAATAATACATCTTACATTAAAAAATATTCCTGGTGATTTAACATATCCAAAAGTAAGATTCTTAAGAATACTCATTAAATTGGAAGTAATATAAAAATCAAATATTTCTTGATAAGTTGGTTTGTAATCCCTGTTATTGCTGAGATTAAAAAGTTTCATATTATATAAATAAACCTTGCCAAATAGATAATTAATATTATTTAATATATTTTGTAAGTCTTCTCTATTTTCCACATAATCACCACCATTCAGTTTAAAACATTAATTTTGACTTCAGCCTTATATATACAATAATTTGTTTATAAGATTGCATTAATTTTATAGTCTGCATCAACTAAATTATAATTGAATAAGAAAAAATTTATCTTTGTTCATTTCGTAACATTTTTCTGCATAAGTACTAATCTTTAAACATAAAATTTTTAAATTTAATATATTTTTTTCTACAAGTATTTTGTTACCATCTTCATCCTCAGCAAAAGTTTCTTCACCTATAGAGCTAACTATTTTACTAATATCGTTTGTATTATACAAGAATTCAAAGTAATCAATTGTTAATTTTTTATCAGTTGCATTATGATTACCTTCATATATAATTGATTTTCATAATAAATATAATGGGTTTCCAATTATTTTTAGTGTTTCTTTTCAATGCTTTCATATTTACCGACATATTCGTTTTATCATTTAGCATATCTTTTAACTGCTTTGGAATAATATCATTTTTACTTTTTCTATCTTTATAAAGAATTTCGCTATTTGAGCAAACCTATGCTTCATTTTAATGTTTTTTAAATATGTTTTGTAGTTTGAATTTATGAACTACTGTAATACTTTAAATATTTACAGGAAAGTTGAAAAAAATATATGCAATATTTCGTAAATACATAATATGAATTTAAATGCAAGAAAAAGTAAAGAAATTATAGTCTAAATAATTAGTACTAACACCACTAGTATTACAATATATATTGTTTTTGTATCATTATATCCTTTCATTCCTATTTTTATAATAGCGATAAAGTTATTCAATGTTTTCAAAAACAATAAACACACATTTTATATGCAAAAATACTAAATTATTTTGTATTTAAATTCTTATTTTCTTAATAATTTAAATTACGACAATCAAAATAATAAATTTACTAAACTTTTTAAATGTTACCTCCACATATTTTATACATCAAGTCTATTGACTTCTTAAGCTGCCCTTCGCTTACATTGTTTGGATTTCCGTGATGCAAATCATTTCTAATTGATGTACAAATAGTATTGTAATTAATGTTTTTATAAGAAGTCGGTTGATGATGAATTGACGCATTATAGTGAGTAGTATTCATAATAAAATCATCAACTGCTTTTATGCTAGCGCAATTATTATTACTTTGAATATAATCAAATAATTGAAGATGTAAATCACTAGTATATACTTTAAATATTTTAAAGTTTATTTCTGCATCAGAAACATATGGTAACACAAAGTTACTATAATATCTCTCATAAGTGGCAACACCATTGTTTTGTTTTATTCCTATAATTAATGTATCTGGGTCTTTAAGTGCTTGTGATAAAATACGTTCTGAATGTGTAGCAATTATAAGTTGGCCGATTCTATTATTATTAAATAATAAATCCGAATAATATTTTAATATTTTATCTTCCCACCTTGGTGCATGCTAATTTCTGGTTCATCTATCAAAACAAAGCCATTTTCATGTAAAGAAATATTTTTTAAAATATATACTCCCCTAAACACAATTTGTTTTTCACCAGTTGATAAATCATCTATACTAACTTCTTTATTGTTCTTTTCAAAAATGACATCCTTTTTACCAGTTTTAGTAGTAATTTTTGAAAATTTAATATTTTCAAAAAAATTATTGATAGCACTTCTAAATGTATATAATTTTGAATATTTTAATTCAAAATCTTCAATTGCGATTTTCTGCCCTTGTAAATGCATATTGACAAATTCTTCTGAATCTTGTGCTGATAAATCAACTAATAATTGCTTTATTCTTGTAAAATCGAAATTATCATATATATCATCATCATTATTTATATCTAAGGTTCCAACACTAGAAATTTGTTTTGTTTTAAAATCCACCTGTACCTTAGAGTATACAACACCATGCTTTCTCAGATCATCATTATTATTTTTTATTCCTGTTCGATTATTATTTATATTGTTATTATTATATATTATAGTTTCACCTTTTTTAATATTGTGAAATCCAAATTCATAAGATCTTTCATTTTGAATTATTGTCATTTTTTCACCAAAATCATTTATAAATTCTATTTTTCCAAATTTTAATGGCCCCTGGTTTAAAAATTCAAATAAATCATTTAATATAGTTGTTTTACCAAC
>CEAR01037501.1_pt1 | contig 18444 bp, 14 predicted proteins | sample 557461 | NCBI WGS metagenome assembly CEAR01 (sample SAMEA3182075, study PRJEB8094) | gut metagenome | biome: human; feature: gut; material: Stool; isolation source: human stools | place: Canada | collected 2012-03-14
ATGAAAATATTGTATAAAACCATGGGATTGGGGCTTTTGTCCGCGTGCCTGTGCCTGTTGTGTGCGGCGCCGGCTTCGGCCAAAGTCTGCTTTGTCGGCGAAGAAAACTGTACCGGCGGCGGCAGTTTCGAGGATTATGAAAATCCGGATGCCGACGGCAGCCTGTGCAAACAGGAAGGCTATACGGAAAAAAGCCTGTGTCAGGCGGACATGACGAAATACATTGTCGCCTATTGCCCGTACAACAGCAATTACGTGATGTGCTGCGGACGGGAATACAGCTATGATGCCTGCGTTTATCCGCTGGTGGCGGACGGCAAGTGCGGCAACCGTTTCAAATGCCGCTGCGACTCGGACAAGTATCCGTACAAACAGCAGAGCGCGACGGTTTGCAAGAATACGGTGACCGGTCAGAACTATGACAACAGTCTTGCCTCCGGGGCCTCGTGCGTTTACACCGGTTTTGCCAACGGACAGACGTCGATCAACGCCTATTTCACCGAATGTCTGTGTGACCGCGGCATTTATCCCAAGACCGAAGAAGAGTGTTCAACGGACGGCGCATCCGTATCGGAAAAAGCCTGTACGGACAGCAACGGCAACAAATATTATACGGCTTGCATTTGCGGTGATGACTATAAGGTTATTGCCAGCGAATGTGAATACGGTATTAACATTAACGAGCCTATGTGTCAGCAGGCTGATGTGTTAAAAGCCAAAAAGTGCTGCGAATGCAATGTTAACACCTATCCTTACGACGATATTGAGGATGTTGAAGCCTCAGACAGTCCGGTCGCTTCGTATGCCAGCTGCGAGAAGGAAAAGGGGTGTACCAGAGGCAGCCGTTATCGGGCGACTTCCTGCAAAAAAGGATACAAGGTCGTCAGCGGCAAATGCGTGGTCAAAGACTGTAATGAATTGGTAGACGATTATATCGCCGATAAGAAAATTACGGCTTATGCGGTTTATAAATCCGGTTCTTCACCGAGTGCCGGCAATCTGATCGTAGCGGAAGACGTCAATGCGACCTGGTCGAAATTTAAGAATAAAAATGTTATGTCTGCGGCGGCTTATGCCCAAGGTTTGTCGGGGGAAGATGTTTTGTCCCGGTTGATGAAGCAAAAATGTACGTCGGCGCCGACGATCAGTCTTTCGGGTACGGTTTACGGGCCGGTTTATCTGACGTCGGTTCGTATTTCCGCCTATGATATAACCACCTCAGGCAGTTTCAATTGTACAAACTGTTCCATTGAGGCGTCCTGGATGTCCAATTCGGGGAACCCTATCAATCTTCTGTATAACAATAGTATGCCCAATCGTGAAAACATGTATGTGAATGTCAGCGGTTCTCTTACCCTGACTAAGAATTTTTCGTCGGTGGGATATGATTTTAATGTCGGTACCATGGGCATTACCAACAGATATAACGGTTACAAGGTTATCATCAGGGGAAAAAGCGCCGGCGAACGTGCGGTTTTTAAGGCAAATACCGTTTGGGTAAAGGGGTTTGCCATGATGCGTTATGTCGATGCGACGGTAAAACGGACATGCCTCGGCATTGATTGCAGCTATTCGGTTTCCAGCTCTGTTTATTTTGATGAAAGCAGCGATATCAGGCGGCGGGAAACTTCATCGTCTCTTAATTTGTATGATACGACTTACAACATTGCCAACGGCGGCGAACTTTACATGTCCACTTCCACCAAGATCGGGCAGTCAACCAAAGAGGGCGGATCAATGCCGGAAACCGGAAGAATCAGGTTTGCCAACAAGACGCTGAGCAATCTTTACATGGGCAGCCTGCATCATAAAGAGGGCTGGGGGACGGCTTACGGATCCATTGATCAAGACGGTTCCTACCGTGCTGTGGAATATACCGGTTATGTCTGGAATTTTGACGGCGGTGATACCACTCATATCGGCGGGTGGATGGAAATCGGCGGAAAATCAAGCCGCAGCAGAAAACAGCCGAGAAATTTTGTCTGTTATGTGGATTATAACGGAAAGCCGCATAAAAAATATGGCAGTCCCGGAGACAGCTGTAAATATCACAACGATTGTCAGTTTGCTGACAACGATAATGACAATAAGCGGTATTATATCCGCACCGACGGACACGGCTACGGCGGTTAACAGTTTTCCCCGCCCGGTAACCTGTTTCGGCGGGTGACACAAATCCCCTTTATGGGCGGGGCCCTCTGTTGCGGGACGGGGGAGAAGTTTTTTCTCCCCTCTGTTTTGCGAAAGAATTTTATCTGAAATTTTTGTGAAAATTATTTTATCCGGAATATTATTAAACGGTTCGCAGATCAACGCGGGCGTTGGCCGGAGTTTATTTGTTAAATTTTAAATATTTAAGTTTTATGAGAACAGTAAACGTAAAACGGTTTTTCCGGGCAGCAGCTGCCCTGTTTACCGTCGCGGTGTTTGCATCGTGCAGCAATGAAGACGAACCTCTTCCCGAAGTTATCGAAAGCGAAGTTCTGGACAGCGGACTGGATGACCAGGTCGTGTCCAAACCGGTTGAAGGCGTGTCGGGAACAAATGGCGTTGAGCTTTCTTATCAGTCCTGGATCAGGGTGAAAGGGGAAACGCGTGCGTTTTTTGACGATAAGGTGACGGTGATGCTGACTGATGTTTTCAACTGCGTGGACAGTACCGTTAACGTCGGCAGTTTTGAACTGAGCGGTTATCGCACCTCCGTCAGTTACAAAAAACGCGGAGAACGGCAGGAAGATTTTGTTCAGGTCAGCGATTCGATAATGGCCTATACGGTGTCTTTCGATCAGTTTTCGTTTGATTATGAACTCTTGTTCGAAACGGCCGTATATGATGACGGTTATACCCGGCAGGAGATGCCTTATCATCGAATCGGTGCCGTTAAGGACAACGGCTATGTTTTGTCCGATATGGAGTTTGAGATTGAAACGGATGAACATGACCAGCAGCTGGTTTATCTGCGCAAACGTTTCAGTCATTCAATCAGCGTTGATTTCAATGGTCGGGATTATTTGCTGACGGCGGACATTGTACTGAGAAAATATGTCGGCAATCACCCTTGTCCGGTTGAAAGCCGGCTGGTTGAAAGCGGTATTTCCGAGGTTAATGACGAAGTCTGGTCTACGTCTTATACGGTTTGGGCCGAGGTAGCGCATGTCTGTTCCGACGGCACCGAAAAAAGTCGGAGATATTCGGCCGAATTGACGGGCAGTCTGGAGTATGAAACGCAGTCTTACAAGATTTTTCCCGACAATGGGTTAAAGCTTGAAAGCAGCGGGTTTGTCGGAGATGCTGTCAGGGATACGGTTTATACCGACGGTCCGGTGATTGTTCGCAATTTCCGGCGGACATACGAAACAATGTATAATTATTTTTCGTTTTCATGTCCGGTAAATCAGTATGAGGCGTCTTATGATGACGGAATTATCAAGTTCGATTTTCCGAAACTGGAATACGGTATTCTTCATACCGTATATGAACTCCGTTTTGTCGGCGAAGAAGAAAATGCGGAAGGCCGCAGATTCAACGAGTATTTCCTCAAACAGGAAATTGTCGGTGAGTTCGGTCAGGCGCAACATCAGGTTTCTGATGAGTTCCAGGTGATTGTTTATCTGGAATAATGTCTTGAAACAGAAAATAAAAAAACATCGCTCGCAAAAAGCGGTGTTTTTTTGTTATCTTTTTGATTTTTGTTTGTTTTTGTATCCCTTTTGCCTGTAGCAAAAAAAGGTACGATAAAATGCGGCGGAAATCAAGACGAAAAATCAAGGGAAAGCGGGGAAAAGTAATATAACCATTTATCGTACAATATTTTACATCACCTGAACAAAATATATGAATAAAGGGGAAAGGTCATGAAAATATTGTATAAAACCATGGGATTGGGACTTTTGTCCGCGTGCCTGTGCCTGTTGTGTGCGGCGCCGGCTTCGGCCAAGGTCTGCTTTGTCGGCGAGGAAAACTGTACCGGCGGCGGCAGTTTCGAGGATTATAAAGATCCGGGTGAGGACGGCAAACTGTGCGAGGCCGAGGGGTATATTTTGAAAAGCGAATGTGCGGGAGAAAAGCATGTTGTCGCTTATTGCCCTTACAACAGCAGCTATGTTATGTGCTGCGGCAAGGAATATATTTATGATTCCTGCACTTATCCTCATATCATGACCGGGAAATGCGGCAATAAATATTCCTGTTCCTGCGATCCGAACATTTACAAATATACGGAAGAGCAGTGTGAAAGCGACAATGCTTATCCGGCCGGGGCAAGCTGTACCCAGGTGTCTTCGGTTTCTTCCGGCGAGGGGGAAAATTTGCAGGCCAAAACGGTAAAGGAAATTTTATATTCTGCCTGTTTATGTGACCGGGGAACGTATACTCAGCCCAAAGAAAAGTGCGACAAAACGCAAAACCTGTGCAAGGACAGTTCGGGAGCGGAATATACGGACACCTGCGTGTGTGACAAAGGCAAATATAAGGTGCAGGTTGCCGATTGTGATTACGGCGGTGAGGGTAAGACCTGCGTCGAGGGCGGCGTCACTTTTGCGGAAGACTGCTGTTCGTGCGAGGCTTATCCGGTGGAATTGAGGGACGGCAAAGCGGTAAGCGGCGGAGAAAATTATGATAAGGCAACAGATTGGAATCCGTGCCCGTGTCCGACCGGTAAAAACCGGGTATTTATTACCCAGTGTGAAAAAGGCTGGCAGCCGACTCAGAAGGGTGACGGTTGTGAACGTATCCCCTGCGCGGACGCGGTAAAGCTTTACCTGTCAGAAATGACGGATAAGAATATGGGTGTTTTCAACGGCAAGAACGTTGTTACTTATAAAAAGCTGACGGAAGAAGAAAAGGCGAAACTGCCGGTAGCGGAGCAGACTTATGCCGTCGGTGCCGAGGTCGTGCTGCCGGATGCGGAGGTCGGTATTTTGCTTGATGACGTAACCATAGAAAGCAATGCCAACGCGATCGGGCTGGGAGCGTCAAAAATAACTACTCTGTGGTCCGGATTGTATTTCGGAAAGAGTGAAGGGCGGGACGGAGAAGGTGTTGTCGCTTCCTGCGAGAAAGAGGATAAACCGACGGGGAATTTTTCCGGGACGAATTTCCCGAGAAACAAAAGCGAAAGCGGGGAGTTGACTTTTGTTGACGTAAATATTGCTTTTGCCAAAGCGGTTTCGGTAAGAAGGCCGCTCAGGTTGGAGAATGCCAATCTGACCGGAAGCAATGTTGCTTTTGAAAAAGCAGTTACCTTGGCGGGGAACGAGCCGAAAGTTGTTTTCGGTGACGAAAAGAGCAGTTACACGTTTAAGTCAAAATTGACGGCCGACGGATATAACTTTGAGTATAAAGCGTTGAATTTTGCCGTCCCGATTTCTTCGGTAAGTGACGTTGCCGTAATCAATCTGCCTTCCGGCGGCGAAATGAAGGGCGGAGCAATCAATGTTTATCCGCAGGTAGACAGTTATCTTAAAACTTTCAGAGGTGTTGTTACAATTCAGGGGAATGAATCGGGAATATCCGCCAACGTTTACAGTGATGCTTATATAGGTGTAAATCCATATAATAAGCTTAGAGCAAAGGGATTAAAAATTTCTTTGCAGGGTAATGTGAACTGGAAACTTTACGGAAAGAAGGCATCGCAGATTGTTTTGGGAATGGATAATCAAATTGAAACAAAGGAGATACGTGGTCAACGAGCTTCTATTATGCGGGATAGTGATATTAAGTGGAAGAGTTGTTACGCTTGGGACTATCAGCCGCGGCCTATTGATCAGAAATGGCAGTTCTTTCCTGGTTGTGAAAGAAAGGTTGATTTAGCTTGTACACCGAGTGAGCATATAAAAGATTATCAAAGAGATGGAAGCGGAGAGGAAGATAAGGTAAGTCAGTGGACGGAGGGATATTTTGTTTGTGCAATTAATGCTACCGGTACGAGCAGTGTATTGACAAGTTATCATAACATTAACAGAACTGGTTTGGTTGGTACGGATGATAAGAACCTTTGTTATATCAATGCGAAAGCTGATGACGTTTTTTTCCGGCCGACATTGAGTATTTCTGCAAATTGTTCTCTTCATGCTGAAGGTAAAACAAAGAAAAGCGGAAAGGGGTATCATACCGGTAGTGTTGATTGCGGTCCGTTGATTACATGTGAGTGAAGCTTAACCCCGCCCGTTGCCCGGATAAGTTCGGGTGATAGAAATCCCCTTTAGGGCGGGGCCCTCTTAAATACGGGACGGGGAGGAGGCTTGAAAGTTAAAGCTTTCCTTCCCGCGGATCCCGGATCTTTTATTTGATCGTCTGCCGGACGGAAAACGGCGAAGTTTCAAACAAAATTATTATCCGCAACTATTAAGTTTATCATTAAACAGGCCGAGAACGTCGGCATGCGGTTTGTAAAAATGCCATAAAAAAGCTTGAAAGACATAAAAAGTAAAGTTTCACATTTAAATACTTATTATATGAAAGCAAACAGATTTGTGCAAATTTTGGCAGCAGCTGCCGTAATTTGCGGAGTGGTATTGATGAGTTCCTGCGAAAAAGAGCCGCTGCTTCCGGAAGTTATAGAAAGCGAAGTCTATGACAACGGCAGCGCGGAAGAAGTCATGGTAACACCGACTTCGGACGGACAATCATTAAGTTACGAATCGTGGATGATGGTCAGAGGTGTGACGAAAGGCGCTTTTGACAACCGCGTATCGGTCACGTTAAACGCTTCAATGCCGAACGTGACGGAGGTCAGAGACGTTGCCGTCTGGGATTTCGGTACGTCCCGCATTGTTCAGACCCGGGAAGCCGGAGAAAGCAGAACCGAAGGTTTTGTGACCATAACCGATTCCGTTTTGGTGTATACGGTGATTACGGAAGAATTTGAGTTTTCGTATCGTCTGCATTATGAGGTCGGCGTTTATGACGACGGCGTAACCCGTCAGGTGATGCCTTATCATTATTTCGGCAACATCCGTGACAACGGCGGCGTGACGGAAGCGGCGGATTCTTATGTTGACGGAGATTATGCGTATGCGCGCAGAATCTTCAGGCATTCGATTTCCGTCGAGTTCGGCGGCGAAACTTACGAGGTGAAAGCCGAAGTGACGCTGAGGCGGGCTTTGGGGGCAGCCGGCGCGTCTTATGTCGTCAGGAGCGAAGTTACGGAAAAATCGGTGACGGCCAAAAGCGAAGGCGACGGTTTTCTGTCGACGATTACGGTCAGGTCGCTGATGTCGACGGGAGAAGAACGGGAGGAAACTTATTCCGCGGAACTTCCCGTCGGCGGCGAATCGAACTATGCCCGTGCGTGCGAACCGGACTGTGCGTATGCGGACGTTCGTCGTCTGAATATGACGCTGGAACCGGTTTCCGAATCCTGGGAGGAATATGGCAAGCATGTAACGCTGAAACGCATAAGCGAAAACTGCGTTGTTCATTATAACGCGTTTGATCTGGAGATTCCGTTTTATCGTTACGGCGCTTTGTTTGACAACGGCGTGCTGATTGAAGAAATGGCATGCTGCGAATATGACCCCGCTTCGGCATCGATTGCGGCCGAAGACTGGAACCTTGAGAACGAAACGGCAAGTTATGAGAGCTATCGTCTGAATCTTGAAGTTTCGCTTCCGATCGGCAGTCTGACGGCGAAAGGAAAATACAGCGGCAAGTTTTATTTTTACGAATAAACGCGTTTGTCTTTTCCTGTTTTTAAAAAAACACCTTCCGTAAAGGGAAGGTGTTTTTTTTGTTTGCCGGAAACTTCCGCCTTATCTTTCCAGAGGTTTGTATTTCATGGCGTGCGGGTTGCAGGCGTCTTCGCCCAGACGGCGGATTTTGTCCTTTTCGTATTCCTCGAAGTTGCCTTCAAACCATTCGACGTGGCCGTTGCCCTCGTAGGCAAGGATATGAGTGGCCAGACGGTCCAGGAACCAGCGGTCGTGTGAAGTGACCAGCACGCAGCCGGGGTAGTTCATGATGCCTTCTTCCAGCGAGCGCAGGGTATCGACGTCAAGGTCGTTGGTCGGTTCGTCGAGCAGAATGACGTTGGCGCCCTTGCGCAGCATTTTCGCCAGATGAACGCGGTTGCGTTCGCCGCCCGACAGCTGGCCGACCTTTTTCTGCTGGTCGCCGCCTTTGAAATTGAACTGGCCGACGTAGGCGCGGGACGGAAACTCTTTTTTGCCCAGGGTGATCATGTCCAGACCGTCAGAAATTTCTTCCCAGACGTTTTTGTCGGGGTTAAGCTCGTCGCGGCTTTGGTCAACGTAACCGAGGTCAACGGTGTCGCCGATGCGGATGGTGCCGGAATCCGGCTTTTCCTGCCCGGTGATCATGCGGAAGAGGGTGGTTTTGCCGGCGCCGTTGGGGCCGATGATGCCGACGATGGCGCCCTTCGGAATCTTAAACGACAGGTCGTCGATCAGGATGCGGTCGCCGTAGCCTTTGGTGATGTGTTCGGCTTCAATAACCAGATCGCCCAGCCGCTCGGTCATCGGAATATTGATGTTGGCGGTGGTGATTTTGTCTTTGGCAGCCGCCTGCAGCAGTTCGTCATAGGCGTTAATGCGGGCCTTGGACTTGGCCTGCCGGGCTTTCGGATTTTTTCTGATCCATTCCAGTTCGCTGGCCAGCGTGCGCTGACGGGCGGTTTCCTCTTTTTCTTCCTGCTCCAGGCGTTTGCGTTTCTGTTCCAGCCAGGAGGAGTAGTTGCCTTCATAAGGAATGCCCTGTCCGCGGTCGAGTTCCAGGATCCAGCCGGTAACGTTGTCGAGGAAATAGCGGTCGTGGGTGACCATTACCACCGTGCCGGCATAGCTTTGCAGATGTTTCTCCAGCCAGGCGACCGATTCGGCGTCCAAATGGTTGGTCGGTTCATCCAACAGCAGCATGTCGGGCTTTTGCAGCAGCAGACGGCAGAGGGCGACCCGGCGTTTTTCTCCGCCCGAAAGCTTGGTAACGTCGGCGTCGGCCGGCGGACAGCGCAGGGCGTCCATCGCGATCTGGATGCCGCGTTCAAAGTCCCAGCCGTTGCAGGCGTCGATTTTTTCCTGCAGCTCGGCCTGTTCAATGATCAGGTTGTTCATTTCCTCGTCGCTCATCGGTTCGGCAAAACGGGCGGAGACTTCTTCGAATCTTTTCAGCAGGTCGCGAGTTTCGCCGAGGCCGTCCATGATGTTTTCGATCACGTTTTTGGCGGGGTCCAGTTTCGGTTCCTGTTCAAGATAGCCGACCCTGACACCGTCGGCCGCCCAGGCTTCGCCGTTAAATTCCCTGTCGACGCCGGCCATGATTTTCAGCAGGGTGGATTTGCCGGCGCCGTTAACGCCCAGCACGCCGATTTTGGCACCGGGCAAAAAGGAAAGCGTGATGCCTTTAAACAGTTCTCTGCCTCCCGGAAAAACCTTGCTTAAATTCTGCATGACGTAAACATACTGGTAAGATGCCATTTAAATATTCTCCTTATTTCTCTCTTTATTGTCGTTTGCTTTATCAGTTGTTTTTTTATTGACGCCGGATGTGTCCGATCGCGGCTTCGGCCGGTGCCGGCGGCTGGCCGTAGCCGGTTGCTTCCGCGGACGTCCCGGCGGCGGAAGAATCGTTTTCGACGGTTATTTTGCCGACCTTTACCTTTTTGCCGCGGTCATATATTTTCTGCGCGTTCATGCGGTCGTTCCTGTCCTGGTAGAGCAGGGTGGCGTCGTAGGGCTGCCGCGGGGTAAAAATTTTGCCGTCGGGCATTTTGATGCTGCCGTCGGCATACAGCGTCGCCTGATAGATCGGCTGGTCGTCAAAGCGACGGTTGATGTCGTCGCATTCAAAGAAACCGTCCGCCTGCTTGGCGAAATAGCCGTCCGCCTTGGCGTTGTTGTAGGCGTACATGGCTTTGGCCTGCATTTTGTTACTCGGCGCCTTGGTGATGAGGATGGCGCGGGCCAGCATTTCGAAAGTCTGGAATTTGGAAGCGCCGCAGGCCATGCCCTGGCCGGCAATGTAGCCGAGCGTTTTGACCTCGTCGATATATCCCACGGTCTGCGCGCGTGCCGGGACGGAAAGCAGCAGGGCGGCGGTTATGATTAAAAACGTTTTTTTCATCATGGCTCCTTGGTTTGAATCTTTAAGCCGATTATAGGGGAAATATTTTGCAATGCAAAAATAATCTTCGGTTTTTACCACATTTTACCAAAAATATGGTTGACAAAAGCCGAGTTTTAGCATAAGTTGCAGCAAAACATCTGATATGAGGAATGTGTTATGAAACTGTATAGTTCTTTAAAAACCAAGAAAAACCGCGATAAGGACTGCAAAATCGTTCGTCGTAAAGGCCGGATTTTCGTTATTAACAAGAAGAACCCGAAGTTCAAGGCTTGTCAGGGTTAATCAATTGATGCCTTTCAAATCGGCTCCGCGGAAGCGGAGCTTTTTTTGTGCCGGAAGTTCTTGCGTTAAAATGAAGAGAATCGGACGGCTTAAAGAAGCGGAACGATTTATCCGGCAGGCATAAACTTCCACCGGCTAACGCCAGTGGTATTAAGCATTCCGAACCTCAAACGCGCAGCCCGAAGCTACGCAAGCTTTACGGCTGGGCTGGTATGTCTATCTACCTGCTTACGCAGACGTTCGAATCATAATAAAACAGACGCCGAAGCGTCTGTTTTGCAAAATTGCACATCCGGCTGCGGTTACGGCAGGAGCGGCGACCAGGCCGGATCCGAAGCGTCGGCCGGGGTGACGATCATCCGTTCGTTGTAGCCGGTGAGGTCGATGGTGTAGAGTTTGACCGGCGCGTTGCTGCGCGAAGTGCCTTTGTCCTGGCGGAAGTACATCAGCACCCGGCCGTTAGGCGCCCAAACCGGCGCTTCCACCAGATAGCCGCTGGTGATCAGACGTTCGCCGCTGCCGTCCGGGTACATGACGCCGATATAAAACTGTCCGCCGGCCATTTTGGTGAAGGCGATGTAGTCGCCGCGCGGCGACCATACCGGCGTGGCATAGCGGCCGTTGCCGTAACTGATGCGGCGGACGTTGCCGCCGTCGGCGTCCATGACGTAAAGCTGCTGGTTGCCGCCGCGGTCGGAGTTAAACACGATCTGTTTGCCGTCCGGCGAGTAGCTGGGCGAAGTGTTGATCGAAGTGCCGGAAGTGAGCTGTACGCTTTTGCCGGTTTTCAAATCCAGTTCGTAAATGTCGGTGGTGCTGCCTTTGGCGTAGCTCAAAAGCAGTTTGGAACTGTCGGGCGAAAAGACGGGGGCAAAAGTCATGCCCTTAAATTCGCCGACCAGTTTCTGCTCGCCGGTTTCGATGTCGAGCATATAGACTTTCGGCGTGGCGCCGGCATAGGACAGATAGGTGATTTTTTGCAGGTTGGGCGAAAAACGCGGGGTGAGGGCCATGGAGGCGCCGTTGGTCAGAAACTTGTGATTTTCGCCGTCCTGGTCCATGATTGCCAGCCGTTTGATGCGGCGGGTGGCAGGGCCGCTTTCGGAAATGTAGACGATACGGGTGTCAAAATAGCCTTTTTCTCCGGTCAGGCGTTCGTAAACGGCGTCGGCGATTACGTGCGCTACCCGCCGCCAGTTGTCTTTGGTGGTGGTAAACGACTGGCCTTTCATCTGTTCTTCGGAATAAACGTCCCACAGACGGAATTCTACCCGCAGGTTGGCGGCGTCGATTTCGGAAATGGCGCTCTGGATGAGCGCGGCGGCGTTAAGGGCTTTCCAGTCGGTAAAGCGCGGCAGTTCGTCAATCGAGGTGAAAGTCTGGATATAGCTGTCTTCCGGAATAATGCGGAAAAGGCCGGAACGTTCCAGGTCGGCGATCACGACTTCGCGAATCCGTTCGCCGTAGGAAGCGGCCTCGCCGCTGCCCGACATTTGCGGAAAAGCGATCGGCATCGGCTCGCGCATGGCACCGTTAACGTCAATTTTCAACTCGGCGCGAACGGGGGAAATCAGGAATCCGAGCGCCAAGGCAGCGTAATATATGATTTTCATTTTAACACCTTGGGATTTTAAAATTTTACTTATGATATAACATATGTTAACATCGTTAAAATTTCATTAGCGGACAAAAAAATTATGAGGACGGAAAAATGGAAATTGCGGATTTTAAAGCGAAACTGCCGGCCAAAAAAGCGCTGATCGGCTTTGATTACGGCAGCCGCCGGCTGGGGGTGGCGGTGTCCGACCTCTCACTGACGATTGCCTCTTCCTATACCATTGTCTATCGCCGGGACTGGACAAAAGACGAGGCGGCCCTGCGCCGGATTATTGAAGAGAAGGAAGCGGGCGGCATGGTGTTCGGCTTGCCGCTGCAAATGAACGGCGAGGAAGGGGAAATTGCTGCCGAAGTCCGCGCCTTTGCCGCCAAAATGGAAAGAACGTTTGCTTTGCCGGTCGCTTTTTGGGACGAACGGCTTTCGTCTTCGGCCATGGAAAGCTTCCTGATCAAAGAGGTTGATCTGTCGCGCGCAAAACGCAAAAAAGTGTTGGACGCTTCGGCTGCGGCCTATATCCTGCAAGGCTTTCTCGATGCTTTGAAAAGAGTTTGATTTTTTGTTTTAACGTATTGATTTAAGTATGGAAATGTTCCTTTTTGCCTGTAGCGGAAAAAGGTACGTTAAAATGCGGCAAAAATCAAGACGAAAAAACAAGGGAAAGCGGGGAAAAATGATATAACTATCTATCGTACAATATTTTACATCACCTGAACGAAATATATGGATAAAGGGGAAAGGTCATGAAAATATTGTATAAAACCATGGGATTGGGACTTTTGTCCGCGTGCCTGTGCCTGTTGTGTGCGGCGCCGGCTTCGGCCAAAGTCTGTTTCGTCGGCGAGGAAAACTGTACCGGCGGCGGCAGTTTTGATGAATATGAAAAGCCGGATGGAAAAGGGGCTCTGTGTACACAAGACGGTTTTGATACCAAAGTTTCGGATTGTAAGAATGATCCTGACAGACAAATTACCGCTTACTGCCCTTATAACAATGAATATGTGAAATGCTGCAGCAAAGAATATGTGTATGATGCCCCGTGTGTTTATCCGTTGGTGACAAAAGGAAGATGCGGCAACAAATATAAATGCGAGTGCGATTCTTCACAGTACAAATATACCGATAACGAATGCAAAACGACCAAAGGGTCGGCCGGAGAGGGATATGAAAACTCATACGGTTCGGGGTCTTTTTGCACGCAGCAGCGCTATGATACGGACAGTCACGGTATTGTTTCGGAGATAAGATATTCTTCCTGCCAATGCGACCGGGGAATTTATCCGAAGTTCGGCAGCATGTTCCCGAAAGATCCGAGCGTGGAAAGCGACTGTGATTTCAATGCCGAAAGGCAAGGTCCCTGTTCGACCAAATATGCCAACAGCAACAAGACGGAAACTTATTATAAGTTCTGCCGCTGCAATACGGGCGATTATCCGAAGACGGATGCCGGCTGTTATCCTTTGACCGGTGACGCTTCGGAAGGAAGCTGCTTTGACACGATTATGCATTATACGGATTGCGCAAGCTGCGCCGGTTATGATGCGCGCAATCTTGATCACGTGCCTTACAGCCCCGGTTCCAAAGCTGTCCAGTGCCAAAAGGATGACGAAGGCAATCTGCTTAACGAAGACTGCGATTACGAAGTTTGTCCGTATGATCAGACCGGCAACACTTACTTTAAAATCAGAAAGTGCAACGAGCCCGGGTATGAGCCGAATTCCAATCATTCCGCCTGTGTGCCGATCAGCTGTTCAAAAGCCGTGCAACAGTTCCTTGCCGAGGACGGAAATGAAGAATATGGTCGTTTTGACGGCAAGAATCTGCTGGATGCCAACGGTAATGTAACAAAAAAAGCAAAATACGGTATTGTTGCCGGGTATGTTACTCTGACTTCTTCCAAATCCTGTTCAACGCCGGTTACAACATATAAAAGCGTTTGTGTGTCAGGGTATTGTGCCACTAATTTCAATTCAATGTGCTATGCTTATCAAGAAGGCGGAGGTTTCTGCGGCGGAAGTAGCGGCATAATCGGTAGTATAAGGCCGTCTCATTGGTGCTGTACGTCGGTGCGACAGGTGGCTACGGGAACGATTTATCCCGGTCAGGGTGAACTCGGCTGCAGCAGTGCAACCCGCTACTATTCCCCGGCCTATGTTGTTTATAACGAAGAAGATACTTCTTCAGACGCGGCAAAGGCCATGAGTGTGGCTTGTACTTCTGCGGTTTCGATCAATGCCAACAGCAATGTCAACGGTTTGACAAGTACGGTTAAGACTTATGGTGTGAACTGGACTTTAAGCGGTAATGTCGAAAAGCCGTTGGAAATATATAACGGCAAGGTTTCCTTTTCGAGCGCCAACATAAAAGCCAATATTCTTCTGACGCGTGAAAACGGCAAACCGAATGCGGGCAACAGTAAGGTAACCGGCGACTTGTCAATTCATTCCGCCTTCCAATCGACAGGATATGATTATGATCTTGGAACGATGAATGTGTATGGCGGTAGCGGCAATGTGGCAGCTTTTATTGCAGGAGATGAGGGAGCGTATATAAAGTTTAACGCTTCCCGGTTGAGTTTGAAAGGGTTGATGGCGTTGAAATATGCGGATGCCTATGTTGCTCGTTCCTGTATCGGGTGCCAGTTGGGCGGTAACGGCGATCCCGATGGCAGTGGTCAGCATTTCAGCCAGATGACCTTGATTGACAGCAACTGGTATTTGGCTAAAGGCAATACGGATTATAATCTTTTCATTTATCCGGCAAGTTTTATCGGCAATAATGATGGATATGCCAACAGCGGCGGGTCGCAGATTATCTATGCTGATAATACGAAATATGCGTTTATTCGGTCGCGTGTTCAGTATGATAATTGTCACAACGGAAAATCTTCCTGTAGAAAGAAAAACTTTTCTTATGGAAACGTCATTAATAATGACGGCAGTCTGTCATATATCGGCGACGGATATTGTTCCAGATGGTGTGACAGCGCCAATGACGGAAGTAATTACGGCAATGATCGTATTTGTGCCGTCAACGGTTCAAAAATGATATGGGGGCATTCCGGCAGCAAAAAATGCTGGATAGAAGCTGTCTGGCGTAGCGATAGATATTAATCCCCGCCCGTTGCCTGACTGAGTTCGGGTGATAAAAATCCCCTTTAGGGCGGGGCCCTCTATCCGGCAAAAGGGGAGAAGGCTGCATAATAATGCATCTTTTCCCCTTTGTCCCGGACGGGTCGTTTCGGAAGAGGATGGTTCGGCGCCGTTTTGTTCCGATACGATCAAGTCTTTTGCAACAAATTATTTTTTCTATGTCTTATGCGTTATTATTGACAACCGGCGCATTTCGTGCGGGCGGTTTAAGGCAAAATTTGCGGCAAAAAGAGTAACGGGAAATTTTTGTTAAACCCTTTAAATAATTTCTGATATGAAAACAAACAAATTTTGGCTTGTTGTCGCACTGGGTGCGGCTCTTGCCGTCTGCGGACTGACTTCCTGCGAGAAGGATAACTATGAATTGCCGGAAGTGATCGAAAGCGAGGTTTCCGACAGCGGTATCGACGAAACGGTGACGGAAACGGTTAATGAAGAAGGCGGCGTCAGCCTCAGTTACAAAACCTGGATTCAGGTTCAGGGACAGACCCGCGCGAGCTTCGACAACCGGGTTGAGGCAACGCTGAGAGGCAAGCTGGCGGATTTCAGCCGGGAAGTTGAAGTTGCGAACTGGCATTTCGGTGACAAACCGGAAACTTTCGTAACCAGGAGAGCCGGCGAAAGCCGCAAAGACGGGTTCGTGACGATTACGGATTCCCTTCTGGTTTATACCGTGAAGTATGAGAACTTTGAACTGGCGTTTGAACTTCCTTTCGAAGTGGCGGTTTACGACGACGGTTTTACCCGCCAGGTGATGCCCTATTACTATTATTCCAACCTGCAGGACAGAGGCGGAAAGATAGAAAATATGGATTCCGGCGAGGATGAAGGCTTTGCCTATGCGCAAAAACGCTACACTCATACGATTGCCGTCGATTTTAACGGCAAAACCTATGAGGTGACGGCAGACGTGCTTTTGCGGCGAAAGCTGGGACCGGCCGACGAACCTTACATCGTAAACAGTTCTCTTCTTTCTTACGGTATCAGTCCGGATGAAACGGGAGATGCGCTTTCGATGCTGGTCGTAAAGCAGAAATGGTCAACCGGCGAAGAAGTCGACCGCAACTATGTCATCAATCTCGGGGCGGTTATCCATTCGGAAGTGCTGCACTGGGTTGAGATCGGCGCTTACGGCGGTGATCTGGCCATTGTTTCTGCCGAACTCAATGAGGGCGTTAAATCGCCGCGGACGACGGAAGAAAAGTTCCTTTCGTCGTTTATGGTCGAGCAGGACTATGTGGTGAAATACAACTATTTTACCATAACGGTTCAAGTTGCCCACGACGAGGCGGTTTACGACGACGGCGTTTCGGAATTCGATTTTCCGTGCTATGATTTTGAAAAGCTGGAAAACAGCTTCAGCTTTGAAAAGGGTAATGCCGGAGAAGACGAAAACGGCGCCTATCAGTGGTACACGCTTCGCCATACGGTGAAAGCTTCGCTTGCCGACGGCGGTATAAGCAAAGAAGGAACCGTCAGGATGAACGTAATGTCAAGGCCGTAGCCTTGCACCGTATTGACAGGAAAAACCCCGGAGAAATCCGGGGTTTTTTTGATAATCGTTTTTTCTTCTTTTGAGGGCGTTTTTTCTATCTGAGCGGATTTTACTTTTCGTTTAAGCCCTTAATGACGCTGTAAACGACTCTGAGCTTTTCTTCACTCATGCTTTTCAGGGCGTCGGTGATCAGAAAAAAGGTCGGAGACAGGCCGAGCGTTTCATCTTCTTCGCCACCGGTGTTTCCGGAAGCGTTTTCTGCGTCTTCGGGCAAGTCGGGGTAGTTTTCCTTAAGCACTTTCGGCAAGTCGAAGTTAATACTGACAGACATTTCCATCAGCGTGCTTAAAGTCGGATTTTGTTTTAAGTCCTCAATTTTTGCGATTGAACTTTCACTTAACCCTGTAGCCTGAGCCAGTTTGTATCTGCTGACGTTTTTTCTTATTCTTTCTTTTTTGAAGGCGAGAACAACCTGATTTACTCTGCTCTGATTTTTTCTTTTATTGATTAACATGCTTAATCCGATCGTTGAGGTGTGATAAATAGGCTGAATTGGGCTACATGTTGCAATTAACATATCAGAATATGCTGTTAATAATAGTAATAGCATCCTTCTGTTGTATCAGCAAGTATTTTATAATGCAAAAATTAGAGATTATTTTTCGTTTAATCCCTTAATGACGCTGTAAACGACTTTGAGCTTTTCTTCGCTCATGCTCTTCAGGGCGTCGGTGATCAGAAAAAAGGTCGGGGACAGACTGAGCGTTTCATCTTCTTCACCACCGGCGTTTCCGGAAGTGTTTTTCCCGTCTTCGGGCAGATCGGGGTAATTTTCTTTAATCGCTTTCGGCAAGTCAAAGTTAATGCTGACGGCCATTTCAATCAGCGTGCTTAAAGTCGGATTTTGTTTTAATTGCTCAATATTGGAAATGGAACTGTCGCTTAATCCTGTGTCTTTTGACAATTGATATCTGGTAATTCCTCGATTTATTCTGGCCTGCTTCAAGGCAAGAATAATTTTGTTAACCCGGTTTTGGTTTTGTCTTTTGTTTGCTAACATTTATTACCTAAATCAATTTGTTAAAACGATTGCTAACTGAATATAAATTAACTTGACTTTATACGATAGACTTGTATAATAAATTTATGTTATATGGAGATATTTTGAAAGAAATGTTTTTTCCTAAAATATAACATTTTTTTATTATTATTCTGACGCAATACCTGCAGGAACAGGTATCGGAGGGCTAGAGGTAGCCCGGACGAATTCGCGTTCGTCTGATTTTTACACTAGCAGCATATTGATATAAATGCTGTAACTCGGCTATTGACTCTTTGATCGATAACTGAGATTATATCCCCGGTCTTGACTATCGGCCGGGGAGCCCTTCGGGCTTGCCCGAAGGATGCCACTTCTAGTGTAGTGGTAACGCGAACTCCCCGGTCACCTTTTCCGCCCCCGTTTTTCAATTTTCATTTTTTTCAAGGGGGCTGACATGGTTAACAAATCATTCGACAAAAACGCGCGGCGGCAAACGGAAACTGACGAAGACGACGATCTCGGCGAACCGATCAGAAACGCCAGAGAACTGGAAATGTTCATTGCCGCGCAGAGCAAGGAAACGCAGCGGGCAATTCATAAATTCGTCGCTTTTCTTCTGCGCTATACGGGATTGCGGCAGATGAAAGAACAGGCGGAAGAAAACCGTCAAAAAGCCAAAGGCAAACTGCCGCGGATAAACTGAAAACTCTGGAACCGTCGGTACGGCAACACAAAACCGCATGACCGGGACGAAACAAAAAGCCAAAGGCAAACTGCC
>CEAR01050521.1_pt1 | contig 18358 bp, 19 predicted proteins | sample 557461 | NCBI WGS metagenome assembly CEAR01 (sample SAMEA3182075, study PRJEB8094) | gut metagenome | biome: human; feature: gut; material: Stool; isolation source: human stools | place: Canada | collected 2012-03-14
AATGGCGTCCCAGACACGATTCGAACGTGCGACACACGGCTTAGAAGGCCGTTGCTCTATCCAACTGAGCTACTGGGACATAATAGACAATCTTTTTAATAGCATTAGTATTATACACTATTTCAGATATTTTGTAAAGTAATTTAGCTTGTAAATGTGCATATTTTGTTACTAAGAGTCATAATATATCATGGTGATATTTATGGTAATAATAGATGCTGGCCATGGTGGTTGGGATCCCGGTGGTGGCAGCAATTCCTATTTTAAAGAAAAAGATATGACAAAAAAAATTAGTGATTATCAAAAACGTAGGTTTGATGAATTAGGAATACCCTCAAAAAGAACTAGATTAGATGATGAAACCCTAACTCCTAATGATAGGCTTAACCGAATTGATCAACTTGGCGCAAGCACTGGCGATATTCTAATATCAAATCATGTCAATAATGCAGGATCAGGTGGCGGCGAAGTAATCTACTCAGTAAAAAGTAAAAATACCCTCCCTAATAGTATAGCAAACAATTTAAAAGCTGAAGGCTTACCAATCAGAAACGTTTATCAACGTATTGGAAAATCAGGTAATGATTTCTACTTTATTTTGCGAAATACTAAACCTACAACATCAATGATTATTGAATATGGCTTTGCTAATAATGATGATGATACAAAAAGGTTATTAAATGATTGGCCAAATTTAGCTGAGGCAGTTGTAAAAGCAATTGCAAACTATGAAAATGTTAATTATACTCCACCAAGTTATAACTATTACAAAGTTAAATCAGGCGATTCTTTGTATAATATTGCCAAGAAATATAATCTATCAGTAGCTGAACTAAAAAGTTACAATACTTTAAGTAATGATATGTTATATCCTAACCAAATTCTTCTTATACCAAAAAAATAAGGCAAACGCCTTATTTTAGTTTGTTTTTTAGGGCAATTTCAACATTTTTAGGTACAAATGAAGAAATATCACCATCAAATCTAGCAATTTCTTTAACACTACTTGAAGATAAAAAAGAATATTGATGTGAACTCATAATAAAGATTGTTTCAACATTGTGATCAATACATCTATTTAAAGTTGCCATTTGTAATTCATATTCAAAATCACTGACCATTCTTAGTCCTCTAACCATTGCCACAGCATTTATTGATTTTGCATATTCTACTGTTAATAAATCACTAGTAACTACTTCAATATTATCAATATCTTTAGTAGCTTCTTTTATCATATTCATTCTTTCTTCAACAGTAAACATTGTTTTTTTGTTGATATTATTAGCAACCAAGATATAAAGTTTATCAAATAAAGTTGAACCTCTTTTTATTATATCTAGGTGACCATTAGTAATTGGATCAAAAGTTCCAGGATATAGACCTATTCGCATGTTTCATCATCCTTTTCTAATATTAATATTTCACTACTTGCATATCTTTTACACATTTTAATTCGATATCCTTCATAATCTTGTTCAACAATATCTTCTTTAGGATATTCCGCAACAATATATCCACCATCACTTATCATATCTTTTTCAATTAAGTATTGGCATAATTCATCAATGACCTTCATTCTAAAAGGGGGATCTAAAAAAACAATATCAAATTTTTTGTTATTCAAACGCTCTAAAATCTTTTTGTAATCGCCAAGATATACGTGTAATTCTTGGCCTACACCTAAGTTCTCGGCATTCTTTTTGATGATTTTTACAGCATCAGGATTAGAATCTATTATATAAGCTTCCTTGGCACCTCTACTAATTGATTCTAGTGAAAGAGCACCACTACCACCAAATACATCTAAAATTACAAAATCGTTTATATAACCACCAAGACTACTAAATATTGCTTCTTTAGTTTGATCTAAAGTTGGTCTTGTTGCAAGACCTTCTAATGTAATTAATTTTCTGCTTCTATATTTTCCTGCAATTATTCTCATATTTTTTCCTCAAATTATGTATAAAAGATAAATTATCGTTAATACTATTTTTGTAAGGTTTAAACCACAGTGTTTAACTTGGTTAAAATCTTTTTCTTCTCCTCTATTAATCGTTTATATATTTGAATAAAAAGCAATATATTGAAGTATATTGCTTTTTATTTTTTATCATTAATCTTCAATTATTTTTTCAATGTAATAGAAGTCGTCTCTTTCATCATGACAAATTAAATATCTAACACCAACTACTTCAAATTCAGGATAGTTGTTAGCTTTTTCATATGCAGTATTATGGTTTAAAATAATAATGTTACCTTCATTATTAGGACCACCTAATTCTGTAGGAAAGACATGACTTACTACCCAACCAACTTGGTTTTCTACTTCATAGTCATCTCTTTTAATTTTTCGTCCTGTAAAATCATGAGCATATTCAACATCACCAAATTCATGTAGCCATATTTTTAATGCTTCTGCTTTTGTCATAATACGTCCTCCGCACAATGTGTTTTATTATTTACATTAATATTATACCAAATATAATGATTTATGTCAATTTTTTGTATGATATTTTAAAATAATTTACATAAATCTTCAAGAGTTTCTCTTCTACTAATTACTTTTACATTACTACCAACCAGAATAACCGCCGGTTTTAGCATGTTGTTATAATTGGAAAACATTGAATAATTATAGGCACCTGTTGCGTAGACTAGCATTATATCACCAGATTCAACATTAGGAATTAAAACATCTTTTCTTATGATATCACCCGATTCACAACATTTTCCCGCAACATCTACTAATATTTCCTTAGGTGCATTCATCTTATTAGCAATATCACATTCATAAGTTGCACCATATAGGGCAGGTCTTATATTATCAGTCATACCACCATCGATAAATACATAATTCTTCTTGCCAAAAGTTTGTTTAATATAAGAACAAGTATATAAGGTTATTCCTGCTCTTCCAACAATTGATCTACCTGGTTCAATCATAATGTGGTAAATTTCACTATTAGAATCAACTAGTTTTTCCTCAATATATTTTTTTAATGATGATGACATTTCCTCAATTGAAAGATTTCTTTCATCTTTTTCATATTTAATACCAAAACCACCACCAAGATTTAAAGTTTGTAAATGTAATTTATATTCTTGGTTAATTTCATTTTGAAAGTCAATCATTTTCTCTACTTCTAGTTGAAAGGCAGCAGTCTCATGAATTTGCGATCCAATATGGGCATGAAAGCCACATAGGTTTACATATTTACTGCTTTTAACTAGCTTTAACATTTCATAAATTCTTGGTTTATCATAAATGCTTTCACCAAACTTAGAAGTGAACAAGGCGGTTTGAATATATTTATGAGTATGTGCATCAATACCAGGATTAACTCTTATTAGACAAGTTACTGCTTTTTGTAATTTATTTGAGATAGTTATAACTTTTTCTAATTCATTCATATTATCAATAACTAAATAACCAATGTTATTTTTAATTGCAAATTCAATTTCTTCATTAGATTTATTATTGCCATGAAAAACAACTTTATTTAGTGACATACCGCTTTTTTGAATTACGTACAAATCACCTAAGCTCACCGCATCAATATGAAGTTGTAAAGCATCAATATATTTGACAAATTCAAGAGTTAGAAAAGCTTTTGAAGCATATACCAAGTCAAAACGATATTTATCACTTTTCATATTTTCTTGATAGGTCGTTATTGCATTTTTAATAGTTGTTTCATCCATAACATATAATGGTGTTTTGTATTCTTTAGCTAAGTCAGTTATTTTATGACCATTCAAATATGCTTCATTATCTTTAATGGTTAATCCTAATGGTTGCATTACAATCCCTTTCTATTTTTCACAATTTTTAATATATTCTTTCATTTCTTTAATAGCTTTTTGTTCAATTTTTTGAACACGTTGACGTGATATTCCTAGTTTTTCGGCTACTTCCGCAAAACTATGTAAAACACCATCTTCGGAATTATAGCGATATTTGATAATTTCTTGTTCTCTAGGCGACAGTCTTTCCATTGCGTCATTTATTAGATGGCGTTTTTCATCTTCAAGAACAAACTCTTGAGGAGTACTATTACTATCTTTTATTTTTTCAATAGCTGATATTTCACGGTCATCATCGACAGTTTCATCAAGTGATGCCACATTAGATAAATCAAAAAGAAGTTTAAGTTCTGTAGGATTCATTCCCATTTTATTTGCTACTTCATTAAAAGTTACTTTTCTTTTCAAACTTGCTTCCATTTCTTCTTCAGTACTATAGAAATGGTTACGTAAATTAGCTACTTTAATTGGTTCATTTATGTCCGCATTAATTGATTGTAATCCTTTATCAATGCTTTGTTTAATCCAATAAGTTGCGTAAGTTGCAAATTTAGTATTTTTTGATAAATCATATTTATCGACCGCTTTGGATAAACCAATTCTACCAAGTTGAACAATATCATCATATGAAGCATTCATAAAGGGGCGATATTTTCTAGCAATACTATAAACAAGTTTTTGATTAGCATTTATCATTATAGTTTGAACATCTTCACGTAAGCTTTTATCTTTGGCATATAGTGAAAATATTTCTTGTTCTTCTTCACGTGTTAATAGTCTACTGGTTCCCAAATCTTTATCATTTAATAGTTTTACGATAATATTTTCTTCCATTGCTTTTATTCTACTTTCTATATTATAGTGACCAATCAATCGGTTCTTTTCCCATATTGATTAGTAGTTGATTAGTTTTTGAAAAATGGTGACATCCAAAAAAGCCATTATAAGCCGAAAGAGGACTTGGATGTGCAGCCGTTAAAACAATATGTTGTTTATTGGTTATTAACTCTTTTTTTCTTTTTGCGTCATTTCCCCATAATAAAAAGATTATTGGGTCTTCTCTTTCATTTAGTTTTTCGATTACGGCGTTGGTAAATGTCTCCCAACCTTTATTTTTATGACTATTTGCATAGTGCTCCCTAACAGTTAAAACGGTGTTTAATAAAAGTACACCTTGTTTTGCCCATTTAGTTAGGTTGCCACTTTTAGGCATTGGAATACCTAAATCAGCATTTATTTCTTTAAAAATATTTTGTAATGATGGGGGAAATGCTACCCCATCTTGAACAGAAAAACATAATCCATGAGCTTGACCGATTTCGTGATAAGGGTCTTGACCAATAATTACTACTTTTACATCGTTGTAATCGGTATACTTTAATGCATTAAAAATATCATACATTGATGGAAATATACGGTAGTTTTTATATTCTTCTTTTAAAAATTTACGTAAATTTAAATAATATTCTTTTTGAAATTCATCTTTTAAAATGTTATCCCAGTTATTTCCAAGTTGTATCATTGTTATCTCCCTTTATTTTATATTCCAAATATTATGATGGCAACTATACCAACAGTTAGTACTAATACTCCTAGTAGTGACTTCTTAGTAAATTTTTCTTTCAATAGTACCATTGATAGTAAGATTGATAACATACCAATGGAAGTAACAACTACCGGATTAGCATATTCATTTCCTAATGCTTCATCTACACATAACCATGCCCCACCAGTTGCTAGAGCGAAAGAGTTAGAAAAATCCAGGTTTTAGGAGGTGTTTGCTTAATGTTTTGATAGTCTTTTCTGAAAAATACTAATAATACCATAATCACAAATATGACAATTGCTCTTACAAAAACTCCTAAATCACTTGGAACCGTCTTTAGTCCTGCTTTTACGAGTATAGATACTATCGAAGCAAATACTGCACTTAAGATGGCGTATACTAGCCATTTTTTATCAGTTGAACCATTAATCTTTTCTTTACCTGCCATAAAGATGGTTCCTACTAACATCAAAATTGTTGATAAAATTAGCATTGTTATAGTAATTGGATCTCCACCTTTAGTTGTAACATCAAAGAAGAAAATCAAGAATAATAGGTTAGTCAAAACAAAACTAGATTTATCAAATGGTGCTACTTTATTAAAAGTGCTTAGTTGTAATGCTTTGTAATAACATAGCCAAGATGCGCCTGTCGCAACACCTGAAAGGCCTAAATAAAGCAACCCTACTTGATCTATTTTGTCAATATCATCAATATTTCCGGTTATTGAACAAGCCACAACCGAAAATACGATGATAATCAAAGTTCGATAAGCTAGTAGAAAATTAGTATTAATGTATTTTACACCTGATTTTATAAGAATTGTTGCCATTGTTGTGAAAAAGGCTCATAATAAGGCAAATACCAACCAATCCATTTTTTAACACCGCCTTATATAAAAATGCTCACCTTAGGTGGGCATATAATCTTTTTTAATGGTGCCGACAACAAGAATTGAACTTGTGACCTGCTAATTACGAGTTAGCTGCTCTACCTACTGAGCTATGACGGCAACAAAGATATTATACCAAATATATATTATTTTTTCAATTTATTAACAATTAGTAACAATATATGACTATAAGAATAGCCATATATTGTTATTATTTATCTAAAATTACTTTTACGAAACTTTAAACTAATGTCAAGCGCTTTGTAAGAATGCGTTAAACTACCTACGGAAATATAATCTACTCCTAAAAGGGCAACACTGCGAACCTTTTTTAGTTCCATATTTCCACTTGCTTCAAGTTTTTTCTTACCTTCATTTAGTTCAACACACTTTTTCATAACTTCATTACTCATATTATCTAGCATAATTACATCGGCCGATGTATTCAATGCTTCCATAAATTCATCTAAAGTTTCTACTTCTACTTCAATAATCATTCCTCTACCAACTGCTTTTCTAAGAATGCTGACAGCATCTTTAATTGAACCGCTTGCGGCAATATGATTATCTTTGATTAGAACACGATCAGATAAGTTGAAACGATGATTTTCACCGCCACCATCTCTAACAGCTTGTCTTTCAAAGACTCTTAATAAGGGAGCAGTTTTACGAGTATCTAAAATTTTACAATTTGTCCCCGCAAGTTCTTGAACAAATTTAGCGGTTGTTGCGGCAATACCACTCATCCGTTGTAAGAAGTTAAGCGCAACTCTTTCGCCTCTTAGTATGTCACGCATTGGGCCTTCAATTGTTGCAATAACATCACCACGGTTAACAAAAGTACCATTGGCTTTTAAAATTTCCATTTTTATACGGGGATTAATTTGTTTAAATACTTCTTTTGCAACATCGATTCCCGATACTACTCCCGTTGCTTTAACAATAAAGCTTCCGGTTAACATTTTATCTTTACTAACTAAATTAAGGGTAGTTATGTCGTTATCTACACCATCTTCAATTAGGGCTTCTTTTATCAATTCAATCGCTTTTTTATCCATTGTCTTTTTCCTTTATATAATTTACTAGATTATTTTTTTATAATTATCAAGAAAAAAGATAGGATTAATAAATCCTATCTTATGCATCTGCAGACTGTGTCAATACAAAAAGTAAAATCACTATTGCTAGAATTATTGCAACAAATAATAGTACCTTTAATACAGATACAGGAGCTTTACCAGTAAATCTACCTGTAACACCATTTGCAATAAAACGATAAGTTTTATTCTTGTATGTATAAACGCCAATCCATACTGGTATTAAAACATATTTGTATTTGATATCAGTATAGTTTGTAGTAACGTTTAAATATGCTACAACATCGTAGTGATAATCATTTAGAATTGCGCGTTTCATAGATTCATCCATGTTACCTTTTGCAATGTTCCAACCATCATTAAGTCTAACTGAGTAATGTTCAGAACTAAAACCTGCCATAAATTCCTTTTCATATACAAATGAATTATTTGTATCAAATGGTGCAATAGCATTCATTTCTTGTTGAGAAATTTTGGTTCCGGCATTTACAAAAAAGTCATCGAAGAATAAACTTTTATTACCTGAAATACAAAAGTATCTAATTTCTGTAACAGTACGTCGATTTTTACCGCTACCAACGGTTCTTGTATAATATTTACCAAGTTTTCCGTCATAAGAACTACTAGCATTACTATCAAATGTCCATATTGGTAAATAAACGCCATTAAGTTTAATATTAGGAATTTGTTTTTTTACCTTACGAGGAACAAATATTTTTTTACGAAGCCACTTACGATAAGCATTTTTAACATTTTGACTAGGAATTTGAAAAGGAATAATACGATGTGGTTTAATTCCTGTAACTTGATTAGTCATAATTGTGTGATTTGAACCACAGAATGGGCAAGTTACAGACATTTCACCCGCATTAAGTACATTATCAGCACCACAGTTATCACAGTGAATTATCTTTGTTTCCGCTGTCCAATTGTTATCTTCATTTTGTCCTTCAACAAAATCGTTTTCGATATCGCTTGTTTCTTTGTTTATATTTTCCTCATAGCCACAATATTCACAATGAAGTCCGCCGGTTGCGGGATCATAGGAAATTGGGGCCCCGCAACCAGGACATTTAAAATCGTCTGCGGTTTTTAAATTACTATTATTCATATAAAATCCTATTACTATTTAATATTGATAATTATATTTGTTTACCACAATTAGGGCAGAATTTTGCACCTGCACTTACTTGGGCTCCACAGTTTTGACAGAATTTTGTTTGAGCAGCAGGTTTACCACAATTAGGGCAGAATTTTGCACCTGCATTCATTGGTTGTCCACAACTTGCACAAGTTGTCATTGGAGAACCAGCTTGTTGTTGAGGTTGTTGATAAGCTGATTGATTCATTGCTTGACTCATTGCCATGCCAGCACCAAAGCCAACACCCATACCAGCGATTCCAGCTCCACCATTAGGGTTGTTTGCGGCATCTCTAATAGCTTGGGCAGTTTGATATTGAGTAAATTCATTTAATTTACCACTCATAGCACCAAGAGATGATCTTTGGTCGATAGCTTTTTCTACTTCTTCTGGTAAAGAAACGTTTTCTACAAATAAGCTAACAATTTCAACACCTAAAGCATTAAAGTCTTTTTGTGCTTCATTTTTAACGATATCGCTTAATTCACGATATTTTGATGGAATGTCAAGAGCAGGAATCTTTGATTCACCTAATGCATCAGAGAAACTTGTAACAATCATACTCTTGAAATATTCTTTTAAGCTTTCAGTACCATAGTCACGATTTGTACCAAATACTTCACGCATAAATTGAGCAGCATCTTTAACTCTGAAACTATATGTACCTCTTGCGCCTAAACGTACGATACCAAAGTCAGCATCTCTTAAGCTAACTTTACTAGAAGTTCCCCATTTTAAGTTAATGAATTGTTTAACATTTACATAGTAAACTTCAGCTTTAAATGGTGAGTCAAATCCATACTTCCAACTTAACAATTTTGTAAGAATTGGCATGTTGTTAGTTGTTAGTTTGTGTAAACCTTCACCATAAACATCGGCAACTTGACCGCTTGCTACTAAAATAGCAACTTGAGATGGACGTACTACTAATTGACATCCATTCATGATTTCATCACGATCAGTCATCGGATAACGATATACTATCTGATCGGTTGAATCATCCTTCCATTCTATTACCTTTAATAATTGTCTAAAAAGTCCCATAATTTTCCTCCATTATAATATATTATTTTTTTTGTTTTTTATTTGAATTTTAAAGTAGCATCAACTGCTTTTTTCCAACCTTTGATTAATTTGTCTCGCATTTCATCATCAATGCGGCTCATAAATATTTGTTCAACTTGATGTAATTTTTTTATTTCATCTTTTGATTTAAATACTCCTGTTGCGAGTCCCGCAAAATATGTTGCACCTAAAGCTGTTGTTTCAAAACAAGTAGGTCTAATTAATTTAGCATTTAATAAATCGGCTTGGAATTGCATCATATAATCATTTACACTGGCTCCACCATCAACACCTAAATATTGAATTTCATTTTGTGATTCTTTTTTCATGGCATCCATCACATCACGAGCTTGATAAGCGATTGATTCAATGGTTGCGGCAACAATATTATCTTTAGTAGTTGCTCTAGTGATTCCAAAAATTGCACCTCTTGCATCGTTATCCCAATAAGGGGTTCCAAGACCAACAAAAGCCGGAACTATATAAACACCATTACTTGGATTGTTACTTTTTACTGATTTTTCACAATCAGAAGATTTTTCGAAAAATTCTAGTTGATCACGCAACCACTGAATTGCTGACCCTGCAACAAAAACCGAACCTTCTAATGCATATTCTATTTTACCATTTAAGCCCCAAGCAATAGTTGTAAGTAATCCATAATTGGAAGTTATTGGTTTTTCACCAGTATTCATTAAGATGAAACAACCAGTCCCATAAGTACTTTTACAATCTCCTGGTTCAAAACAACATTGTCCAAATAATGATGCTTGTTGGTCCCCTACGATTGAAGCAATCGGTATTTGGCTAAATCTTTTATCGATACTAGTTAAACCAGTCGCATAACCAAATATATGGCTACTTGGTAATACTTCAGGTAAAATGTTTTTAGGAATACCAAAATATCCTAATAATTCATCATCCCATTTTAACTCATTAATATTATAGATCAAAGTTCTAGAAGCATTACTGTAATCGGTAGCATGAACCTTGCCATTTGTAAGTTTCCATAATAAATAGGTATCTATGGTTCCAAACAACAATTTTCCTTCTTCAGCTTTTTCTTTAACATTATCAACGTTATCAAATATCCATTTAATCTTACTAGCAGAAAAATACGGATTAATAATCAAACCCGTTTTTTTCCTAAAGATATCGCTAAGTCCACGATTAATTAAATCTTCACAAATAGATTGGGATTGTCGTGATTGCCATACTATCGCATTATAGACTGGCTTTCCAGTAGTTTTGTCCCATATCACTGTTGTTTCTCGTTGATTAGTAATTCCAATAGCTTTGAGTTTATTTAAATCTAGGTTGCTTGTATAAATAACGTTTTTAATTGTTTGATAAGTTAATTCCCATATTTCTTCGGGATTGTGTTCAACCCAACCATTATGGGGACATATTTGAGAAAACTCAATTTGATTTTCCGCAATAACATTAGCTTTATTATCAAATATTATTGCCCTTGTACTTGTTGTACCTTGATCAATTGTTAGAATATATTCTTTTCCCATACACCAAACCATTAGTCCTATATTTTCAGTTTATTATATCACATTTTTTTTAGAATTACAAGAAAAAAAGTATACTATTCTTTTATTTTTCGTCTTTTATGACTTTTTCCGCAATATCAAGTCTTACTAAATCGTTAAATTCGACTTTACTATCTAACTCTTTTGCTTCAATCATAATATCTTGTAAACGATTAAAGCCTTCTTTTGAAAACATCGGGGTCTTACACCATGCATTTATTGAACGATACCTATTAACTACTTCAATTAAGACATCTAGGTTTATATCAGTAAAGAATGGTTGTACAGTTTCCGCAATTTCTTTATCGGTAGCATTTTCAACAAACTTTTGTCCTTTATATAAAGCTCTTGTGAATTTTTCAAGAACTTCTTTATTGTTGTTATAGTAATCCAAAGTAGTTGAGTATGCTGTATAAGTAATTTCTCCTGCATATTCAGCTGTTGCGGCTAAAAGATAGGCTTTCTTTTGATTGATTAAAGTTGTAGCTGTTGGTTCAAATAAACTTACAAAATCGCCTTCTCCTTCTAAGAATGATCCCGTTAATGCCGCAAAAGCAACATCAGTACGAACATTTACATCTTTGGTATCATCATCTTGTCCAACTTTTAATCCTGCTTGTTTTAAGACATACTCAAGAGTCATTTCTGGTACGCCACCTTTTCTACCACCTAAGATGCTTTTACCTTTTAAGTCTGCTAAAGTAAAGTTTTCAATAGGAATTCTTCCAAAAATAAAACTTCCATCGGTTCTCGTTAATTGAGCAAAATTAATCAGATAATTACTTTTATTATTTTTATATAAATAAATGGTAGGTTCGGGACCTTGCAAACCAATTTGCGCATCATTTGATAATAATGCGGCGGTAACTTTATCCGCTCCATTAGCATTAATTAAATCAATTTCAAGACCTTCTTCTTTAAAATAACCTTTGGTTATTGCGGCATATTGAGGAGCGTAGAATATCGAACGAGCTACCTCAACAAGTTTTATCTTCTTATATTTGGTTTTTCGACAACTAGTAGTTGTAAAACCTACCAATAAAATTGCTAACGCACAAAATATTTTTTTCAAATTAATTCCTCTTTCTTTTTATATTTTTTTCAATTATATTGACTACTTCATACATCACAAATGAAATTATAGCTAAGACAATGACACCCATCATAACTAAATCCATGTTAAACACTTGTGAACCATACATTATTAAATAGCCAATTCCATACCTTGAAACAATGAATTCACCAACAATAACGCCTACCCAACTCATACCAATATTTATTTTAATTAAACTTATTATATTGGCTAGATTAGCAGGAATAACTAATTTAAATAATATTTGTAATTTAGTTGCATTAAAACTTTGTAGCATTTTTATTTTTTCTTCTTCTACTTGAATAAAATAATTGTATGCTGAAATAATTGTTAACACTAATGATATTGAAACCGCCACCGCAGTGATTCCCTTTATGCCGGTTCCCATCCAAATTATAATGATTGGCGCAAGAGCTGTTTTAGGCAAAGCATTTAATACTACTAAAAATGGTTCCATTATTTTAGCTATTATTTTATTCCACCAAAGAATAATTGCGATAAGTAAACCCGCTAGGGTTCCAATAACTAATCCCAATAATGTTTCAAGTAATGATATGCCAATATGTTTATATATTGTTTTCGTAACAATATAAGTTTTTAATAATTTCACAATTCTACTAGGTTTACTAAATAAGAAGGCATCAATTATTTCAAGTGAAGATAGTAATTCCCATAACCCTACAAATAAAACTAAAATAACTATTTGGGCAATTAATACTTTGATTGCTTCTTTTCTTCGTCGTTTTAGAAATGGATTATTCATTTAAAAGCCCCCATATTTCATCAAAATACTTTCTAAATTCACTAGATAGCCTTTTATTAAATGGCGTATTATCAGGTGAATCAGTTTTAATGTCAATTATTTTTTTCAACTTTGCTGGTCGATGTGATAAAACTATTACTCGATCTGCCATAGCAATTGCTTCTGAAATGTCATGGGTAACTAGTATTGCCGAAACATTAGAATCTTTTATCATTTTAAAAATATCTTCACTGACATTTATTCTAGTTTGATAATCTAATGCTGAAAATGGTTCATCTAGTAACAACACTTGAGGATTAGTAGCTAGTGTTCTAATTAAAGCTATGCGTTGTCTCATCCCACCTGATAGTTCTTGAGGGTAACTATTTATAAAATCTATTAATCCATATTTAGTTAATAACTCTTTTGTCTTATCGATATTTTCCTGATTTTTTTCTTTTTTTATTTCCAACCCTAGCATTATATTTTTCCAAACTGTCCGCCAATTAAATAAATGATCGCGTTGAAACATGTAGCCTATTTCACCATCAACATAGATTTCCCCCTCAGTTGGTTCAATCAATTTAGATATTATGTTTAGTAGTGTTGATTTACCCGAACCACTCGGTCCAACAATTGCAATTATTTCTCCTTCATTTAAATTAAAGGTTATATCTTCTAATACATCAAGTGCTCCTATTTCAGTATAAAATGTCTTACTTACATTCTTCATTTCTAATTTTTTCACATTTTCACCTCTTCAATGGTACACTTTATTTTATTCATCATTTCTACTTTAGTGTAGGCAAATAAACTTTTTCATTTGTATCAAAACAAAGGCTATCATTTTGGCAAACAAAAAGTGGTACCTTTTTAGATACCACTATCGTTTAATATTTAATTTTTAAAACTTGAGGATTCTTTTTCTTTTCTTTTATTTTCTCAAATTCTTTATGTTTCATTCTTTCTTGTTTTAATTCAATATTTTTAATTAAAAGTTCTACTCCTAACATCAAAGTTATTGAAACAACAACCATACTGAAGGCAAGCCAAGTTGCGGTAGCATTAGAAGCTCTTTCAATTTTATATTCTTTTCCATCGACTAAAATTGTTTCACCACCCAACAATATATAACCTTGTTCCGTTATATTTACATTAACTGGATTTACTTCACCAGTAGCTTTATCAACGATTCTAACGGTATCCCATTTTAGGCTTTCATATTCAAAATCAAATTTGATTTTAGTTTTAGGAATTCCAATTGTTTTACCTTTCATTGATGTTAGAATACATGCGATTGAAACAACCCACATAAGAATACACAAAACCACTTTTTTCTTGTTAAAAGGTAAACATGCTCTACACATAACGACTAGTAAAGTAAGTGTAGCAGTCATTGCAACTACTGTCTTTACTTCTGGAACTTCAAAGCCATATTCTCTTGAGAACCAATAAGTAAATACGATTGCACCAACGATACCAGCTGCACCAGGAATAGCACTCTTTAAAGCATTTCGCATAAAATTACCTTTAACTGGCGTATTATTTGCTTGTAATGCCAAGAACATTGATGGTATACCGATTGCAAACATTTCTAATATTAGTAATTGATTAGATCCACTAAAAGGGAATGTAGCATTTCTTAAAAATCTTTGATAAAGTGGAATATCTGCATCTTTTTGGCCTAACAAATAGAAGAATCCACTGGCAGTTAAGATTGCAAGGAAAGTCATAAATAGGGTTTTTACTAAATATAACATTGCGGTTTGTTGAACGTTGTTAATTACTCTTCTTCCTTCCGCAACTACTTTTGGCATTGAGGCAAAATTAGAATCAACTAATACTAATTGAGCAACCCCTTTTACTGAGTCATTGCCTGATGCCATTGCGATACTACAATCTGCTTCTTTTAATGCAGGTATATCATTAACACCATCACCAGTCATCGCTACTGTTTTTCCTTGTTTCTTAAGGGCTTGTACTAGTAATTTCTTTTGTTCTGGTTTAACTCTTCCAAAGACTGTAAATTTACTAGCTGCTTCAATTACTTCATCTTCACTCATACCATCTAGACTAACACATTTGCTGGCATTTTCAATTCCAACTCTACGTGCTACTTCTGATACTGTTACTGGGTTATCACCAGATATTACTTTTACTTCTACGCCACTTTCTTTAAAATACTCAATTGTATCTTTGGCTTCTTCACGAATTTGGTCTTCAATAAGTATCAGGGCAATTAACTTAGGTACACGTTGTACTTTCCCATCTTTTACAGCTAAATTTGAATGTGCTAAACAAAGTACACGCAATCCTTTATTGGCATAATCAGAAATTTTATCAGCATATTTTTCAAATCCACTCTTTAAAACAAATTCAGGTGCACCAATAATGTATGTATTTGTTTCACCAAAAGAAACCGCACTATATTTACGATCAGATGAGAAAGGAACAACCATTGTAGGTGTTAAAACTGATTTTATCCCATAGTAATTGGCAAGGGCTTGAGCTGTTGCATTAGTTTCTTGTAATGCCGCATTCATTGAGCTTATGACATCTTCAATATTAGTTTTGTCAGGTTCATTAATGATTTCGTGTTTAATAACTGTCATCTTACCATTTGTGATAGTACCTGTTTTATCTAAACATAATACATTAACTCTGGCTAGCATTTCAATACAATAATTATCTTGAACTAAGGTATTATGTTTTGACAATCTAAATACCCCAACCGATAAAGCAACTGATGTTAATAAATATAATCCCGCAGGTATCATACCAATGATTGCGGCAGTAATTGGTTTAATCGCCACAATATAATTAGCTTTAAGCGGAATAATCAAATCAGGATTAGATAAATCACCACCATACAACAAATCCCTAAAGCCTTTCCAGTTCCATGACCACGCATACATTGCAACCGATGTTATGACAATAATAAAGCCCATAACAACTAGTAATTTTCTTAGGCCTGAAAGTATTTGTGAGTTGGGCTCAGTATATTTCTTAGCTTGTGATGTTAATTTATTAATTTCATTCATTTTTGCAACATGGATTACTTTTGCATATGATGTACCAGAAACCATAAAACTTCCTGAATAAATTACATCATTAACTTTTTTCTTAATTGGTACTGATTCACCAGTAAGTTGTGATTCATTAACTTCAACTTCACCTTCTAGTAGTACCATGTCCGCAACAATTTGAATACCAGGAGTTAAATAAACGATATCGTCTAAAACTACATCGGTTTCTTTCATTACAACTTTTTCACCATTTCGAACTAATGTTACCTTAGGATTAGTCAATAGTTTTAATTTATTAATTGCAATTTTTGACTTAGTTTCTTGAATTATCCCAATAACAAGGTTAATACTAACAATTATTACGAATGAGAAGGTTGCTAAACCAAATTCAAAGGTTTTATCACTACCTAAATTTAACAATTGTTTTACACTATCATTTACCCCTGCTTGTTTATTCCAGGCATTTGCAATTAACAATAATATTGAAACAATAATATACAAAATATTAAAAAAAGTAAAAGTGTTTTTAGTTATTACTTTAAAAACTAATTTGAAATTTTTAGTAAATTTACTTTCTACCCTTCCATCAATATTTACTTGTAAATTTTCAATTCTTTCATTAACTTCTTCATCAGTAAGTCCATCTTTATAATTTTCACTACTTACATATTTGGGAGTTTTACGATCTTCTCTATACGTACCATAAACTGTTTTTTTCTTTTTCTTTTCCGTTTTCTTTGAAGAGGCATTACCTTCACTTAGCTTTTTGCTCATTTCATTGCTCCTTTCAAGAATATTTATACGATGTTCTTTTTCTATTATATCATTTTTAAATATTTATTAAAAGTGAATAACATAAATTTTTTATCTTATTTTTGGTTTTTTTTCTTCGAAAATGATAAAATCTATTTGAGGTGAAATTATGAAACAACCAATAATCGGCATAAGCCCACGCTATGCTTTTTACAAAGAAACTAATCGACATTTTTTGCAAGTTAATACTGATTATATTGACCAAATTGTAAACAGAAATGCGATTCCCCTAATTCTTGTTTCTGGACCAAATTTATTAAATTCTTTAAAAATGTGCGACGGAATTCTCGAAATAGGTGGCGATGATATTGATCCTAAATACTATGGTGAAACAAATGATTTAGGTTTGTCAAAAGGTATTGATGAAGAAACTGATTTAATTGATAAAGAAATTATTGAATATGCAATAATTAATAAACTACCAGTTTTAGGAATATGTAGAGGCATCCAATGTATTGCGGCATTCCTAGGTGGAAAATTAACTCAAGACATTGAAACGGATAAATTAGAACATCCAGCAGCTGATAAAAAACATTACGTTGAACGAATTGCTGTAGGAAATCTTTCTAAATTATTACCCGAAAAATTCCTAGTAAACACCTTTCATCATCAAGCTGTTAAAACAGTTCCTGAGGGATTTATTGCTACTTATAAAAACGCTGATGTAATTGAAGCAATCGAACATAAGACATTACCAATTGTAGCAGTTCAATGGCATCCTGAAAGATATTATACCAAAGAATCAGAAATAATATTTGACTACTTCTTGGAGAAAGTAAATGAATATCGAGAAAATAATAACTAGCAAAAACATCTATGATGGTCGTATTGTAAAGCTAGATATCAATGAAGTTGAACTACCAAATGGCCAGATTGCAAAACGCGAAGTTGTCTCGCACAAACCTGGTGTTTCAATTGTTGCGATAGATGATAAAAACAATTTCATATTTGTAAAGCAATTCCGTAGTGGTATTGGTGATGAACTTATCGAAATACCTGCCGGTTTAGTTGAAAATGGTGAAAATCCTAAAAGTGCTGCACGACGTGAACTCCAAGAAGAAATTGGATATGATTGTAGTAATTTAGAATTACTTTGTAGTTTTTATCCATCTCCTGGCTTTTGTAATGAAGTTACTTATATCTATTTAGCAACAAATTTAATTAAAAGTTCTTTGCCTAAAGATGAAGATGAATTTATTGAGTTAATTAGAATTCCTATGGCAGAAATTAAAAGCTTATATAATAAGGAATACACTGTTGATGGAAAAACCATCTTAGGCATTACCCTTGCCTTAAATAGAATATCTAAATAGCAACGAAAAAGAGTGATTCAAAATGATATGATGTCTCTAAAGTAGACAGTGAATAAAAATAAAATTATTCACTATTTACTTTGGAGGCATTTTTATTATGGGAAGAAAACCTAAATATATAAAAGAAACAAAAATAAAAGTTATAAAAGAATACATTGAAGGGAGAAAATCTTTTATAGATATTTGTAAAGATTTAAATTGTGGTAAAACGACTTTAAGGATGTGGATTAAACTGTTTAACAAATATGGAGATTCTGTTTTCGATGATAAACCATTTAATAGCACAT
>CEAR01023940.1_pt1 | contig 18345 bp, 11 predicted proteins | sample 557461 | NCBI WGS metagenome assembly CEAR01 (sample SAMEA3182075, study PRJEB8094) | gut metagenome | biome: human; feature: gut; material: Stool; isolation source: human stools | place: Canada | collected 2012-03-14
GTTTCCGGCATCAGCAATACTTCTGCTGGATATCAGAGATTTTATTATTCTTTTGGCATTTTCTTTTTGTTTACCATCAAAAACGGGCGAACGCTCAATTTTGAGAGACGCTTCCGCCATATCTTTTACGAGAATGCTTGTGGCATATACGTGCGGCACATTCATACCGCGCTTAACGTAGCCGGCATTTTCCAAAGCAGCCACGGCAGTTTTTACACGTGTTTCGATCTCGTTTACCGAGTCATCCCACCCCGCCTGTCTTGCAATTTCAAGCGCAGAACAACAAACCCATGGCTTTTCATGGGTCATATCCTTGAGCGCTTTCCAAACCTGCTGAATCTCACTGATACTGAGCTTCGTTTGGTTGAGTAGCATGAAGTGCTTGTCCAAATCATTATCATTAAACAGAACATAACACTCCGCAAGCAAGCTCGGATCCCGTCCGGCACGTCCTGCTTCCTGAACATAGTTTTCAAGCGAATCGGAAATATCATAGTGAATAACCAGCTTGACGTCTTTTTTATCAACGCCCATACCGAAAGCAGAGGTGGCAACAATGATTTTCACCTGATTGTTTATAAACGCTTCTTGATTTGTGATTTTCTCATTAGAGTCCATTTTCCCGTTGAAAGGTTTTGCCGGAAAACCATCGCTCGTCAATTTTTCTGCGAGCTGAATCGTGCGTCTTGTGCGGGAAACATATACAATCGTCGGGCAATTCTTCTGTGCAATCAATGAGCGAAGGGCGTTGTATTTTCCTTCTTCCGTTTCCTTAAAAAGCACCGTATAGTGCAGATTTTCGCGGTCTGCGGTTGATGTGAAAAGCCTCATTCTCTTTTGCAAACACGCCGCACAGAAACAATACTCTCATATCAGACTCCCCTGTATTTTCTCAGTCCGCGTACCACATAGGCCAGAAACACAGAAATCGATTTTAGCCATGATAGACTTTCGGCTTTGCGGTAGATAACCCATCTGTTCTTGGCGGATTGAATTTTGCTATGGGATCTCGAGCCCTCCAAAATTCGATAGCCAGCCAATGATTCGCAACATGCCGTTGCAGAGTAACCGCTTTTAAGTAGTTGAAGCCAATAGGCGAGATCTTCGTGGTAATAATCAGACGAAAAGCGGTTTTTATCGACCACACTTTTTGCCAAAAGAGTCGTAGAACAACTCAAAACGCTCTCCTTCAGCATTTCACAATAGGAAGTCTGCTCCGGAACAGTATAATCGGATATTTTGTTTCCACAGCGGTCTATCAACGAATAGGAACAATAAATGATCTCCGAACCGGACTCCATTGCCTTAGCCAACTGCTTCTCAAGTTTTTCGCTGTACCACACATCATCACTGTCCAACAGCGCGACCCATTCACCTTCAGCTAATTCAAAGCCGCGGTTTCTGGCCTTTGCTGCACCCAGATTATGCACGTTCCGAATCAATCGCACTCGGTTATCCTCATTTGCAAAGGACTGAATGATCTCGGCTGTATGATCGGTAGAACAGTCATCAATAGCCAGCAGGATCCAGTTTTTGTAAGTCTGGGACTGTACTGAACGGATCGCTTCGCCGATGTATTTTTCTGCATTATATGCCGGCATCACAACAGAAACCAATGGCTGTGCTGTTTTGTATGATCTCTGGCCAACCGATTCGATCTGTAACGTTTCCATCAGCGTGCCCCTTTATGTGTGAAAATCAACGATATTGTCTTGGCAATACACTTTAAATCCAGAAAAACGGAGCGATGTTCTATGTACTCCATGTCGTATATGATTTTTTCCTCGGGCTCTAACTCATAGCCGCCATTTACTTGCGCATAGCCGGTAAGACCCGGAATGACGACCAAGCGGTTAGAGAATCCAACAATGTATTTTTCAAATTGCTCGTAGAAATACTGGCGTTCCGGGCGTGGTCCAACAAAGCTCATATCGCCCTTTAATATATTCCAAAGCTGCGGCAGCTCGTCCAGCCGCGTTTTGCGCAGGGATGCACCAAAACGAGTACAGCGCGCATCTTCTTTATCCGCCCACTTGGGGCCATTCACCTCCGCATCAATATTCATTGTCCGAAACTTGTATATTACGAACGGTTTTCCGTTCTTCCCGAGCCTTTCTTGCCTGAAAATCGCACCGCCCGGCGAATCAATCAAAATGATCAGCGCAATCACTGCCATTGGGATGGCCAGTACTATAAGACCTATCAACGCAAAGAAAAAATCAAAGAGCCTTTTTACCAGAAGATACGACCATCGTTCTTGAATGCGTGGTAAAGCAATATAAACTGTATCGCGTTCTACTTCCACCATGATTCATCTCCTTATCTCATTCTATATTTTTTTCGCTGTCAGCTGTATTTACCCAATTCTCTCTTGCATTTGGGCGAGCAAAACTGTACACCTGCTCAAAAGTCCATTTAGTAGTATCTTCGTTATCTTCAATTTCGCCTGATAACACACGAGCTGCAAAAGAAAGCATGGTATCCCACTTCAATTGCATTCCACTTCCACATGTGTATTCTATAGAAACGCTCAAACTCACAGACAATATCCATCTATGCCAAACCAGCCTGTACAATAACAGCCCCTTTATCCGGATTTGCTGTCCGGAAACGCCCTTTGTGACCGACTCAATCACCGAAATACGCTGTTCAGACTTTCACCATGGCAATGGAACAACTGCGCGGGGCTGCTCAGACCATTTGCTCCGGGTGGAACACGCGGTCAAATTCCGCAGCGGTCATGTAGCCCAGTGACAGGCAGGCGTCACGCAGGGTGACCGAGTCCCGGTGGGCGAGCTTGGCTACACGCGCTGCGTTCTCGTAGCCGATGTAGGGGGTCAGCGCCGTCACGGTCATGAGCGAGGCGTGCAGATTGTGTGCCATTCTTTCGCGGTCGGCTGTGAGTCCCGCAAGGCAGTGGATCCGGAAGGAGTCGATCGCCGCCGTCAGCAGGCGGACGGAACGCAGGAAGTTATCGATGCAGACCGGCATGAACACGTTGAGCTGAAAATTGCCCTGCGATGCCGCCAGTCCGACAGCAACATCGTTTGCCATGACCTGCACCGCCACCATGGTGACAGCCTCGCACTGAGTCGGATTGACCTTGCCGGGCATGATGGACGACCCCGGTTCGTTCTCCGGGATGCGGATCTCACCCAGCCCGCAACGCGGACCGCTTGCCAGCCACCGCACATCGTTGGCGATTTTCATGAGGTCGGCAGCCAGCGCTTTCAGCGCTCCATGCGCAAAGACCAACTCATCCTTGGAGGTCAGCGCGTGAAATTTGTTGGGATCCGGAATAAAGTGTTCGCCGGTCAGCCCGGACAGTATTTCTGCCGTGCGGGTGTCAAATCCAGCCGGGGCGTTCAGTCCGGTGCCGACGGCAGTCCCGCCCAGTGCCAGATGCGCCAGCTCCTCGGCGGCAGAGAGAATCTGCCGCCGATCTGTCTCCAGCATTCCGCGCCAGCCGGATATTTCCTGCGAGAAGGCGATGGGCGTGGCATCCTGCAGATGCGTGCGACCGGTCTTGACGATGCCGCGGTTATCCTCCTCCAGGCGAATCAGCTCGGCAATCATGCGATCCATCGCCGGGAGCAGGCTGTGCAGGACAGCCAGCCGTGCCGCAATGTGCATGGCAGTGGGGAAGGTGTCATTGGAGGACTGTGACATATTCACGTCATCGTTGGGATGGCAGAGCCGCTGCCCCGCAAGCTCATTCGCACGCGCGCTGATGACCTCGTTGGCGTTCATGTTGGTCTGCGTGCCGCTCCCGGTCTGGAATACGACCAGCGGGAAGTGGTCATCCAGCGCTCCGGCGGCGACCTCGTCGCACGCCTGCCGGATGACGGTCAGCTTCTCCTCGGTCATGCGGGCGGGGCAAAGCTCCCGGTTTGCCAGCGCGGCGGCTTTCTTGAGCAGACCGAAGGCGTGAATAATCTCGACAGGCATCCGCTCACCGATGCGGAAATTGTCCAGACTGCGCTGTGTCTGCGCACCCCAGTAGCGGTCTGCGGGCACCTGTATCTCGCCCATGGAATCGTGTTCGGTACGGGTTTGCATGGCGTTTTCCTTTCTTTTTTGCGTGACGGTCACTTGTGTGACTGTCACTTGCGTGACTGTCACCTTGCGTGACTGTCACCTTGCGTGACTGTCACCCTTCCCGCTTCGCCAACACCTGCTCGATTTCGCAGATGAAGAAGCGGTGGAAATCCTTGTGGGGATAGTTGCGGAACAGGGCAGGATCAAGGAAATTACCTTCCCGCAGGTCGTCCTCGTACAGCTTGCGCCCTACCACGATCAGGGATGCCTCGGCGGGGTAGGGAACCGGGTCGTCATCCGATGTGAAGGCGGGCGTCAGTCCGGCGGCGGCAAATTTGTCGCCGTCCCGCCCGCTGTGTGCGCCGCAGTACTGCAACGCCGCGCGGTACTGCTCCGGCAGGAATGCAAAGGACATCCTCGCCTCGCGGCAGGCGAGCGGGTAGGAAAAGCGTTGCGGACGGATAAAGCAGGTCAGCACCGGCTTGTTCCACAGCACGCCCACCGTGCCCCAGCTGGCGGTCATGGTATTGGGGATGCCGGTTTCCCGGTTGGCGACCGAAATGAGCATCCAGCCGTCCCCGATGCGCTGGATCAGATCGCCCGCAAGGGCGGACGTCCCGACGGATTCAAAATGCGACATGGCAAAAACCTCCTTGTGTTTCGGTTTCAGTATAGGCGTTTACGCCTGCCGGCGTTACGCCGCGACCCGCCGCAGGACAAGAATCAGCTTCTCATACTGCGCGTAGTCCGGATCCTTTTCATAGCCGTTTGCAAGGTACACGTTCAGGTAATCGGTGTTATTGTAGCGCTGGTCCAGCACAACATAGTCTGCGTCGTCGTGGATAAGCCCCTTCTGCTTTACGCCGTCCTTCGTGACGGTTGTGATGTTGTACCCCACCTCATACAGCACATCGCGGTCATGCACGTGCGCCAGAAGCATGGTCGAGACGCACAGCGAGGCGTCCTCCGGCAGGGTATCCAAAATCTCGTCCATCTGCCGGTAGGTATCCTTGCCGCTGTTCCAGCGGTCGATACCGGAACCGAGCTTGGGGATGACGGTCACAAGGTAGATGCAGCAGCACGCCACCGCCCCGAAAGACAGCAGACCCCGCCGCGTAGGTGTCCTCAGCTCCGGCAGGTTCAGGATCATGGCATAGACAAGGAACGCCGAGATGCCGTAGTGATACTGGAACCCGATGTCGTACTGATACTGGTACATGGTCAGCAGATTCATCAGCCAGGGGGTCAGCAGCAGCCAGCGCGAGGGCTTACGGGAGCAGAACGGGATAAAGCCAAGCGGCAGAATCATCTGCAGGACGTAAATGAACTTTTCCCATCCGTTTTTCGATGTGGTGAACAGCTGGGTCAGCAGGTAGCCGGGGTTTACCAGCGCCGTGCGCACGGCGCCCAGCAGACCCTCGCTGCCGTCCGGAATCAGATTGTTGAAGCGGTTGATCATGGGTCCCGCGATGGATGGATTGGCTTCCACGCCGAGACCGGCGTAGTATTCCGACCAGTGCGCGCTTGTTTTGGTCAGGATCAGCATGGCGATGCCGAACCAAAGAACCGCCATGACCGCCATAATGGCGCCATGCAGGCGCGACCGCCGCGACAGAATGAGGTACAGCGCAAACAGCAACAGATAAACCGCGGCGTCCTCCTTGACCATGAGGAGCAGCACCGCGCAGACATACAGAGGTATGGTCTTCTGTTTCTCAAAGCTCCAGAACAGCCACAGGAGTATGGGCGTGAGGAAGCAATTCTCGTGCAGATCGTAAAAACAGCTGCCTGCCAAGGCGGGGAAGAGCGAGTAGATGAGGCAGACCAGCATGGTTGCCTTGCCGCCCAGCCTGTAGTGGCGGCAGAGCAGCAGTACCGGAATCACGCCGCTTGCAACCAATACAGCCTGCGCAATCTGCAGGGTCATGGGCGAGGGGAACAGAGCGTAGAAGGGAAGAATCAGGTAGTAGATGGGCGACAGGTGTACCACGAAGTGCGACAGGAGAACATTGCGCTCACAGGTAATGAGCGGCAGTCCCTTGACCTTCATGTAGTGGAACATCTGGCAGAACAGACCGAAATCAAAGTTGGGCGAGGAGAAGGTGGCATAGCGCAGGCAGGTGATGCCCGCAATAACGCCGCCGCCGATCAGTCCGCACACCACCGCGAATGTTGTGACGGTGCGCTTGCCGGGTTGCCATTTGTCCAGCAGGAGATGGTTTACCCGGAGGAAGTAAACGAGAAAGAAGGTGTAGGCGACCAGCACCGCCAGCAGGAACAGGAATTCATTCTTTCCTTTCTTGCTGTAATCTGTCAGCCACCGGGCAACGCAGACCGTTGCGCCAAGCAAAAGGAACCACGAGTCTGTTTCCAGTGTGGGCAGCAGTGCGGCGACTACCGAGAGCAGGGCAAAATTCAGCACAATACCGCCCAGCAGGAGAGCGGTCGAAACGTCCGCGCCAAAGGCGGAGAGCGATGTGAAGAGCGTTTCCTCACTGCTTCCGGTCATCAGGACGAACGCCGCAAACAGGCACCACGCCGCCAGGACGCGGCAGATGACGCGCTCCCGCCGGAAAGCAGGCTTCAGCCCGTTCCGGAACATGGTCAGTAACCGATTCATAACTGGCGCGCCTCCGTTTTTTTGCTGAATGCTTCGCTGTACTGCCGGATGCAGGTGCGGATGATTTCAACGGCTTCCTCGCGGCTGAACATCTCGCGGACTGCGGTCTGCTTGTTCTCCAGCTGTTTGTAGACCGTGAAGAAGTGCCGTATTTCTGCCAGAACGTGCGGGGGCAGCTCATCCATGGACTTGACGCCCAGATAGGTGGGGTCGGAGAAGGGGACGGCAATGATCTTGTCGTCCAGCTTGCCGCTGTCTATCATGCGCATGGCGCCGATGGGGGCGACGCGCACCAGCGTCAGCGGGTAGAGGGACTCGGTGCACAGCACCAACACATCCAGCGGGTCGCCGTCATCGGCGAGTGTGCGCGGAATAAAGCCGTAGTTGGCGGGGTAGTGCGTGGCGGTGTACAGGACTCTGTCCAGACGGACAAGTCCTGTTTTTTTGTCCAGCTCATACTTGCAGGAGCTGCCTCTCGGTATTTCCACCACGGCGGTGAAGTCCTCCGGGGTGATTTCCGCCGGGTCAATGTCGTGCCAGATATTCATGCCGCTTTCTCCTTCATGATTGATTGTCGCGTTGTTTGGGGATCCCTGCGCGTTGCGCGGGGCTTACTTGACGAAATCAAATTCAAACCCGTAGATGGATACCGTGTCGCCGTCGTGACAGCCGCGCTCCTCCAGCATGGCAAAAACGCCGGCAGTCTGAAGCACGCGCTGGAAGTAGTTCAGCGACTCGTAGTCGTCGAAATTGATGCGTCCCATGAGGTTATATATCCAGTCTCCCTCAACGAAGAAGGTGTTGTTCTCCCTGCGGATAACCGTTTCCCGGACGCCCGCCGCTTCGGCAGTCTCCTGCGGAAGCTCACTTTCATACACGGTCACCGGCGGGAGCAGGCGCAGGCGCTCGGATACGCGGTGTATCATTTCCGGGATGCCCTCATGCGTCACGGCGGAGACGTACAGCATTTCCCAGCCGTTCGCGTCCACAAATTCCTCGAACGCCTTCGTATCCACGACCGATTCATCCAACGCATCGCATTTGTTGGCTATGATGATCTGCGGGCGGCTGGCAAGTGCGGGGGAGTATTTTTCCAGCTCATGGTTGATGTTCCGGACGTCCTCAATGGGGTTGCGTCCCTCAAAGCAGGAGATGTCCACCACGTGAAGCAGCAGGCGGCAGCGATCCACGTGCCGCAGGAAGTCGTGCCCCAGCCCCGCGCCCTCGGCGGCACCGTCAATCAGACCGGGGATGTCGGCAACGACAAAGCCCTGCCCGCCGTCCACCTGCACTACGCCCAGATTGGGGGACAGCGTGGTGAAATGGTAGTCCGCGATTTTGGGGCGTGCCGCGCTGATACAGGCGAGCAGGGAGGACTTGCCCACGCTGGGGTAGCCGATCAGTCCGACGTCTGCGATCAGCTTCAGCTCCAGTGCCAGCTCGCGTTCCTCACCCTTGGTGCCGTTTTTGGCAAACTGAGGCGCCTGCCGGGTCGGGGTTGCGAAGTGCTTGTTGCCCCAGCCGCCGCGCCCGCCCCGACAGCAGGTATAGTCCGCACCGTCATTTTCCGACATATCGTGTATGATTTTGCCGGTGGCGGCGTCCTTGATGAGCGTGCCCGCCGGAACCGACAGCACAAGGTCGGGGGCGTTGGCGCCGTGGAATTTCTCCCCGGATCCGTCTCCGCCGTTCTGTGCCACGAAGCGGTGCTTGAAGCGGTAGGCAAGCAGGGTGTTGGCATCCCGATCCACGCGGAACACGATGTTGCCGCCGTTGCCGCCGTCGCCGCCGGAGGGGCCGCCGTGCGAGATGTACTTCTCCCTGTGGAAGGCGATGGCGCCGTTGCCGCCGTCGCCTGCCTTTACATATATCTTGACGTGATCAAAGAAATTCATTCGTTATTGCCTTCCTTCCCGGGGCGGCGCACCTGAATGTCCGGGTCCTCGCCCCGTTGCTTGATGACCAGTACAATCGGTGTGCCCGCGAAGCCGTAGGCAGTGCGCAGGCAGTTTTCAATGTAGCGCTGATAGGAGAAATGGAACAGTTCCGCGTCGTTGCAGAACAGCACGAAGGTGGGCGGCGCCACGGAGGACTGCGTCATATAGTAGATCTTCAGCCGCCTTCCCTTGTCTGTGGGCGGTTGAACCCGCATCATTGCCTCCCCCAGCACGTCGTTGAGCGCGCCGGTATTGATCCGGCGGTTTGCCTGCTCGTACACCGATTTGATGAGATCGTACAGATTGTCCACGCGCTGTCCGGTCTTGACCGACACGAACACGATGGGTGCGTAGGGCATATAGGCAAGGGAGGTGCGGATGCGGTCGGTGAAAGCCTTGACCGTGCCGTTGTCCTTTTCTACCGTGTCCCACTTGTTGACCACGATAATGGTCGCCTTGCCAGCCTCGTGCGCGATGCCGGCGATTTTCTCGTCCTGCTCGGTGATGCCGACCGAGGCATCAATCAGCAGCAGGCACACGTCAGCCCGCTCAACCGCCATGTGGGCACGCAGGACGGAGTATTTCTCAACCTGGTCGCCGATGCGGGAGGAGCGCCGTATGCCGGCGGTGTCGATGAAGGTAAAGGTGCCATACTCCGAAACCAGCCGCGTGTCCACAGCGTCACGCGTCGTGCCCGCGATGTCTGAAACGATCATGCGGTTCTCGCCGAGGAAACGGTTGATGAGAGAGGATTTTCCGGCGTTCGGCTTCCCGATGACGGCAACACGGATGCCGGCATCTGCCGGATCACCGTCCTCCCAGTCGCGGAGCTTTTCCACGCAGGCGTCCAGCAGGTCGCCGGTGCCCGTCCCGTGGATGGAGGACACTGCCACGGGATCCTGATCGAAGCCAAGCTCGTAGAATTCGTAGTACTCATAGGGCAGGCTTCCCGTGCTGTCGCATTTGTTGATGGCGGGGATGATCGGCTTTCCGCTCCGCTGGAGCATGACCGCAATATCGCGGTCGGCGGCAGTCAGACCGGTGCGGACATCGCAGAGAAAGATGATGACGTCTGCGTCCTCAATGGCGATCTGTGCCTGCACCTTCATCTGGGACAGGATGATGTCATCTGTTTTCGGCTCGATGCCGCCGGTGTCAATGACGACCATTTGTCTGCCGCGCCACTCGGTCTCGCCGTAGATGCGGTCGCGCGTGACGCCCGGCGTATCCTCAACAATGGCGCGCCGCTCGCCTATGAGCTTGTTGAACAGCGTGGACTTGCCCACATTGGGGCGTCCCACGATGGCAATAATAGGTTTTGACATGGGTTCGTGTTCCTTTCTGTCTGATGGGGAGGCGTGTTACTCGATGCCCAGCATCTGGCGGACGAGGGAGGAGCCGTCGTTTCTGGCAGGTGTGACCGGGACGCCGAGCGTCGCGGAGAGCTGATCCGGCGTCATGTCATCGAGGAACATTGCCTCGTCCGCCCGGAGCGTGTTCTCCGGTATCAGCAGTTCCTCGCCGAGTGGCTGTCCTGCCAGCTGCTCTGCCATATCCTTGCCGGTGAGCAAGCCCGCGACCGTAATGGTTTCTCCGAAAAAGTGATTGATGATTTCGTAAACGTGAATCTCCAGCCCTTCTGTTTCCGCTTCCAGTCGGGCGGCAAGCGAACGGATGGTTGGGTAGGCGGCGACGCCGGTGCAGACGGAGATACATCGGTGCGGGGGAAGCCCTGCCGCTTCCCGTGCCGCCCGGAATTCGGCGATGTCCTCATCCAGAAACGCCATCTCCCGGTTGAATTCCGACACAAGGGAAGTGATCATGCCGACGCCGTTTTCCAGCTGGGCAAACTCCTCGTAGTACTCCTCGCCCGGAAGGGGGCGCCCCGCGGTGAGGTACAGCTCGTCCGCACAGAAAAACTTCCGCGAACCGCACGCCGCGCGGCATCCGGCGGCGAAGGCGTCTACCTGGTCGATGATGCGCCCGGCTTCAGCTGCCGTGTACGGCTCCAGCGGGAACAGCTTCTGGCGGTAGCGTGTCAGCCCTGCGGGAACGATGGACACGCTTTCCAGCGCATCGCCCAGCGCGAACAGGTCGCGCATGGAGCGATCCAGCTCGGCGCCGTCGTTGATGCCGCGGCACAGCACAATCTGCCCGCAGAGCGTGATGCCTGCCGCTGCCAGCCGGGGCAGATACTCCAGCACCAGCCCAGCCCGCTTGTTGTGCATCATTTTGACGCGCAACTCCGGGTTTGTGGTATGCACCGAGACGTTGATGGGGGAGATGTGCATCTCCATGATGCGCTGAATATCCGCGTCATGCAGGTTGGTCAGCGTGACGAAGTTGCCGTGCAGGAAGGACAGGCGCGAGTCGTCGTCCTTGAAGTACAGCGTCTTCCGCATTCCGGCGGGGAGCTGGTCGATGAAGCAGAAGATGCACTTGTTCTCGCAGGAGTGCTTTCTGTCCATCAGAGGCGTTTCAAAATCCAGTCCGATATCGTCGTATTCGCGCTTATGAATGACGATCTCAAGCGGACTGCCGTCCCGCATCAGTCCAAGCCGCACCTCGGTATCGGCAAGGAAAAAGCGGTAGTCCAGCACGTCGGTGATCTCGCGCCCGTTGACTGTGCAGAGAAAGTCTCCCGCGCGCACTCCGTGGCGGTCTGCGCGGCTCCCTCCGGCCACTTCTGTTATTTTCACCATCCCGGTATTATCCTCCCGGACACAACTTTACAGTGTAGTATTATACCACAAATCCGGCGTTTTGTCAAATATGTTTTCGTTCGGGAATAGTTCTTGGGCGTTGCGTACTTCTTTCAAGCCTCCCAACGCTCCCCCGCGCTCCGTCACTTTGCCGGAAAATCCTTGACAAACCACTGCGTTCTGTGGTATACTGTACCCGGATTATAATGAGCGGAGGTATTATGAAAAAGCTCCTGTGTATAGATGGCAACAGCATACTGAACCGTGCGTATTACGGGATCCGGATGCTGACAAACCGGGACGGATTCCCGACCAACGCGCTGTTCGGAATGGTCAACATCCTGTCAAAGCAGATAGAGGCGCTGGAACCGGACTACGCCGCCATTGCCTACGATCTCAAGGCGCCCACGTTCCGCCACCGGATGTATGATGCGTATAAGGCAGGGCGCCGTGCAATGCCGGATGAGCTGGCACAGCAGATGCCGGTTTCGCGGGACTTTGCAGCCATGCTGGGACTGCATATCCTGTCCCGCGAGGGGTATGAAGCGGACGATATTCTCGGCACGCTGGCACGCATGGCGGAGGAGAGCGGCGACTGCACGGCTTACCTGCTGACCGGAGACAGGGACGCGCTACAGCTTATCAGCCCGCGTGTCCATGTCCTGCTGGCTGGCAACAATGAGACTACTGATATGGACGAGGCGGCTTTCACCGCCCGCTACGGCATTACGCCCGACCGATTCGTGGACGTCAAGGCGCTCATGGGTGATACTTCGGACAATATTCCCGGCGTGCCGGGCGTTGGGGAGAAAACGGCGCTCAAGCTGATTGCGGAATACGGCTCGGTGGGCGGCGTGTACGCCGCCCTGCCGACCGCCGGTTTCACGCCGTCGTTGCGACGCAAGCTGGAGGAAGGGGAGGACAGCGCGCGCCTGTCGCGCCGGCTGGCAGAGATCTGCCGGGAGGTGCCGCTGGAGCTTTCGCTGGACGGGCTTGCCCGCCGCCCGATGGATCGGGACGAGGCGGGGCGGCTGTTCTCGCACTACGGATTTTCCGCATTCCTCAAGCGTTTCGGCTTGGTGGACAGTGCGGCGGCTTCCGTGCCTGCGGCGGATGCCGGGGCGGCTCGGATCCCTGCCGCTCCGTGTGCCGACGCCGCGCCGGCAGAACCGACCGGCACACCGTCCGCGCCAGCCGTGGAGCCGACGCCTGTCCGTCCGGAGGAGCTGGCGGCACTGCCCGCCGGACGCTGGGCGCTGGCATTCGACCGAGAGTCGGGAACGCTGGAGCTGTGGAACGGGGAGAAGCGACTGTCCTGCCAACCCGGCGAGGGCGTTGCGGCGTTCCTTGGCGACCCCGCCCGGCAGTTTGTCTGCTATGACTGCAAGTCGCTGTATAAGGAGCTGGACGCGAAGGGTATCCGCTTCCGCAACTGCGCCTACGATGTTATGCTGGCGGCATACGTCGCGGGGGAAGGGCAGGGAGACTATGCGCCGGAACGCCTGTTCCTGACGTGGCTGGGGCGTATGCCTGCAGGGGACGAGGACACATTGCCGCTCCTGCTCCCGCTGGCGGACAGCCTGACGGCGCGGCTGAATCAGACGGCGCAGTGGAGCGTATTCGCCGATATTGAGATGCCGCTTGCGTCAGTCCTGTGCGACATGGAGGAGGTCGGGTTCAAGATCGACCGGGCGGCGGTGCGCCGCTACGGCGCTTCCCTGGACGCCCTGATCGCCGACATGGAAGCGCGCGTGTACGCGCTTGCAGGTCATCCGTTCAATATCAATTCCCCCAAGCAGTTGGGGGAGGTGCTGTTCGAGGAGCTGATGCTCCCTGCAGGAAAGAAAACCAAGACCGGCTACGCAACCGGGGCGGAGATACTGGAAAAGCTGCGGCACTACCACCCCATTGTGGACGACATTCTGGATTACCGGCAGTATACAAAACTGCGCTCCACCTACGTGGAGGGACTGCTTAAGGTCGCGGACGGGGACGGGCGCATCCATACCACCTTCAAGCAGACCGGAACCGCCACGGGGCGGCTGTCCTCTGCCGAACCGAACCTGCAGAATATTCCCATCCGCACCGAGCTGGGACGCGAGATGCGCAAGTTCTTCATCCCGTCGCGCGCGGATATGGTGCTTATTGATGCGGACTACTCCCAGATTGAACTGCGCCTGCTGGCGGATATCGCCGGGGACAGTGCCATGCGGGAGGCGTTTGTCTCCGGGTTCGACATTCATACCGACACGGCAAGCCGCGTGTTCGGGGTTGCGCCGGATGCGGTGACGGTCGAGATGCGCAAGAAGGCGAAGGCAATCAATTTCGGGCTGATGTACGGCATGAGCGACTTCTCCCTGGCAGAGGATCTGCACATTTCCCGCTCCGAAGCCAGGACCTATATCGCCGGGTATATGGACAGCTATCCGGATATCGAAAAGTATCTGTCCGATATAGTACGATCTGCCTACGAACAGGGGTACGTCACAACCAAGGCGGGACGCAGGCGCCGCATCCCCGAGCTGGCAGAATCCAACAAAATGCGCAAGAAGTTCGGCGAGCGCGTCGCCATGAACAGCCCCATTCAGGGTACGGCGGCGGATATCATCAAACTCGCCATGATCCGGGTGCATAAGCGCCTGGCGGAGGCTGGCATTCCCGCCCGCATGATCTTACAGGTGCATGACGAACTGATTCTGGAGTCGGAGCGCGACTGCGCCGCGCAGGCGATGGATATTCTCCGCGACTGCATGGAGCATGCGGCTACCCTGTCTGTGCCGCTGGCGGTGGATGCCCACATCGGGAAGAACTGGTTTGAGGCGCACTGAGGCGTCCCCCGAAGAAAAGGGAGCCGCCGGATAAACCGGCGTTTCCGATTTCAAAGAGAAGAGAAAGGAAAACGGAATGCAGCTTCATCGTTCCTCCGGCGTGCTGATGCACGTATCCTCGCTGTACGGCTCCGACTCCATTGGCGGATTCGGGCAGGAGGCGCGGGAATTCATTGATTTTCTGGCGGACTGCGGCTTCGGCTGGTGGCAGGTTCTGCCCTTTTGCATGAGCGACGAGTACAACTCGCCCTACAAATCCTTTTCCGCGTTTGGCGGGAATCCCTACTTTGTGGATATCCGCCGCCTGCGGGAGGAGGGGCTTCTGAGCGCCGCCGAGGTCGAGGCGGTGAGGGAGACGACTCCCTTCTCCGCCGAGTACGGCTATCTGTACCGGACACGGCTGGATCTGCTCCGCCGGGCGGCGGAGCGCACGGATGCCGCCGAGCGGGCGCGTGTCGCCGCGTTCCTGACGGATAACCCGTATCTGGCACAGTTCTGCGATTTCATGGCACGCCGCCGCGCCAACGGCGACCTCCCGTGGTACCGGTGGCAGGATGCCGCCGCCCGCGATGAGCAGGAGTATGAGGCGTGGGGCTTTATCCAGTACCGCTTCATGAGCCAGTGGCAGGCGATACACGATTATGCCGCCCACCGGGGCGTGAAGATACTGGGCGATATGCCGATCTACGTTTCCTACGATTCCTGTGACGTGTTTGCCAACCGGGAGCAGTTTCTGCTGGATGCGGCGGGTGCGCCGACCGCAGTCGCGGGCTGTCCGCCGGATTACTTTGCCAGGGACGGGCAGCTATGGGGCAACCCGCTCTATGACTGGAAACGCATGGAGCAGGACGGGTACGCCTGGTGGCGGGCACGTATGCGGCATATGCTGTCGGTGTTTGACGGGGTGCGTATTGACCACTTCCGGGGGTTTGAATCCTACTGGAGCATTCCCGCCGACGCCAAGACCGCCCGGGAAGGGCACTGGGAGCCGGGACCGGGTATGCCGCTGGTGCAGGCGCTTCGGGACGTGGCGGCGGACATCCGTACCGCGACCGGGCGGGAGGTCACGGTGCTGGCGGAGGATCTGGGCGAATCCACCGAAGCACTCCGGCAGTTCGTGAAAGACAGCGGATTTCCGGGTATGCGCGTGATGCAGTTCGCCTTTGACGGAGACCCCGGCAACATCCACCTGCCTTACAATTACGACCGGAACTGCGCCGCCTACACCGGGACGCACGACAACAATACACTGCTCGGTTTCATCTGGGAGGCAGATCCCACCACCCGGCGCCGTATCCTGCGCTACTGCGGGTTTACCGGAACCGACTGGAACTGCCCGGAAGCGTACCGTGCCGTCATCCGCACGCTGCTTGCTTCCACTGCCGGACTGGCTATCCTGCCGATACAGGATATCCTCGGCTTCGGTGCGGACACGCGCATGAACGTCCCCGGAAGAGCCGAGGGCAACTGGTGCTTCCGCATCACGCGTGACCAGCTCGCCGGCATCGACCGGGCGTACTACCGGGAACTCAATCAGCTGTACGGGCGATAAGCAAACGCCCCGATTACAACACCTGAAAGGAAGGATATTACCATGAAAACCAGAACAGATTTCAGACGTGCGGTTGCGGCGTTGCTGTCCGGACTTGTGCTGTGCGGCGGACTGTCTGCCTGCACTCCCGGCGGGGGCAGCCCGGAGACCTCCGCCTCCGCTACCGAAACGACTGCCGGGAGCGTGAGTGAGACGGAAACGACCGGCGCCGCATCGACCGAATCCGCAACCGAGCCCGCGCCCGATACCCTGACGCTGGTGGGCGGCGGCGTGACCGCAGGCATCGTGTATGAGGCGGATGATGCCGCCTGCCTGTATGCAGCCTACACCCTGCGCGACAGCATCAGGAAGCTGACCGGCGCCGAGCTGCCGGTCAGTCGGACGGATGAGGATGGCGACACGGGCGTGCGTATAGTCCTGCGCCGCGCGACAGATACGGCGGAGATCGGCGACTGCGGCTTTGCTATGCAGGTGAAAGAGCAGACGCTGGCGGTATCCGCCCCGTCCCTGGCGGGCTTTGACAATGCCCTCCGGCAGTTGTTTGCCGACGGCGGAACCGGCGAGGGGCTGACAGTCCCGCTGACCTATGCCGCTTCCGGAACGGTCGTGTCCGGGGCGCAGTACTCCTTCGATGCGAAAGATTTCAACACCGGATACACGAACGCGCCCTTCTACAATGACAAGAACGATTCGGTTGCCTACGTCTGCAACGCCATGTGGCATATGTTCGGTGCCGTTGACGACGGGCAGAGCTTGGTCTATCGCTTCGGCAATGAGCCGACCTATTTTGAGTGGATGTCCGAGAAGATTATGTGGAGCGGCGATGCGAACTACATCAATGAGCTGAAGGGAAAGATTCAGTCCTTCCCGCAGACCGAGAACGGCTATATGTGGTCCTGGTCCACGTATCCCTACTGGCAGGTGGGCGACACCTACTGCCTCCACTATGACGGCACCTTCCGCTACATAGCCGCCGTGTACGATGTTATCAGTTGGGAGAACAGCACGGAATTCCTGCACGCGACGGACAACAGTACTGCGGGCGGTGAGTACGCGGAGCTGGATTTCTCCCGGGGACGCACGGTGCTGGAAAAGGTGGAAGCCGCCTGGAACTACATCTATTACAGGCTCCACGGTGAGGAGGGGCTCATCCGCCTTACGGAGGATTCCACATTCCTGAACGAGGACGGCAGCTCCCGCTTTGACTACGTCCGGGCAACCGGCAAGACCTGCTGGGACAATACAGGACTGCCGCGCTCGGCTTCCTCCAACTACTGGGACAACCTGTGCTTCGGCAACCTGGATGCCTATGAGAGTGCGCTGTTCTATGAGGCGGCGCAGGCAATGATCGGCATCTACGGGATGCTGGGCGGAACATATCTGGATAATATTCCGGCACTGACCGAGCTGAGCCGGACGGTGCGGGAGAAGTATGACAGCACCTTCTGGTCCGATGCCACGGGACGGTACGTCGCCTGCATCGACATCAACGGGAATGCGGTGGATTACGGTCTTACTTTCCTGAATTTCGAGGCGCTCAAGTACGGGCTGGGCAACGCGGACAAAGCGGCATCGGTGTTCTCGTGGATTGACGGAACCCGCATAGTCGAAGGCGATACCCGCACCGGGGCGGACGTCATGTCCTACCTGACTCTGATGCGCAAGACGGGACAGTGGCGCCGCATGAAGGCGTTTGACCCTGACCTGCGTCTGGCGGCTGTCACCAATACGCTGGCAATCAACAACGAGGAGAACCGGAAGACCGGGCAGGTGTGGTGGCACGGACCCGCCGGCATCGACCCGTTCGGCTCCGCCGCCTACGGCGCACACTGTGAGAACGGCGGGTATATCTTCTACCCGGTGTTCTATGAACTGATGGCGCGCCTGAAGTATCAGGGTGCGCAGGCAGTCACCGACCGGTATGCGCAGATCGCACGGGTGTACGAATTCCACCGGCTGAAATCGGATGATACGGTGCCCGGATCCACCAACTGGCTGGAGGGACTTATCGGGGAGTTCCCGGAGAGCGGACTGGTTCCGACGGCGTATATCTACGGGCTGATGGGCGTGTCCGCCGAGACAGACGGACTGCATATTGTTCCCGCCTTCAATGATGTTTACGAAACGATGGGCGTTGTCTCCACGACCTACGGCGGGCACGCCTACGGACTGGAGGAAAACCGCAACGGCAGTCTGACGGTTTTCTGCAAGGACGGCACGATTGCGATGAAGCTTTGCTATCAGCCGCCGCGGTTCACAACCTTTCAGGTGACGCTGTACGCGCAGGACGGTACGTCCGATACCCGCGAGGCGACCGTGGACGCCGACGGGATGCTCCGCTTGGATCTGACCGGCGAGAATCTTGATCGGGTGGAGATCCTGCCCAAGCTCGGCTGAGCCGCTTTCCCCGTCGTCCCGCCATCCGGCGGGGCGACGCATTCCGACGGCGCCGGAGCCTGCAAAAATCACTGAAGGAGACGCAACAAACATGGATACCATGACGAAGCCATCTGTGCGCAGGTATGTATCAATCGGTCTGCTGGCGTTGATCCTGCTGACCGGCGTCCTGTTGCTGACGGCAAAACTGCCGCCGGCAGACGGTGCGGCGGGTTACTACACGAAAGTATCCGTATGGGCGGCGGCAGCTGCCGTTGCGGACGGATTCTCC
>CEAR01015342.1_pt1 | contig 18223 bp, 15 predicted proteins | sample 557461 | NCBI WGS metagenome assembly CEAR01 (sample SAMEA3182075, study PRJEB8094) | gut metagenome | biome: human; feature: gut; material: Stool; isolation source: human stools | place: Canada | collected 2012-03-14
GGGGGGGGGAGCCGTTTTTCGTCATTGCGATTTATTTGTTATGCCTCAGGCGATATTCGTTGGGCGATGAGTTCGCGTATTTTCTGAACACGTTTGCGAAATGGCTTTGCGAGGAAAAACCGAGATAGGCGGCGATTGCCGATATGGATTTATCGGTATATCGAAGAAGCCTTTTCCCTTCCTCGATTTTTTCTTTCAGAACAAAATCGCTGAGCGTTCTCCCCGTTTCTTTTTTGAATTTGACCGCCAGGTGCATTCTCGAAACAAACACAGCCTTTGCCGGCGCGTCTATATCTACGGGCTCGGTTAAATGTTTCTGCACGTAATTCGCAATGTCGGTCGTCAGTTTTGTCGGAGTTTTGCCGAGCCGTAATTTCTCTGCTCTTTCGGTATAATCAATCACCATGTGATACTGCAGATTTACGATAGGTTCGACCGAAGAAAGCAGTTTACATTTCTGAATATACGCGTCCGATAAGGAAAGAGCGTCGTTTACGTCCATGCCGCCGCGGACAAAGCGTTGATTGACGAGGCGGTAAAACGCGCCGAAAAATACGATACCGCGCTTGCGTTCACAGGGCTTACCGATTACGTTGAAAGCGAAGGATGCGACCGTGAAAATATGCGTCTGCCCGAAAATCAACTCGCGCTTATGGGCGCTCTTATAAAAACGGGCAAAACGATCAGATTATTAACGAAGAAAAGACAGGTAGAAAAGTCGATAAGGGAATTTGCAAAGGGTATAAAGCGAGATGCTAAACTGCCGCTCTTATCTGGCGGAAAAGGTAGGTATATTATGACAAAGAAAAGAAAAATGGCTGTTATTTTCGGCTCGGTCGACGCGTTTGCGCTTATCGTCGCAATCGTTGTGGTTTGTTGCGTTTCGCATTTTGTGGGTTTCCCCGAATGCGTGGGCGTAAAAAATACGACTATACGACGCAGGAAATACACGTCAAATACGACGGAATCAATCTTTACGGAAAAGCGCTCGTGCCGAAAAGCGAACCGCAGGCAAAGTGTCCTACGGTGATTTACGCTCACGGCGCAGAGTCCGATTATAAAGCGGATTATACGACTCTTAGCCACAGGCGATTGTGTTCGAACTCGGTCTTACCTTGTGTTTTTGACTAATACGTCGTTGCGTTCGCGTGTTATACGTACAGTATTAACGCGCTTACGCGCCTTGTCTTAGCCTAAAAACGCAAGGCAAGACTTGTCGACAACCAAAACGCAATCACCTGTGGCTAAGAGCCTTGCAAAGAGCGGAATTGCCTGCCATACGTTCGACTTTTACGGTTGGACGTCGCGCAGTATGGGGTTGGAAAGCACGAAATGGTTTAAGGGCGCGCCGCTCGGAGTGGATGACGCTTACGAAAAACAGGTGTTGGAACAGGTAAAAGATCTGAACGCCGTGATCGAAAAGGTAAAGACTTTCGATTTCGTCGATACCGATAATATTTTCTTGCTCGGAAGTTCTATGAGCGAAGCAACCGTGGCGACGGCGGTGGTAACGCACAGCGACGATATAAGGGCGATTACTTTACAATATCCCGCTATCAATCTCAATCCCGACGCGACCGTTGACGGAGCGGCTTACAACGTGAATAAATACACCCGAAACGTTTTGCTTTTGCAGGGAACGACTGATAAAATCGTTCCGCTTTTCATGTCGGAAAATCTGTACGCGCATTACAATAAAAACGCGAAACATTGCGTTATGAGAATATACGAAGGAGAGCCGCACGTCTTTACGGGTAAATATAAAGTAATCGCCGCCCGAGCCGTATATGAATTTATTGAAGATCAAAAAGCATAAAAACAAAAAAGACGGCTTTAAGGCTTGATGTGGTTCGAATCTCTCTCGGCTAACCACAGGCGTGAATTGAAAAATCGGGCGCGATAACCCGAACATATAAAAACGAGCCTGACGATATGTCCGGCTCGCTTCTGTTTTTATTTGGTTTCAGGCGGATTATCCGTTCTCTGCACCTTGAGTTTATAAGTTTTCGGCGTCATGCCGGTCATCTTTTTGAACGCGCTGTAAAAGTTCTTTTTGTCCTTATAACCCACGTTATAAGCAATCGATTCTATCGAAAAATCGGTGGTTTCGAGCATTTTTATACTCTCTTTTATCCTGAGTTCCGATATGAACTGCGTGAGCGTTTTGCCCTGACTTTCCTTGAATATCTTGGAAAAATAGTTGGGCGAATAAAAGTTTTTCCGCGCGATTTCCGTCAGAGATATCTTCTGATTATAGTTTTCCTCGATATAATTGATGATTTCGGGCAGAATGGTTTCCACGTTCTGTTTGACCTGCAACGTGTCGTTCTTCGAGATTTCTCTGAAAATATGGACGAGAAGATTTTCAAGGCAGTTATGCACTACTTTTCTGTAACAGGATTCCTTGTGTTTCAGTTCGTCCTCCATCTGCGAAAAAATCTCCTCGATGCGGAACGCCTGATTGGGCTGAAACCTGATCACGGACGAGATGTCGCCCATGTTGAACTCCTGAAACGCGCTGAGCGAAAGAATATCGATCGCGTCGAACGAAGAACTGAGTTGCTTATCGATAAACTCGGGCGAAATAAGGCAATTATATATCCCCAGTCCGTTGTGCGGGATAAAACAATGCTTATCCGTTTTATCGAGAATGATAAGGTCGCCGTGCTTCACGAAAAAGTGGTCACCGTTGATTATCTGCTCGCCGCAACCCGAATAAATATACGCAATCTCGAAAAAGTCGTGACTATGGAGCGCTTCTTCCGTGGTGTGATAGTGCTTATACACAATAACCGGTTCCAAACCCTCGTTTTGCTGCTGTTCTTTAAACTTAAAAACTTTGCCCATATTTTTACCCTTTTACGCTTTTATCCTTTTATGCCGCCGAGAGCCATTCTGTCCATAATCGTTTTCTGGAATACTATGAATATCGCCAGAATCGGCAAAGTGGAAAGAATTATCAGCGCGAACAGGTGCGGATATTTTATCGATCCGCCCGAAATCGCGTTCTGGACATAGTTAAGCCCCACGGCTATCGTCGCCTTTTGCGGAGCGAAAAGATAAACCGTAAAATAATCGTTCCATATCCCTATGGCGCACAGAATACCCACCGCTCCGAGCGCAGGCATCGCTATCGGCAACATTATCTGTAAAAACACACGTAAATGACTCGCTCCGTCCACCATCGCCGCTTCGGCGTAAGTCCAGGGCAGGCTCACGAAAAATCCGTATAAAAACAGGAAATATCCGCCGAATCCGTTGAGATACATAACGAAAATCCCGAAATACGTGTTATAAAGCCCGAGCCGGACGTACATTCTGTAAGTGGAAGCGAGCGATCCCATAGTGGGAACCATCATTATGACGAGCGCGAGGACGTAAAGAAACGACCTGCATTTAAATCTGTATTTCGAGATCGTATACGCCGTCAACGAACACGACGCGATAGACAAAACCGTGCCTACCGCGACGAAAACCATGCTGTTAAAAAACATTCCCGGAACGCTCACCGTTTTAACGGTTATGCTCAGCGCTTCGCTCCAGTTCTGCCACCGCCAGACCTTCGGAAGTCCCCAGAGATTCGACACGATGGATTTTTTAAACGAACTGATAAAACACCACGCGAACGGAAATATAAGAGTAAGCGCGTAGAGAGAGAACAACACGAAACAAACTCCGAAAAGTATTCTCTCTCCCTTGCTTCTCGCCTGAATATTTTTAGTCATTTATTTTCCTTTTTTAGTTTTAATCGTTTGCTTTTCTTTTGAAAACGATTACCGCGCCGGCGGCGAGGACAAGCAGAGCCGAAACTCCCGCAACCGAACCTATTCCGCCGAAACAGCCGCCTTCAGAACCCGAAGAATTGCCCGAAGAACCGCTGTCGGTAGGCTTTCCGCTATCGTTTCCCGACGAAGAATCGGGCGTCGTTACCTTTTCAAACTTGGCGTAAACGGTAACGCTTTCCTCTAAGGCGACGCTCTGATCGAACGGCGTTTCAAACGCGGCGTCCGCGTAGAATCCCTTGAATTCATAGCCCTCTTTCACCGGCTCGACGAGCGTGACTTTGCCGCCTTTGGGGCAAGTAACCGCGCTTAAAACTTCGTCGCCGTCCTTAACGGTTACCGAAACCGCTTCGTAAGTGAATTCCGCGGCTTTGCTCCCGACAAAAGCGTCTTCGTCGCCTTTCGCCACGACTTTTATCGCGTAACTGCCCGCGGCGAGATCCTTGATTTCGAATTCGTTTTTATCCACCACGACGGGCGTTTCTTCGCCGACCGTAACCTCGTAAGCCGTAGCCCAATCGACGGGATTCCAGCGAAGGTAAGGCTCGCCGTTTTCTCTCGTTTTAACCGAAACTCTCTTCGGCGTACTCAAAGCGGGCATTTCGCCGGTCTGCGGCAAAGCGGTGTAAGAAATATTGTCTACGTGCCAATACCCGGCGTTGTCGCTCGTTATTCCCACGTAGCCGTAAGTTTCGCCCGTAACTTTCCATTCGCAAACCGCGCTTTCCGCGCCGTAAGTTCCGTCGGCGTTCTTTTCGGCGACATAAAGGATAACTTCGCCGTCGTTGACTATAACGGTAACTCTGTGCGTCGCCGTTTTGCCCCAGTTCGGATAAAGGTCCTGCATCGATTCGTTCTTTTTGTCGCTGCCCGTCATCGATACCTGATAATCCTGAATAAGTATGCCTTTGCCGGTGTAAGCGTCGGCGGCGGAAGGTCTTGCAAACCAAACTCCGCACCAGGAATAATCCGTCGTAACGTTGTCGGCGTTCAGAACGGGCCTGTCCGCTCTGTCCGTGGTTATATAATCGAAAGAGAACACGAAATTTCTTCTCGCAACGAGGCTGTCTAAGCAACAGTTGTTCTTTGTCCCCGCGAACGCGAGCGTATCGTTATCGACCACAAGACCTTTCACTTTTGCGTCGCCCTGAGCGAACGAGCCGGATTTTCCGTTGTTCGAAATTTTCCACTTCGTATCGTCGTAAGCGTTATTGTCGAAGTTTTCCTTGACAGTTCCGTCGTTTTCGACGAGCGTGGTTACGGAAAGATTGTCTATCGAACAAGTTAACGGCGCGTCGTAACCCAGCAATCTTATCGTTCCGGAAGTTCTCGCCGCCGCGCCGCCGAACGTCGTTAAGTTCGAGAACGTGACGAGTTTAACGTAATCGCCGACGCCCGTTTCCGTTACGTTTGCGCCGTAAACGATTATCGACTTTTCGAGAACGACGAAGCGAAGTCTTACGCCGCTGCCAGCCGCCCAGTTCGGAATAGCCGAGAAATCTTCGGCTTTGGCTGCCGTTTGTCCCGGCATGCAAATCTGCGCCGGCTGAATGAACATAAAGTAAGGTTCCTCATAAAACGAAGGAAGTTTTTCCGATCCGTGGATTACGAGAACGAGCGTGCTGAGCGTGTTCGTGCCGTAAAGGTCGAATTCGAGAATGTAGTTTCCGTCGAAAACCGTTTTTGAATTCAGCCCGGCGGGATTCGGCGCGCCGCTGAAATTAAGCCTGCCGTCGACCGTGAAATAGTTGAGATGATGCAAAAACCATTGGTTGTTTTCCACGTAATCGTGACCGCTTTCGATCGGAACCCAGGTTTCTTCGCCGAATTTAAGTTCGGCGTTCACGTTTTTAGCGGGCGTTTCGCCTTCCGCCGCCGCCTTTGTTCCGCCGAGCCCTAAAAAGAGCGAACCGATGAGCGCGAAGCCTAAAATCGCGGCTAAAAGTTTGTTCAGTTTTTTCATATTTTTCCTCCTATAGAAACGTCCGCCGCACCGATTGCCGATGATAAGCGGCGTTCCAAATTTTTTAATATTCGTAGACGGGGAAGATTTTTCCCGCCACGGTTTTAACCAGAAGCACTATCGGAACAGCAAGCAAAACGCACAGGTTTCCCGTCGCCGCGGCTATTCCCATATTAGTCTGCCCGTTTACCTTGGAAACGATATAAAGCCCCAGAGTGTAAACTTCCGTAGAGTTCGGCATGAGCAGCATCGGTTGCAAAAAGTAACCCGTGATGAGCGTTACGCCCATCAGGATAAGCGTGGAAAGGGTGCCGCCGATGAGCGGAATCACTATATGCGTAAACTCCTTTACGAATCCTATTCCGTCCAGAGCCGCCGCCTCGAAAATCTCGGGCGGGATTCTCTTTATCGCTCCGTTCAAAAGCACCACGTTGTTGCCTATCCCCGACCACAATCCGTAAATGAGCAGCATCGGGAAAGCGGTTTTGCCCGCGAGAAAACCTGTTTTAGGTATCCATGACTTCAATCCCAACGCCCTTAACAGTTCGGGGAAAAGCCCCACGTTCGTGTCGAACATAAACCCGAAAACCATCGTTAAAACGACGGCGGAAATTATCGACGGAATGAAGAAAATCACCCTGAACGCCTGTGCGCCTTTCATCCCCCTGTGGAGAACGTAGGCAAAAAAGAGCGAAGTGAACAGCAAAACTATGTCGTTCCACAAAAATATAAGAAACGAATTTACGAACGCGGTTTTGATAAGTCCGTCGCTCGCGGCGAATTCTCTGAAAATCTGCTTATAGTTCGTCCAGCCGCAAAAATAATAATCTTTTTTGTCTATGTCGAATCTCTGAAACGAAAGAATTATCGTATCGAAATTGACGAACACCCAGAACACGAGAAAATATAGCATCGGGATAAACAGCATGCCGATTACGAACGGCGCGCATACCCTCGTATCTCTCACTTTAGAACGTTTCATTCTTTACGCTCCCAGAACGGACTTGACGTAATCGTATTCGTTTTTGCAATACTGTTCGGGTGTTATTTCGCCTTTGACGATTCTTAAAAAAGGCGAGCCGTCCACGTTGAATTTCTTCACGTCGCCGTCGATATAATGTCTGCCGCGCGGGTTATCGACAACCGTGAGCGAAGTCGCTCTGATATCCGCCGCCGACTGCGCGAATCCCGAAAATTTCACATCGTCCGTCGGATAATCTATCGGACGCCAAAGCCCTGTAGTTTTGGTGTATTGCCTGCAAGCCGCGGAAGAATTGAAGAATTTAAGGAATTCCTTCGCTCCCGTTTTATTCTGCGCTTTTGCCGGAACGAACATGAGTTCGGGCAGACAACCGAAGTTTATCTTTATATAGTTCCCGTCCGCGTCTTTCTGCGCCTCGTTTATGAACGGAAGAGCCATCATGCGGAATTCGAGGTCGAAATCTTTGAGATCCTCTTTCATTTCGGCTTCGAACCAGTTTCCGTTGGGCATCATTGCCGCCTTTTCCTGCAACATCGCGTTCTGCGCGGCGATATGACCGGTGGCGAGAGAGCCGTCGAGAGAATATTTCGTCACGCTCGCGCCGAAAACCTTGTCGAAGTTTTCAAGCATCGCGAGTTTGCCTTTCGTTGCGGGTTTCGAAGGATCGAACAAATCTACGCTGTCGAGATTGAAAAATTCGTCATAAGCCTCCGCGCCGAGCGCCTGAATCCACCAGCCGCTGAACACGTTTTCAAAATAGCCGCCGGCAAGTCCCGGATAAACGAACGGCGCGACGTCGCCGTCGGTATCCTTAAGAATCTGCTCGCAAAGCGCGACGAGTTCGTCCGCCGTCGTCGGAACTTTCCAGCCGTAATCGTCGAAAAGCGTTTTGTTATAGACAAACCCCGTTACTATTTCGTTCCAGGGAATCGCGTAATAATGATCGTCGTTTTTGCCTACCGTTTTAAAAGCCGGGCGAAGCCTGTTTTCGAGCGTTTCGGTATCTCCGTTGCCCGCGTAAGCGTAAACGTCGTCGAGCGGTTCCATCCAGCCGCGCACCGCCCAGGTCTGCCAGACGTCGTTCTGCGTGAAATAAACGTCGGACATGGTTTTGCTTATGCCCGTTTCAAGCGTGGTTTTAAGGCTGCTCGCAAGGACCGGATCGGGGTCGAGAACGAGATAATACTTATCGTGATAAAGTTTTAAAAACGAAGCGCCCGCCTCCTTTATCCATTCCAGCCCGCAACCGGTGGTGTAACTGATTTTTATCCTCTCTTTGTTTTCGAGCGTATCGATATACATTTCGCCCGTTTTTTCGTTATAAATCGCGTCGCCTATCGTAACTTCGGTTTTGCCGCAACCCGATAAAGCAAGCGAAAACAACATTATGAAACAAGTTAAACCGCATAACAGTTTTTTCCTCATATTTTTACCTCCCGCAAGGCGAAACGAAAATCGCCCCGCCGCTTTTTAACTTATATTTCAACTCTCCGTTAGCGCAACGGGGTTTTTCCGTTTTTCCCCCGCTTAAAACGGCGGCTTCGAGAGCGTCGATTTTCACCGTGACGGCGTTTTCGCGCCCGCTCGTCGGCTCGTCGAAATTCGTTATCAGAATCCCTTCTTTTTCGCCTTGTTTATAAACCGCAAACACGACGTTTCGCTCCGCGGCGAGAATTTTAACCGCGAGTTCGCCCGCCGAAGGTTTATCCGTTAAAACGCCGTCGGAAATCGTTTTAAATTGCCCGTTTATTACCGCGCCGCGGCAAACACATTCGTAATTCCCGAGATATTCGTCCAACGCTTTAAGTTCGGCGTTGACCTTTTTAACGTTTTCGTAAGCGACGTCCTTTTCTCCCGCTCTGCTTACGAGCGCGTTGAGATAAGAATCGTCCACGTCCGGCGCGTAATAACAAAACCAGAAAATTCCCCTCGCCCCGAGAGTGTAATTGACGAACGCCTGAAAAGCCGCTTGCCCGTAAGTTTCCGAGCCTCTTATCGCGCCGTAATAATGCGCGCTGCTGCAACAGAACGTCCACATATCTTTTCCGCGGTTCTCGCAAGCCTTTTTAACCTTCGCGATATTTTCCAAAAAGCCTTCCCTTACGTAATTTTCGCCGTTTTCGGTCATTAACGCGTAAAAGTCAAACGACATATAATCGGTTTCGGCTTTCGCAAAAGCCGCGATATAATCGTCGTAACTATCCGTTTTCAGGCACGAAGGGAGCGCGTATTGCGGAAAAAGATTGAAATAAAACAACTTCCCCGGCAACGCTTTTTTGAAAATTGCGCTTGCGTAAACGAGATTCGCCGCTTCCTCAACCGACGGTTCGTCCGCGATGAAATACCCGGCGAAAGACTCGTATTCAAGGTATTTCCGGCTGTATTCGCGGATAAGCCCGACGGCTTTTTCTTCCGTGACCGACGGTCGGTTTTTAAGCGTTTTCAGAAAAACCGACATTTCGTAGTCCTCGACGAGTTGCTTCAAGCCGTTTTTCTGCGCGAGTTCAAGGGTTTTCAATCTGAATTCCTCGCTCGCGCAGCATACGGGAACGGGAGACAATTCCACGCCCGATTCCGCAAGCATTTTAAACTGCTCTTCGAGAAACTCATCGTCGTTTTTTTTGAGAAGATTGTATTCGGGAATACCCGACCAACTTCCTATAATCAGTTTATTTTTCATTTTTTCGTATATAATCCGGCGACAAAATCAATAAGGAATAACGAGCGCGCCTTCGCCCGGCTCGAGTTCGAACGTTATTTTTCCGCCGACGGCTTTAAGCGTTTTTTCTTCGCCTTTATACCACACCACGGCGTGCGTTTTGCCGTTCAGGGTAAGTTCGACGAGGTTTGTTCCGGTTAACGACGGATCGGCGAAATTCGCGAGCATATAAACCCCGCGGGAACTTTTATCCTTATAAACCCCGGCTATGGCGTCCCTGCTCGTTTTTATGCCTTTTATCGCGTCGGTGTTTTTCAATGCGTACTGCTTATCTTCGACGTAATCGAAATTGACGCTTCCGCCGGCGGCTTCTTCCGTTCCGCGGCTCAGCAAAATCCCCTGCCATTCGCTTTCGTCCAAAATATGATAAAATTTCTGCGTTTCTCCGTTCACTGCGGAAACAAACTCGTAAGCGACGCCTTTTTCGCCGTTGCGTTTTATCATCGCGTCGTTATAATCGCCCGCGACGAGGGGCGGAGTCCAATAACAGAACCACTGCATGGAACGGCTTCCGTAAGCGAGCGACGTATACATCTGAAAAGCCGCGTCCGCTTTGTTTGAAACACCCCTCACGCTGTTCGCCATATGTTCCGTGGTACAGCCGAACGTCCACATATCGACGCCGTAACTTTCGGCAAACTCTTTCACCGTGGCGAGATTGTGAAGGTAAGTGGGTTTCATTTTCTTGTTTCCGCGCGCGTCCTGAGAAAGAACGTAATAATCGTAAGAGATATACGGTGTTTTGATAACGTCGAGATATTCGTCGATATAATCGCGGTAAGTCACGTTGCCGAGTTGAGCGGTCGATGCGTAATCGGGAAGAAGATTCACGTAAAACGCCACGTCCGGCAGAGCCTCTTTCAAAATTTCACAGCCCTCGCCGAGCGCCTCGAAATAATTTCTCGAGGGTTCGTCGGTGATAAAATATCCCTCGAAAGATTTAAAGCCGAGATAATCCGCCGACAACGCGAGAAGTTTATTCTTTTTCTGCTCTCTGTCGCCCTGATCGCCGTTTACGTCGAACAAAACGCTCGTCACGTCGTTGTCCTGTATCAACTGTTTTATACCGACCTCTTCGGCGGCGGCGAGAACGCGCAGATTGTATTCTTTGGAATTGTACAATATCGCGCTCGAAGCGATCGTGATTCCGCTCGCGGCAAGGTCGCGGTAATATCCGAGCAGTTCTTCGTCGGTAAGTTTTTTGCCGTCCACTTCCGTCGGAATGCCCGACCACATACCTATTCTGAGTTTATTAGTCCCGCTATAAGTCGGTTTTTCCGCATTTTCGTCCTCCTGACCGACCGATTCCGAAACGCTTGTCGCGGATTCGTTTCCGCTGCCGCTTTCTTCTCCGCAAGCAACGAAAGCCGTCGTGCAGAAAAGTAAAATTATTAACGATAAAATGATTGATAACTTTTTCAAGTTCGTTTCCTCCTTGTTCGTCGGACCTATTCGTCTGACTTGTTCGTCAGAATTATTCGTCTGACTTGTTCGTCAGAATTATTCGTCTGACTTATTCGTCGAACGTCATATGCAAAAGCGCGCCCGCCTCGCGGTGAAGTTTCGTTAAAAACAACGAAAATCTGAACTTATCGCTTCGCGCTATTTTATAAATCAGCCTGTTCTTTCCTTTTTTTAATTGAATCGGTTTTAAGTCGTTTAACGGCATATAGAGGGGGTAATCGGACCTCTGCGATATAATTTCCCCGTTTAAAAACAGTTTATACGGAGCGTTGTTTCCGACCATTATTTCCGCGTCCGTCGCCTCGTCGAGATAAAATTCTCTCGCGAGATAAACCACGCACGGACCTTTGTAATTGACAGCCGATTCGATGTCGACGATCTCCTCACCCGAGAATAGAACTTCGTCGGGAATCTCGTCGCCGAGTTTATCCACGTCGAGATATTTTTTATCGATATTCACGAATCCGTTGAACATCTCGAAAAGAGTGTCCGGCATACGCCCTTCGAACGGACATTTATCGGAAACCGTAGTGTCGTAATTATCGAAAAACGGACCGTAAACGTTGTATTTAGCCGCTCGCGCGAACCCGAAACGCTTGACGAGCGCGCCGAACGCGCCCGAAAATTCTATAACCGCGTCCCTTAAAACGCCTTTGTCTTCCGCTCCGCCGATAACGTCCTGCCCGAACGCGACGGATGAAAACGCGGGGATTTTTATCTTTTCCTTTCTTTCGGTTTTCACTCCGTGTAAAGGCGTAACCGTCAGCAAACCGCCGATTTCCTTATCGTAAGGGTTAATTATTTCGATTTTTATTGTTTTTTTCTCGTCTGCGCAAATAACAGGCTTCCCTTCATAATACACCTTAATTTCGGGCATAACGCGATATTTCGGGTAATTACAGACGAAATTTTGCGGAATATTTTCGATTTTCGTGTCGTTAAGTCCGTCCCTTATAAGCGCGTAAGCCGCCTCGAAAGTTTCTTTCGCCAGATCGCCGAGTTTGCCCTCGCTTCTTAAAACCGAAGCCGTTCCGACGAGATAATCGTCGCCGATGCGCCCGAGCCATTCTTTCGGCAAGCCGCTTTTGCCTCGGATTATTCCTATAACAGAACCCGCCGTTGCGGACGTACAATCGGTGTCGTAGCCGCAATTCACGGCGATGAGCATCGTTTTATCGAAAAAACCCTCGCCGTAAAGGAGAGCGAGAACCGTCACACCCGCGTTGACTACCGAATAAGACGCGTCCGACGAACCGTATTTCTTTATGAGTTTTCTGCGGGCGGTTTCCCAGTCGGGCGTGGTTTTTGACCATTCGAGAACGCTCGAAATACAGTTGAACAATTCGGATTGCTTATCCGCGTATCCGAGCGCCTTTATTATTATGGTCCTTATGTCCGTACAAAAAAACGCTTCCGCTTCCATCGCCGCGAAAAAACACTCGGCGTAAACGCTTTCGCTTCCGTGGTCGATAAATCCGTCCTTTTTGCAGAGGCTCACGGCAAGGTCGGGATTGCCGGGCGAAACGAGCGCCCACAATTCGCTCCTTATCGGGCAACCGTTGGACCATTTGAAAAAGTCGTTGCAGAAAACGCCCGAATCGGGCGGATAAATGCCGAGTTCGACGTTTTTTATCGCCGTGCGGTATTCGTTCGCCCAGCATTTGTTGTAATTCATAAACGCATCCGCCAGGTCATCCGCGGTGAAATTGAACCCTTTTTGTTGCAAAACGCGCTGCAGATACATTATCTGCAAATCGAAATCGTCGTTCGGGGGGAAAGAATCGGGGAAAACGTTGTCAAACGTGTAATTCATCTGCTCTTTGTTGTTTTCCTGTTTCGCGCCGATTTTCCCTCCGGCGCACTTGCCTATCCATGCTCCGTAAACCTTATCTATATATAAATCGTAATCAATTTTAAGCATAAAAACTCCGTTTCGCAGCCCCGGACTATGTTTCCGCCGCGCCGTCAAGATAATTATATTGTAAAAAAAGTTAAATTTCAATGGCTAATTTTATTGTTTTTGGCCGCATTGAGTGGCGATTTTTATCAACAACTCCGCAGTCGTCGGGGTTTGGCTCGCCATCGCGTTGCCTTTTGAGAAAAAACGGTGAAAATTAAGCAAAAACAGTTGAAATTATGCTCTTATTGTTGTATTATTTATATAAAAATAAAATTTTTACATTTACAAATGACGAAACGAATAATCAACTTACTATTTTTTATTGTTTTAAACGTTTTCGCCGCAAGCCTGAGCGGAATTATCCCTCTCTTTTCTCATTCGGCAAACGCCGAAGCCGGACTCGCAATATTATCCGTTACCTGTCAGCCTTATGACGGACTTATCGTCGCCACGAACGACGAATCGCCCGATTTCAGAATCGACGAAAACTCTGTCGCCCTTTTCGACGGAGATAAAAAGATCGGTCTTTCCGTCGGCGAATGTACGCCCGTCGCCTGCGGCGAAGTCGGCATACCTCTCGATTCGTCTTTTTCCGCGCCGGATAAACTCAAAGTGGTTTTCGGCAAAGGTTTCGCCGTTTCGGAAAACGGAGCGCGGCTTGCAGATGAAGAAATATGGATTTACGAATCGTTCGAGGAAGAATTTTCGCTGATTCGTTTCCGCAAAGAATCGCCTGCGGACGACGATCCGGACGAGATCGCCGACGAGAGCGTTTCCGAAGAAAGCATTACCGAGAGCGAGAGTTCTTCGGAGAGCGAATCGGAAAGTTTATCCGAAAGCGAGAGTTCTTCGGAAAGCGAATCGGAAAGTTTGCCAGAAAGCGAGAGTTCTTCGGAAAGCGAATCGGAAAGCTTATCCGAAAGCGAGAGTTTTTCGGAAAGCGAATCGGAAGATTTGCCCGAGAGCGAAAGTTCTTCGGAAAGCGAATCGGAAGATTTGCCCGAAAGCGAGAGTTCTTCGGAAAGCGAATCGGAAAGTTTATCCGAAAGCGAAAATTCTTCGGAAAGCGAAATCCCGCCGACAAGCGAGAGCCATACCAAAGACGAAAGCAACCGTACTCCGACCTCGGAGAACCGCGAAAGCGGATGCAAATCGGATATTTACCCCTGCATGACAACGGGCTTGTTCGCCACGTTCACCGCGTCGGCATTTATATTCTTCAACAATAAAAAACAATAAATCCGTCAATAAAAACGATACCGCGCAACTCTGTTCGGTATCGTTTTATTTTTATGCCGTCCGAAAATAAAGCGAACCGCAACAAAAATTCGGTATGTCGGCAGCAATCCGCAGACGGCGGGCAAATTTACATAAAATTTACAATTCCTAAACCGTAACGTGGTAGTTAAGTTTTCCTCGAAGGGATATAATACGGGTGTAAATCGAAAGTAAAGGAGATTAAAAACAGAAATGAAAAAGGTATTAACATTGTTGTTTATCTGCATAATTGCAATATGCGGAACGTTGGGACTTACCGCATGCGGCGGTGAAAAGAACATTACGGTGGTTGCAAGAGATCAGGGCAGCGGCACGAGAGAAGCGTTCGACAAAGTCGTTACGGACGGAAACGGAAGTTATCTTCAAATGAAGAACTCGGCAGGCAAAACCGTTTACAACACCACCGACAAAGCGGATTTGATGAAAGAAACGGGAACCGTAATGAGCAAGGTGGCAAGCGACAAAAACGCGATCGGCTATATTTCGCTCGGCTCGGTGAACGACACTATTAAAGTCGTTAAAGTGAACGGCGTAACGCCCTCGGCGGCAACCGTTCTCGACGGAACTTACGCAATTCAAAGACCGTTCGTCATAATGACGAGTTCGACGACGACGCTCAACGAAGTAACGGCAGACTTCCTGCTTTACTTAAAGAGCGCAGCCTCCAAAACTCACGCCGACAAGGCGGGCTGCATATATCTTGAAAATCCGGCGCAGAGAGCGAACGCAGGCGAAACCCCCATTGCGGTTGAAACTTACGAAGTTAAATCGGCGTTGCCCGCAGGCGGCAAAATAACCGTCAACGGCTCCACCTCGATGGAAAAATTCATTAAAGAAGCGATGAGCGGCTACGCGGCTCTTTACGGCAAAACTGCGGACGACGTGTTCGAGGCTCTAGACCTTAAAGGTTCTTCGGTGGGCAGAACCGCGGTTAAAAACGATAAGAACGGAAACGTAATCGGTCTTTCGTCGGCAGCAGTAAAGGAAGAGGGAATCAACAGTTTCAACGTTGCGCTCGACGCGGTTGCGGTTATCGTGAACAACGACAACGCGACTATAACCGACCTGACTCTCGCTCAACTTTACGATATCTACACCGGAAAGATCACGAAGTTCAGCGAAATAAAATAACGGAAAAATTATGAAAACTGCGAACTTTAAAGAAAAAGCAGGAAAAACGGTGTTTACGATTGCGGCGATGATTTGCGTTATCGCCGTTATCGCCATATTCGGGTTTATGCTCGTAAAAAGCCTGCCGACGTTCAGAAAAATAGGTTTCTTCAACTTTGTTTTCGGAGATAACTGGTCGCCGGACAGACTGGATAAATACGACGACGCGTCCCTTTCCGGCACTTACGGCGTTTTTAAGATGATTATCGGCACGCTCGCGGCGACGGTGGGCGCGCTCGTTATCGGCGGAACGCTCGGATATTTCACGGCGGTGTTTATCGCTTTCTACTGCCCCGAAAGGCTGAAAAAGATATTCTCGTCCACGGTGAATCTGCTCGCGGGTATTCCTTCCGTCGTTTACGGATTTTTCGGAATAATGTTTCTGCTTCCGCTCCTCGCGAACTTCGCTCCCAACAACGGCAGCGGACTTCTGGCGACGTCGCTCATTCTCGGCATAATGATTATGCCCACGGTGGTTTCGCTTTCCAAAACGAGCCTCGAAGCCGTGCCGCGCGCTTATTACGAAGGAGCGCTCGCGCTCGGTTCAACCCATTCTCAGGCGGTTTTCGGAACGGTTACGAAAGCGGCTAAATCGGGCGTTACGGCGTCGCTCGTCTTAGGCATAGGCAGAGCGCTCGGCGAAACGATGGCGGTGGTTATGGTTGCGGGCAACTCGGTCGCTTACCCGGATTCGCTTTTCAACAGTTTCAGGGTTTTAACGGCGAACATAGTTATGGAAATGGGTTACGCGGGCGAAGTTCAGCAGGGCGCGCTCGTCGCAACGGGCGTAATTCTGCTCGTCTTCGTGCTTATCGTCAACCTGATTTTCGGCGCGATATCCAAAAAAACAATTAAATCCGCCGTGAACAAAACCGGTCTTTTCTCGCGGATTTTCAAAAAAGACGACGAAAAAAGCGGCGCTAAAAACAGCGTTGCAAGCGGCGTTGCAAGCGGCGTTGCGAGCAAGATTACAAGCGGCGTTGCGAGCAAGATTACAAGCGGCGTTGCGACCGACGAAAAAGGCGGCGAAAAAAACGACGCGAAAAGCGGAGTAACGAAACGCAATATCGTTTTTGAAAAAATCGGCGATTTCTTCTCCTCTCTGAAATATAAAATGAAAACGGCGTCCGTCGGCGCGGGCGTTTCGGTCGGCGCGGGAATCTTCGCGGGGATAACGCTCCTGCTGATTATAGGCTTCGTGCTTGTTAAAGGCGCGCCCACGCTCTTTTCAAACCCGCATCTGCTGTTCGGCAAATATGAATTCAACAGCGAAAAAATCACGATTCTGCCGTCGATAGTCACAACTCTTATGACGGTCGCGCTGAGCCTTCTCGTAGCGGTGCCGATAGGAATATGCACGGCGATTTTCCTTAACGAATACGCCAAAAAAAACAACGTCTTCATAAAAATCATCCGCGGGGCGATAGACCTACTTAACGGCGTGCCGTCGATCGTTTACGGGCTTTTCGGAATGATTACGTTCGTCGCGCTGATAAAGGGCAGAAGCACGATTATGGCAGGATCGCTCACGGTGGGCATAATGCTTCTCCCCACGATCGTCCGCTCAACGGAAGAAAGCCTTAAATCGGTTCAGGACAGCCTGCGCGAGGGAAGTTTCGCGCTCGGCGCGGGTAAAATGCGTACCATATTCAAAATCGTTCTCCCCTCCGCTCTGCCCGGAATTTTATCGGCGATTATCCTTTCCATGGGGCGCGTGATATCGGAATCCGCTCCGTTCATTTACACGATGGGTTCGGTTATTTCGGCGATGCCCGGGGGATATTTCGACAGCAACGCAACTCTCGCCGTCGCGCTGTACAGGCTTTCGGGCGAGGGCTGGTACGTTAACGAGGCTTACGCGACGGCGGTCGTTCTTATCGTTCTCGTGCTTGCGCTTAACTTTCTGGCAGAACTCATCGCGGGCAAACTCAACAAGAAATTACAAGGTGAGAAATAATGAAAAAAACAAGTGAAACAAACGAATACGGACAGAATATATCGGTTAAAAACGCCAACCTTTGGTACGGAGATTTTCAGGCGATAAAAAACATAAGCGTCGAGATACCCGAAAAGCAGGTTACGGCTTTTATAGGCCCTTCCGGATGCGGAAAATCCACGTTTTTAAAATGCTTCAACCGCATGAACGACCTGATCGACGGTTGCAGGATTACGGGCGAATTTCTGATAGGAAACACCGATATTTACGGAAAAATCGACGTGAACGAACTGAGAAAAAACGTGGGAATGGTTTTCCAGAAGCCCAACCCCTTCCCGATGAGCGTTTACGACAACGTCGCTTACGGACCGAGGACGTTCGGAATTACGAAACGCGCGGCCTTAGACGAAATAGTGGAAAAATCGCTGCGTCAGGCGGCGATGTGGGACGAACTTAAAGACAGACTGACTAAGTCTGCGCTGGGCTTGTCGGGCGGACAGCAACAGAGGCTTTGCATTGCGCGATCGCTCGCGGCGACGCCGAAAATTCTGCTCATGGACGAACCGACTTCCGCTCTCGACCCCATCTCGACGGGAAAAATAGAAGAACTCATCGACGATCTGAAAGAAAAAGTCACGATAGTCATAGTTACGCACAACATGCAACAAGCGACGAGAATCGCCGACAAAACGGCGTTTTTCCTGCTCGGCGAACTCGTGGAATTCGGCGACACCGAGGATATTTTCACCTCCCCGAAGGACGAACGCACGGAAAGATATATAACCGGGAGATTCGGTTAGCCACAGGTGATTGCGTTCGAACTCGGTCTTGCATTGTGTTTTTGACTAATACGTCGTTGCGTTCGCATGTTATACGTACAGTATTAGCGCGCTCACGCGCCTTGTCTTAGCCTAAAAACGCAAGGCAAGACTTGCCGACAACCAAAACGCCGATATTTTTGATGATTTTTGGCAAAGACGAACGCAGATGTACTTGCCGTACTTCAAGCGAGAATTTGACAAAAAGCGC
>CEAR01033482.1_pt1 | contig 18204 bp, 10 predicted proteins | sample 557461 | NCBI WGS metagenome assembly CEAR01 (sample SAMEA3182075, study PRJEB8094) | gut metagenome | biome: human; feature: gut; material: Stool; isolation source: human stools | place: Canada | collected 2012-03-14
GAAAAAGAAGAACGATTAGATGAGATAAAACACAAACAACAGGGCGGGTATTTGTTTACAGACAGCAAAGAACCGATACATCTGGCGGCAGAATTAGGCATTATTGAAGAGGTAATGCAAAAAGCAGAAACGAGTTTAGCAATGCGAGAGTGTAGTAAGTTCGTTATTGCGAGCGATCATGGTGCGTCGAGATTAGCGGTTATCAAAGAACAGGAAGTGAAGTATGAAACAGATACAAAGGGTGAACATTCCGGTAGATGTTGTAAATACTTCGATGGCTGTGACTTGGAGTACTGTATTCCCGAAAACGAATATCTTGTTTTATCGGATTACGGCAGATTCAAAGGCAGTAGAAAGGCAAATGTTGAAGTGCATGGCGGAGCGACTTGGGAAGAGATAATAGTGCCGATTATCACGTTATCTCTTAAAAACCAAGAAGAAGTTGAGATAAAGGTTTTGGATGCCGATAATATCTTTATAGAGAAGAATAAGGGTGTATTGGTTAAAGTATATATATCTGATACATCAGGTGCAAATGAAGTAGCGATTGTTTGCGAAGGCAAAAAGTATATCGGTCAAAAGGAAGATGCTACACATTACAATTTCTGCATTAGTGGGATAAAAAGAGCTAAAAAATATAAGGCTACCGTATATAATGGAGACGACTTAATTGGCGAGATTGAATTTACTGCAAAGAGCAAAACCGGTAGTGTGAATACAGAATTTGACGATCTATTTTAAGGAGAAGAGCAATGGAACTATCTGAAAAACTGAGAGATAACTTCGACGAAATGGTGGTTTATAAGGACTTAAAGAAAACCAACTTCTTTTCAGCATTAAGCCTTCCCTCATTTATGAGAGATTGGTTGCTGAAAAAATTTGAAGACGAAGATGGAAATTTTGACAAAAACGAATTAGCCGCATTTGTTAAGAAGTATATCCCAAGAAAAGATGATTGGAATACAATAAAAAACAGGGTGATTGTTGAAAACGAAAAGGTCAAGTTTTTAGCTAAGATTGCTGTTAATATTGACATCAAAACAGGTCTTGTTTCGTTTGCATTACCTGATTTTGGGCTTGGTTTCAAAGAAACAATCATAGAAAATTCAGTGTGGGATATTTGCAAGGACGATCTTGTAAAAGGTCGTGATATTTGGGGTATGGTAGAGTTAGGTTATCGTGCGCCCGATGATTTTGACGTTCAATTTGAATATGAAAGAACAAAATCGAAAGCAAAAGCTTCTAAAGATGGGAAGATCAAATTAGTTTCATTCAAAAACTTCTGCCCTTATAATATTGACCTCGATAATTATAAGGAAGCACGTAAGGAGTTCGATGTTGAAGAATGGATCGACGTTGTTCTTGGCGCGGTTGATTATAATGCAGGAGGATATGAAACAGAAGAACAGAAGCTGACAATGCTGACTCGACTTTTGCCCTTTGTTGAAAAAAGATTAAATCTCATTGAATTGGCTCCAAAAGGAACAGGTAAGTCCTATTTGTTTGGCAACGTAAGCAGATTCGGCTGGTTGTCAAGCGGTGGTATTATGAGTCGTTCCAAAATGTTCTATGATCAATCAAAACGTCGCGAGGGGTTAATTGCAGGAAGCGATTACGTAACATTGGACGAAGTTCAAACCATATCCTTTACCGATACCGATGAAATGAGGGCTGCCCTGAAAGGATACATGGAGCAGGGGAATTTTACTGTTGGTGATTACAAGGGAGTGGCTGATGCGGGAGTAGTTCTTTGCGGAAACATAAGCAAGAAGATTATGGATGCAGATGGCTACGAGAATATGTTTGTTGAATTGCCGGTAGTATTTCATGAGTCTGCACTTATTGAAAGATTTCACGGGTTCATAAAAGGATGGAATATTCCAAGAATGAATGATGACTTGAAAGTTAATGGATGGGCATTAAACTCTGAATATTTCTGCTCTATTTTACATGAGATGAGAAATGATATGACCTACAGGAATATAGTTGACGAATTGATTATTGTGCCGGAAGGTGCAGATACGAGAGATACTGAGGCTGTAAAACGTATATCAACTGCATACTTAAAACTATTATTTCCTCATGTACAGGACGCTTCTGAGATTGCGCCACGAGATTTCAAAAGATATTGTTTCGAGAGAGCAAGAAAAATGCGCCAAACGATTAAATTTCAGGTTGGTATCTTAGATGAAGAATACAGGGGCAAAGATATGCCTGCCTTCAAAATAAAAGGGCTTGGTGATGTGTAATGGAACGGCATTCTTGCTATGTGTGCGGGAAAGAGCCTTTGACAAAAGATGAAATAGGCATTTCTCGAAAGCTAATAGATAAAAAAACGAGTAAGTTTTATTGTATTCCTTGTTTAGCAGAACAGTTTGAAATCACAGAAGAAGAATTGCTTGCTAAAATCGAGGAGTTCAAGGCAGAGGGCTGTACACTATTTAAGTGAGGAGTTTTGAAACGAGTGATATACGCAGATAATGCGGCGACGACAAAATTAAGTGATGCTGCCGCAAAAACAATTATCGAAGTTCTTAATGAGTATGCGAATCCTTCGCAGCCGTATTCCTTTTCACGCAAAGCAAAGGAAAGGCTTGCCGATGCAAGGTATCGCATAGCTAAGTGTATCAATGCCGATCCAAGCGAAATCTATTTTACGTCGGGTGGAAGCGAAAGCAACAACTGGGTGATTAAAGGGTTTGCTTATAATAGAAATTACTCAAAGGCACCTATTATTACTTCGGCAATAGAGCATCACTCGGTTTTGCGAGCGTGTGAATCTGTCGAATCGTCGGGGTGTCCTGTTGCCTATTTAATGCCTAATAAAAATGGCGTTATCGAGGTGGACACTCTTAGACAGATGATAACGAAAAAAACAGGACTTGTGTCTGTTATGATGGTTAATAATGAAATTGGAACAATTCAGCCAATCAAAGAATTGTGCCAAGTCGCGCATAACAATGGGGCATTATTCCATACGGATGCAGTTCAGGCTGTTGGTCATCTTGAAGTGGACGTAAAGGCGTTGGGTGTTGATATGCTTTCAGCTTCGGCACATAAATTCAACGGGCCCAAAGGGGTTGGGTTCTTATATATAAAAAAGGGAACGAGTATTAGCCCGTTGATTAACGGTGGTTCGCAAGAATCGGGACATCGTGCAGGTACAGAAAACGTGGCATATATTGCAGGGATGGCTGTTGCGCTTGATGAAAACATAGAGAAACTAAACGAAAACCAATTAAAGATCAAGGAATTAAGGAAACGGCTTATATCGCAGTTGCGAGTATTAAGTTTTTCTATAAATGGAAGCGAAAATGGCATTGATAACATTTTATCTCTATCATTTCCGAATCAATCAGGCGAAGCAATGTTGCATAAACTTGACTTGTTGGGAGTTATGATTTCAACCGGATCTGCCTGTGATAGTAAGGAAACTCAGGTTTCTCACGTTATTAAAGCGATACATTTACCCGACGATTTAGCGGAGGGGACTATTAGAATATCACTTTCAAGTGATAATACATTAGATGAAATGGATACAATTGCTGAAAAAATTAAGCGATGCTGTAACTTGTAATAACGTATATAAAGCCGAGAAGTTGCTCGGCTTTATTTTTTTTGGAAAAACTTTCAGGGTGTATCAGATTTGATATTGTCTTAGAAGAAATTAAGGGTATTGATTTCGTATTGAATTGTGATAAAGAAAGAAAACCCGGAATAATGAGCATATCTTTCCCCGGGCGAGATAGTGAACAGTTGTTGCATAGGTTGGATCTTAAAGGGATTATGATTTCCACAGGTGCAGCATGCAATAGTGTGAATACTCAGATTTCACATGTGCTGTCAGCACTTGAGATGGATGAAAGTGTGGCGAAAGGGACAATCCGCATTTCTTTAAGTAAGGATAATACAGAAGATGAGGCTCATCGAATAGGGCAAGCCTTATGTAAAATTCTCCAATAGGGTTGTAATTTTTATTTGTCAATAGAATACTGTCAAGGTTTTTATGGGGTGTCTGCGAGTGCGGACACCCCTATTTTTATGCCTAAAATACCCTTGACAATATTCCCCGAATAGATTATAATAATTTCGCTATCAGGGACAAGTGTCCCGAATAGATAAAAGTGAGGGCCATCACAAAATGAGAACGAAAGACAATGAGTTAGTGAACAGAATCAAGTTGTATATCGAGGAGCAAATCGATAGAAGGGGGAGAATGCCTACCATCCGCGATATTGCCGAGGCGTTGGACGTTGGAAAGAGTTCAGTGCAGAGATACTTGGAGTATATGGTGGAGCAAGGAATTTTAGCGAAGGGAGAATACGGATACGAATCTATCGAGCAATCGAGAACGGAAAGAACCGTATCTGTCGCAAAACTCGGATATGTTCCTTGTGGTCCGCTTTCCGAAGAGTATGAGTGCATAGACGGATACGTCAGACTTCCCGCATCGTTTGTGGGGAATGCGAAGAAGTGTTTCCTGCTTACGGCAAGCGGAAACTCGATGATAGACGCAGGAATTCATGACGGAGACCTTGTGCTTGTCAGACAACAAGAAACGGCAAACTATAACGATATTGTAGTCGCTCTCGTAGACAATGAAGTGACGCTCAAACGCTATCGCCCGGATTTAGCGAATAGCAGGATTATTTTGCACCCGGAGAACAAACGAATGAAAGACATCGTAGTAGATGAATGTAAAATTCAAGGTGTTGCAATTAAAGTGATTAAGGATTTGGAAAATTAGCGGAGGAAAATTATGAAAGCCGAAAAATATTGCGGATTATGCGGACAGAAAATCGAGATAGAATACGAACCGCGTCAGCCGGTCAGAGTTATCTGTCCGAATTGTAATGCGGAAACAGATTGGAAGTTTTATAAAAACGGTAATTTCGATACTGTTACTTACTTAAAAGATGAGGCAGTCGAATTGCATGAGAGAATGAAAAAGGCGTAAAATGACTTACAATGCATCTTGTCCGTATTGCGGGCAGATAAATAAAGGGTTATATCTCGAGGAAACGCACGGAAGATTTATATGTGAAAAATGCAAATCCAATGTGCTGCTATCTCGGTATAATAATACAAAGTCCATTCCTTTGTATAATAAAAAAGCGCCGATTAGGGCGCAAAGTCAAAACTGAATTTGAAATAACCCGCCCCGTTTATTCAAATTTAGAAATGAACATCAGGCTTTTCTACTTCTGTGCCGGAAATCCCAACCGCACTATAGCAGTAGAAAAAATAAACGCCGATGTATCTTTGGGAAAAGGAGGGTAGCACATTATGCAGAAAGAAGGCGTTTCAAAGCCTGTCTCTTTTAAGTGTTTCAACTGCGACCATCAAGAAATTGCATGGAAAGATGAAACGGGTATGATACGTTTTGTATGTCCGAATTGCGGAACGGTAACGGTATCTAAAGAAAAGAGCCGACGGCATATACAGATAGATATGTATGCGCCGAAAGGTGAAGTGTTGCGATCAAGAATTGAATATTAAAGGCTATGCGGCATGGCAGGTCGGTCTGAAACAGTGACTATATAAAACCTATCTAAACCGCAATGGTAACTCGGTCAGTTTAACCAGAAATATTACATGAGAGGCTGCCGATAAACGAATTATCCAAAAGGATAATCATCGTTTGTCGGCGGTCTTTTTTTGTGCCAAAAAACGAGTGATAACGCCGAAAAGAGGTTTGCCCTACATTTTAGCACAGACCTCGAAAAGTCTTCCGACAAGCGATTTTTATAAAACAAAAAATCAAGTCGGAGGACAAAAATGAAAAAAGTAACCTACAAAATCGAGCAATTCAAGAGTATGACCATTGAAGTTGAGTCAGATGAACAAGTGCAAAAAATCGAAGAGTTGAACCGGGACTTTGAGCGAACGGACAGACAAAACCGTAGAATCAAAGCAAAAACCGATTCTCTTGATCAAATGTATGAAGCGGGGTGCGAGCTTATAGCAGACACTCCAACTCCGGAAGAAGCATTACTTCAATCAGAAGAAGAAAGCGAAGTAAAAAAGCGTGTCCATAATGCAATTTCAAAACTAAAGCCGCGTCAACAACAAATAATCTATATGGCCTATTTTGAAAATAAAACGCAGGAAGAAATTGCAAAAGCGTTAGGTGTTTCACAACAGGCAATAAGTGAGAGCTTACCGCGGCTGTTGGCAAAACTGAAAAAAATTTTAGGTAAAAAATAAATTTTTTTCAAAAAAACCTTGTAAAACGATACTGCAAATGTCCAATTATAGTGAAGGGGTATGAACCTCGCACGAAAAAGGAGCTTGAATATGAAACTGAAAATTAAAGAATTCAGGACAATTGCGAAAAGAAAAGGATATGGAAACGAGAAAATATTATATCGCGCTGGGAGGCGGCGATTACGGAATCAATGCTATCAAAGCTGGATGCAGAGTCGGATATGAAATCGTAAGAGAAATATATAATCTTTTCGGCTCCGCGATTTTGCTTGAAATAGTAGATATGGAGGAGGAAACGGTTAGTGGACTTGAAAGTAAATTCATTAAAATCGGGAACAAGTTGTACTGATCTCGTTTCGCACGACGGGTATTCGCTCCGAATCAACGCATTTTTTGCATGGCTCAGGCGAAGCGGATATACCCTCGAATACATAGCCGAAAGATTAGCGACAACGACCGATGATATTGTGGTAAGGCTAAGACGACGAGAAAAATTCAACGAAAGAGAACTGCGGATTCTCATATATCTTATGGGAGCAAAAGACGCGTTTTTCGTAATATATTTTCCGTCGTTCAGATTCCGAAAATACGTTTATCGTTGCGTATTCGGAAAGAAGATGAGATGTAGAAAGCGGAGGAGGTGGAAGAAAAATTGAGCGACATCAGAAGAAATGCCGACAGAAACCGCGCGATACAAGCGATGATGACGGACGGCGAACAACTCAAAACGTTTTATCGTTTCGTTGCGAACAATCCGCATATCGCATTGCACGACGCCTGTCAGATTGTAATCGGGCGACCGAACGCGAGCGTATGCTTTTCTTTTGAAGAGTGGAACGCGCAGGGGCGAAGAGTTACAAAAGGAAGAAAAGGCATTCCGTATTACGACAGCGACGGGAATAAACATTTCGTATTCGACGTTGCAGACACGCACGGCGAGAATCGTTACAGGCGCATAACGCAACCCGTAAAAAAGATTTTGGACGGGCTTGATTTACTTAACGGCACGGAGATTGCGGACAGCTACCGCGGCGATTATCGCATTATGCTTTCGGGAGTGGTAACTTATCTCGGACAGAACGATTTTCTTACCGAAAACGACGAGGTAAGGAACAGACTCATTGCAGAAGGCGTGGCGTATTCGTTGTATTCGACAACGGGTCTTCCGAAGGAAAGGGGAGTAACGCTGAAAGGCTATCCCTACGGCTTAAACGAAAACGCAGATTTATTTCGTGAAGTGCAGAAAGCGGTGGAAGTCTTACAACAAGACATAAACGACGCGATCTACAACAAGCAAAACGAAGTACCCGTCATCGACGACATTGACGAAGAATACGTTTCGGATGAGCCTGTAATTCCGAAAGCGGACGAACAGCCTGCGACTTCGGAAGAAACGCCGACTGTTTCACCTTTTTATGCCGAGTATTTACGAGTTCAAAAGGCGAACCCCGACAGCATTGTCGTGTACCGTTTGGGAGATTTTTACGAGATTATGGGCGAAAAGGCTGAACAAGCCGCGGCCATTCTCGATTTGACGCTCACGGGACGGAACGTGGGCTTGCCCGAAAGAGTGCCGATGTGCGGCTTTCCGTATCACGTTACGGAGCAGTATATCGAAAAACTGCTCGATAAAGTAAGTGTTGTCGTTGTAGAACCGGACAAAGAACCCGTTTTCATCAAATTTCACGTTGAAGAACCGAAAACGCCTGAACTTGTAGAATTATCGCCCGAAGAAAGCAAAGAACTTGACCGCATTTTTTCCGAACAGGAAGAAACGGAAGAGCAACCCGATTATGTAGGCGAGATAGACACGCGTTTCCCGATTGACGACGATCACAGCGATGATGACGAACCGACCGACGAAGAAATCGAAGAAGCGTTTGCCGCAGAAGAAGAGGAAGAAACTAACGACGAGAGCGATTACGATTCGGAAGATTACGATTACGAAGAAGATAAAAAGCCGACCAAAGAAACGAAACCCGAAAACAGGGGGAAACCGATTTGGGAACGCCGCAATCGTCCGAGTATGCAAAGGTCGCTGTTCGACGCGTTTGACGAGCAAACACCCGAAGAAAAGTTTACCGAACAAATACTGAAAGGCGGTAGCGGTGTAAGCGGCGGAAAAATCCGTATTTATACGGAATACAAGAAAAACCCGTATGAGAAAGATTTTGCTCGCTTTTTAAGTCGTGAGTATGGGATTGGAGGTCGTGGCGGACCTGACGGCATTGACGAAATGCACGACGGCAAGGGTATCCGTTTCAGTAAAAAGAATACGGAAACGGGCGAAATCGAAGTTGCCGTAAACCTGAAATGGGAGCAAGCGGCGGCTAAAATCGCAGACCTTATCGACGAAGAAAACTACTTAAACGACGAGGAAAAGGAAGAATACGACACTCTCGTGAGATTCCGCGAAGAGAGGAGTTCGGCTAAAAGCGACGACGACCTTATAAAAACAATAGCAAGGCAAATCGTGGAATACGGCACTTCGCATACCTATGGCGAAAAATACAGCGCATATCCGCATTTTCTTGGCGAAGCCATGCAGTTTTATACGCAACACTACGAAGAAGTAAACGCCGAGCTTATAAAATTCGACGAAGTAAAAAGCGTGGGTAAAGGCAATATTTACCCGTATTCTTCGCCGAATATCTTGTTCAAACTTCCGTATTGTCCGTTGTGGCAGGCGAAAGAAGCGCGCCTTAGAGAGTGCGACGAGCGTATAAAAGAGTATGCAGACAAGTTTACGCGAAAATGCGCGGACGAGTATCAGCCGACCTATGACAAAAACGTTGTTTTAACAGTAACGCCGGAAGATATTTCAAGCCGAGAGTATTTGTTTATCAAAGACAATCGCGAAGATTTTACGAAATACTTTTTGAAACAAAAAGGCGTAGAGAACGTAGACCTTTCAATGCAAAAGATAGAAATAACGTTTGACAGACGGTATATCGAATCGCTTCTTGCAGGGAAAGAGCAAACGCCGGAAGAGCGCGGAAAGATAAGAAAAATCGCGAACGGTATTATTGCGGAGGGCATAAAGGAAAGCACGGAAGGCAATTATATAACCTTCTTTGAAGACTTCGGCGCGGATAAAGATTTCGTTATTGCCCACAGAAAAGAAATTGCCGATGAACTGTGTTTAAGGGAAGAAGTTTCCGACGTGGAAATGACCGACGAGTGCTTCGACGTCAATTATTACACCGATTGCCTTTGGAGTTACAAGGACGAAAAGGGCGATGAACAGCCTGTTCGGGACTTGGACGAAGAAGAGGACGAAGAGTGGGAAAGTCGTATCGCAAGCGGCGAGATAAAACCTATCGAGCGGCAAAACGAACCCACAAAAGAAAGCAATACCGACCTTACGGAAATCGGGTTTACGCAGAGCGAACTCGGCGGCGCGAAGCAGCGTTTCAGAAACAACGTCGAAGCCATTAAACTGGTCAATAGGTTGATTATCTCGCAAAAAGAGGCAACCGACGAGGAAAAGAAAGTGCTTGCGAAATATGTCGGTTGGGGCGGTTTGGCGCAAGCGTTCGATGAACACAACCTTTCTTGGCAAAGCGAATATAAGGAACTGAAAGACGTTCTCGACGACGAAGAGTATGCGGCGGCAAAGGGAAGCGTTCTCAACGCGCATTACACAAGCAAAACGGTTATCGACGGGATATATAACGCGCTGAAACTTTTCGGTGTAAAAGGCAACAACCGCATATTAGAGCCGGCGACGGGAACGGGCAATTTCTTCGGATTTATGCCGAAAGAGATTGCGGACGGTGCGAAACTTTACGGCGTGGAACTCGACAAAATCACGGGTAAAATCGCAACGAAACTGTATCCGCAGGCGAAAATTCAGATTAAAGGCTTTGAAGAGACGGCGTTTGCGGATAATTCCTTTGACCTTATGGTAACGAACGTTCCGTTCGGCGGTTATACCGTTTTCGATCCCGATTATAACAAGTATAACTTCTACATTCACGATTATTTTCTTGCAAAGGGTATCGACAAGGTAAAGCCGAACGGGCTTATGGCGGTTATCACAAGTAAAGGCACGATGGACAAGCAAAATCCGTCCATCCGTAAATACCTTGCAGACAGTGCCGAACTTATAGGCGCGGTAAGGCTTCCGAACACGGCGTTCAAACAAACGGCAAATACGGAAGTTGTAACGGACATTTTGTTTTTTCGTAAGCGTGAAGAGAAGATAAACGCTGCTATCGAAAACACCGAATGGCTTGCGACAGGCAAAACCGCGGACGGGTACGAGATAAACAATTATTATATCTCTCATCCCGAAATGATACTCGGCACGCTTGTAAAAGAAACGGGACTTTACGGTGCGGAAGATATAACGGTAAAGTCGGACGGCAGAGAACTATCGGAAGCGATAAACGCGGCTATAGGTCGATTACCGCAAGGTTTTTATGTCAATCCCGAACGCGCGGAAGAAACCGAAACGTGCGAAGAAGTCGAAGTGGACTACGACGTAAAGCCGATGAATCTGACGGCGGTAAACGGCAAAATATATATGCGCGTGGGAGATAGTATGGTAGAACAACCCGTGCCGCCGTTCCCGAAAGACGCATATCAGAGAATTGCCGAAATGATCGAAATCCGCAAGCAACTACGCAAAGTGCTGGATTTGCAGGTGGAAGGCTGTTCGGACGAAGTGTTGTTGAAAGAGCAACGGCAACTCGGCGCGAAATACGATGGTTTTGTTAAACGATTCGGGTATATCAACAGTAAGAACAATTTGCGACTTTTTAAGCCCGACGGCGACAGCGCACTGCTATTTGCTTGCGAAAACGTATCGGACGACGAAGAAACGGTAACGAAAGCCGACGTGTTCACAAAACGCACGATCAGACCGTATACGGCGGTAACGAGTACGGACGATTGCTTCGAGGCGTTGCAGATAAGTAAGAACGAGCGCGGCTCGGTAGATATTTCGTATATCGAAGAACTCACGAAAAAGGACTACGACACCGTAATCAAAGAACTCGGCAACGCGGTATTCCGTAACCCCGCTGCGGTCAATCCCGAAGATAAATATTCGGGATTTGAAACGGCGGAAGAATACCTTTCGGGGCGAGTCGCGGACAAACTGCAAATGGCGGAGCGAATGAAACAAAGCAGCCCCGATCTTATCGACTACGATAAAAATATCGCGGCGCTTAAAGATGTTCTGCCTGCGCCGGTAAAGGCTTCTGAAATCGCGGTGAGAGTAGGAACGAGCTGGATAGACAAAGAACTGTATAAAGAGTTTTTCTGTCAGTTAATTGCGCTCCCGTATTATATGCGCGACGGCATCGAACTGTATTACAACAAGCACGACGGCAGTTGGCGCGTAGACCGCACGACGGGGTATGTGCGAAACTTTCGCACGATGAACGTAACGAGCGTATACGGCACAGAACGGGCGAACGCATACAGGCTGTTTGAAGATTGTCTGAATCAGCGTTCCACGCAGATTTACGATACGGTTTTGGATGCGGACGGCAGAGAAAAACGAGTGCTGAACAACTCCGAAACGGTCGCGGCAAGGGAGAAGCAGAATAAAATCGTCGAAGCGTTCAAGGATTGGATATTCAAAGATCCCATTAGGCGCGACGAGCTTGAAACAATCTACAACAGACTGTTCAATCAGATTCGTTTGCCGAAATACGACGGAAGTTATCTTCGTTTTCCCGAAATGAACCCGGCGATAGAACTTCGCCCGCACCAAAAGGACGCAGTACACCGAATCATTACGAGCGGCAACACGCTTTTACACCACATTGTAGGAAGCGGAAAAACGTTTACTATTTGCGCGGCGGCGATGAAACTCCGTCAGTACGGCTTGGCGAAAAAGCCGATGATCGCCGTGCCGAATCACTTGGTGCAGCAGTGGGCGAACTCGTTTCGGTTCCTTTACCCGACGGCAAAACTTCTGATTGCCACGAAAGACGATTTGGACAAAGACCACAGAGAACAGTTCGTATCGAAAGTGGCGATGGGCGATTGGGATTCGGTGATTATAGCGCAATCGAGTTTTGCAAAAATCAATATCTCGCCCGAACGGCAGATAGCAAAGATACGCGAAGAAATTGAGGCGATAGAACGCAGTATCGAAATGCAGTGGGAAGAGAGCGGCGCACCGTCCGGTTCGGTAAAGAACTTGGAGCGTATCAAGAAAGGCAGAGAAGCGCAGCTCAAAAAACTGCTCGACGAAACGAAAAAAGACAACGTTTTAATCTTTGAAAAACTCGGTGTGGACTACCTGTTCGTGGACGAAGCGGACGCGTATAAAAATCTGTTTCTGTATACGAAAATGAACAACGTAGCGGGAATTTCCAACGCGGCGAGCGCGAGAGCGAGCGATTTGCAGTTAAAGATTGAGTATATCAACGAACTGCACGGCGGAGATAAGGGCGTGGTGTTCGCAACGGGTACGCCTATTTCTAACTCTATGACGGAAATGTATACGATGCAGACCTATTTGCAAAAGCAAACGCTTGCAAGGCTCGGTATCGACTACTTCGACGCATGGGCGGCAGACTTCGGTGAAACGGTAACGGCGCTCGAACTTGCACCGTCCGGGAAAGGGTACAGAGCAAGAACGAGATTTGCCAAGTTTACGAACTTGCCCGAACTTTTAACGCTGTATCATTCGTTCGCGGACGTAAAGACGGACGTAAAACTCGACGTGCCGGAAGCGGAGCGAAAGGTCATCACCTTAAAGCCGAGCGATACAGTCATTGACTTAACCGAAGAGATAGCAAAAAGAGCGGACGCAATTTACGCAGGCGGCGTTGATCCGCATATCGACAACATGTTAAAGGTTACGGGCGACGGAAAGAAACTCGCGCTCGATCCGAGATGTATCGATCCGTCTCTTTCCGATGAGAGCGGAAGCAAACTAAGTTTCTGCGCGGATAATGTATACGAAGAGTGGAAGAGCTCTGCGGACATCAAAGGAACGCAGCTTGTGTTCTGCGATTTGTCCACGCCGAAGAAACCGTATTCGGAATACGAGTACGGCAAGGACTTCGACGCGTATAACGACTTAAAGCACAAACTTATTGAGCGCGGTATTCCCGAAAACGAGATTGCGTTTATTCACGACGCAAACACGGACAGGGCAAAGCAAGACCTGTTCGATAAAATCAACGCCGGGGCGGTGCGAGTTTTAATAGGCAGCACGGAAAAGTGCGGAGCTGGAACGAACGTGCAAAAACGGCTCGTAGCCATTCATCACTTGGACGCGCCGTATCGCCCGCGCGACCTTATTCAGCGTAACGGGCGCGGTATTCGTCAGGGCAATATGAATAAGGGCATTCGCATTTACACCTATGCGACGGAACGGACGTTCGACAGTTATTCCTATCAGATACTCGAAAACAAACAGCGGTTTATTTCGCAGGTAGAAAAAGGGGATATGACGGTGCGCGAAGCCGAGGACATCGACGAGGCAACGCTTTCTTATGCGGAAATCAAGGCGATTACTTCCGCCAACCCGAAAATCAAGCGAAAAATGGAGCTGGATATGGAAGTGGCAAGGCTTCGCGATCTGGAAAGCCGATACAAAAAGGAACTGTTTGCTTTGCAAGATAAGGTAAGAAAGGAATTTCCCGAACAGATACAGCGGCAGGAATTGTATTTGGAAAGGGTAAGGAAAGACATCGAACTTATCAAGGTGCATTATAACCCCGACAGATTCGAGATTAACGTAAACGGCACGGTTTATTCGGACGGCGTGGAGGACGGAAAGAAGAACGGCGGGCTTGCACTTATGGACGCGTTGTTTCATAACAAGACGGGAACGGTCATAGCGGAATATTGCGGTTTCAAAATCTCTCTGAACCCGATAGAACTTATCGCCAACGAGCGAAGCATTACGCTTTCGGGTGCAGGACAGTACAAAATGGATATAGGCGAGAGCGCGAGCGGCAACCTCACCCGATTAGATAACTTTGTAAAAGATTTTTCCGAACGGGAAGAGCGTGCCGTAAAGCGTTTGGAAACCACGAAAGCCGACTTCGAGATTGCAAAAGAGCAAGTAAACGTGCCGTTCGAGCATAAAGACAAGATTATAGCACTGAACACGGAACTATCCGAACTCAACGCCGAACTCGACCTCAATAAGCGCGAAGAAGTGGTAATCGACGACGGCGACGAGGATAGCGAAACGAACGAAACCGAAGAGGTTTACGCGGCACTGCCGAAAAAACAAACAAAAACAAGGAAACAGAAAAAGACTATGCTGACAGAAAAATTATATCGAACGTATAAGCAGACGGAAGAGAAGAACCCCGGCACGATGGTGTTTGCCGTAAAGAACGGAGATTATACCTGTTTCGACGATACGGCAGAAGAACTCACAGCACTATCGAGCCTGTCGCCATCGTATTTCGAGGCAGGCGAAAAGGAAGTAAAAACGCTTACGATAGACGAACCGCTCTTTCAGGAATTTGCGCAAGCCTTTATGAATGCGGGCTTGAAAATCGCATTGTTCGACGAACCGGAAGAAGAGAAAACGTTTATCGACGAGAGCGATAAAGTCGCCGCCATGCAGGTGGACGTTTTGCCCGATTATACCGTATCGCAGGAGCAAATGCACGAATACGGTTACACTTGGGACGGAATGCTGCCTGTAAGAATCAGAACGGCAAGAGTGCTTTACGGTGCAGGCGTGGAACTTTATAGGCTCGGCAAAAACGATACCGAAGGGAAAGTAGAAAGCGGCGAGTTTGAAGATACCGAGAGTTTATACGGTGTTGAAAAGCCCGCATGGCAGGCGTTTATTTCTTCCGAAAGGGGCAGAGCGTATCTGACAGCGTGGCACAGCGTTGCAGAAAGCGCGGGAAAAGTCATAAACGAAGAAATGAGTTACGTTGATGGAGCGTATGCCGATCCGCTTTCGGATAAATTCTTCGAAGAGCGCGAAGCGATAGAAGCCTATCTGGACGGTAACTATGCTCCGAGCGAAGAAGCGGAGCCGTATATCAAGCCTTTGCTTGAAAATTATCATAAGCGTTTTCCGTTGGATATTCTTCTCGAATACTACGGCTGGGATAACGACAGCGTGTATACCGCGCTTGCGGAAAACATAGCCGATACGAAACTCAACGACTATGCCGTGGATACCGTGAACGACATCAATTTCGACGAGTTTATAGATGAAAAGCTCAATGAAATCAATTGGCTCGACAGGCTCGGCAGTGACGAGGAGGACAGGTTTGAAGATATTGTCTGCGACTTAAAGCCGGAGTTCGAGGATTCGTATTTCAATAAGAGCGACGATAGTTACCCATATGACGAATGGTATGACGATTTTGCCGAAGAAAAACTCAAACCGTATCTCGAAGAAAAGTTGCAAAAGTCGGGCTATAAGTCGATAAACGAGTCTATTTTAGTGGAATCACCGAATTACAAAGAGCTTGTAGTAAACAGCGTCAAGAAAGAATTTGAAGAGTTCAAAGCAAATCTTATGAGCAAGTCGGCGGAAGAGATCTTCCAATGCAACTACGAGATTCATATTAAAACGGAACTCTTCGATACTCTTTGCGGCGAATATGACGATTTCGGTGAGGAATATTACAGGGCTTTGTATGAAGAAGTGGATCACGGCGGAATTTTGCAACAGCTTTACGACGACTTTATAAGTTCGGAGAATGCAAGCGTGAATACGGGCGAAGATACAATTTTCTTCATCAAAGATTATTGCGAGCATTATCATTCGGACGTTATGAAAGAGTTTATCGGCGAAGAGAATTTTACGTATTTCGGAACAGACGAAGAGAATACGGCTTATTACTATTTCAAAGACAGTTTAAGCATTGATAATCTGAATCGTATCAAGGAACAAGCCGACGAATATATCGTTGCCGCGCCTGTTTTGTATATGTCGCAGGAATCTTTGGAAGATAAGAATATTACTTTTCTGAAACTCGGTAGGGACGTCGATGAAGCGGAACTGAAAGTGAACGACGAGATAGCGAAGTTTGCGATGAAAGCGGCGTATAACAAAAAACTGCCGCTTGAAGCGACGAGGATAAGCCGAAATTGCGGATCGGATATTGAAAAAGGTATCTCGACGCACTTTGACGGTATGCACTTAAATACCGATTTTATCGCAAATCTGTATGCGTTATACGGCGAAGAGCGTATGAATTACGTTCTTGCAAATACCGTGCAGATGTCGGACGGCGACGGCAGATACAGCCCCGATAATAAAGCGTGGGCAAAGGAAATCAATATCAATAACGCCGAAGATGACAGACGAACGTTTTACGTTAATTCCCATCCGGCAATTCTCGACGGGTTTATTACGGCTTACCGCAAACACGTTAAAGAGTTCAAAGAACAATTAGACAAGGAGGAAAACAAAGAACAAATGAGCGAAAACACGCGTGACTACACGAAAATCACCGCAAGGGGAGATAAGGTAGTCAACATCGAAAAAGACACGGGCGACAGAGATATAGCGATTATAGACCGCACGGCAACGTCAAACAAAGACTACGTTGTGGCAATCGGCTATCATACCGAAACGGGCGATTGGGAGCAAGGGAGATACGGTTTCGAGTCGAAGGAAAAAGCAGAGAATTGGCGAAAGAACGAATACGGCTCGGAAAAACCGAAAATCGAGTACATAAAAATCAACGTTGCAAACGACGCGTTTATCAAAAAGTCGGGCGTAGGGAGCGTATTCAAAATGCCGACAAACGGCGAATATGCAGGATTCACTTACTATATGTTTAATGACAAAATCAGACCGTCGCGCCAACTCGTAGACTTAAAAAGCGACAGCAGAGAGCTGTGCTACGAACTTTCCGTCCGCGAGGATAGAGAAATCGAACTTCGCAAAGGTTACGGAGATAACGAGCAAATTGTCGTGCTTACGGCAGAAGAGTTTAAGGAAGCGGTAGGCGGAACGACCAACAAGGACTACGAAACGCAGAAAAACATGGATACGAAATGGCTGAATACGAGCGTACCGCAAGAAGCGTTCCGTAAAGAATACCCGAAGAGTATGCTGTTCGTTTTGCCGAATAAACAGGATTTCGGCGGTATGTCGTTCTTTATCCCGTCGGCTTTTGTCGGGGAAGATAAGAACAGCGACGACGGACGCATTTTGATCCGCTTGCCCGAAGATTTCGTTATCAAAGCGCAGAGCCGTGACGAAACGAGAGAAGCAACGTTTACGGCGTATGATTTCAACCAACTTTGCAACAACACGACCGCAGAAGATTATAAACAGGTGCAAGCGGAAAGCGCGTCGGGAAGCGAAACTCCGAGCGATTGGAATTACGTTTCCGTTCCCGAAAAGGCAAGAATTGCGAGCTTCGACGAAAGCACATTATTCAGAATGCCCGACGGCAAGTATCAGGATTACACCTATTACGTTCCGAACAAGTGTGTTAAAGAGAACGCCGAACAAGGCACGATCAGGTTGAGCTTACATAACGACTATGCCGTTCGTTTAAGCGACAACAGCGGCGAAGAAAAGAAAACGGCGGAACTTACGGCAAAAGATTTTTGCGAATTTGTTCGGGGAAAAGACGAAAGCGCATACGGAACGGAATACAAACGACCGAGCGTTGAAGCGAATACTTCTTTCGACGAAAAAGAAAAAGCGTTACGCACCGCCGTTCCCGACGAAATGAAAGAGCGACCGAATTGGGTTGTGGTTAAAACGTGGTGGAACGCAGACAAGGGCAAATACAATAAACGCCCCGTCAACTGCAACAGCGACAAGGGCGAGTATGCCGAAAGCGACAACCCCGAAACGTGGACAACCTTCGATATCGCCTTAAAGTACCTGAAAGAAAAAGGAGGCACGACGATTGCCTATGCGCTTGACGGAAAGGACAATATTTCCTGTATCGACCTTGACCATTGCTACGACGAAAACGGACAGCCGTCCGCGCTTGTAAAAGAAGTTCTTTCAAAGTGCGGCAAGACCTACGTTGAAAAGTCGGTAAGCGGAAACGGATTGCATATTTTCGGCAAAAC
>CEAR01052077.1_pt1 | contig 18146 bp, 21 predicted proteins | sample 557461 | NCBI WGS metagenome assembly CEAR01 (sample SAMEA3182075, study PRJEB8094) | gut metagenome | biome: human; feature: gut; material: Stool; isolation source: human stools | place: Canada | collected 2012-03-14
CGTTTAGGCAAGGCAAACGCCCGAAGTTGTACTTGACGTACTACGAGTGGCGTTAAACGCCGCATAAATCGGTTTATCACCGCAAAAATAAATAGTGATAAGAAATGCAATGCCTACCGCTAAAACATTGTGTTTTTTTCTGAAATGTGCTACAATGACGGTATGGTAAAACTGTGGTTCAAAATTATCAGGGATAATAAAATAGTCGCCCAGACGACGACTTCTCACGACGAAAAATTCACTTACGCCGATTTCGGGGAATACATAACCGAGGGGTGTTACGCGCTCGACGTTGCCACGCCGCTCATTATCCGCAATCACATAATGAATTTCGCAAAGTATAACCACGTCAATTTTCTGCCGTCCGATTTCGTCGAACACGTTGAATTCGACAAGTTGGTCGTCGAAAATCTCGACAGGTAAATTTTGTCGGGGAAAAATTTATAGAGATGTTTTTATCGGAAGCGCCCGTCCGGAACTGCGGATTTTTCAAGTCCGCGGCTTCGGGCGGTTTTGTTTTGCCGAAAAATCTATAGGGATTCCGTTCGTCAATATCGGTCGCAATATTCGTTCAGTCGTTTTCAAGCCCCGCGAGGTAATCAATCGAAACCCCGAAAAATTTCGACAACGCGATTAATTTTCCCAAGGTCGGTTCGCATCGGTCCGTTTCCCACAAACTTATAACGGATTTGCCCACGTCTATCTGTTTAGCCAGCGCCACCTGACCTATTCCCTTTTCCTTTCTCAGATTTCTCAGCCTTTCGCCGAATGTTTCCATATGTATCGTTTCCATACGTACATTTTCCCATAAATATGGGAAAAGCGGTTGACATTCCATTATTATGGGAGTATAATAAACGTAATTCCATTATAATGGGAGAAACAAAGGGAGGTTGATGTTATGTATTGTCCAAATTGCGGGGAGCAGATAGACGACAAAGCTGTTGTTTGTCCTAAATGTGGCGTTCCTGTTAAGAACGCGACGGCACCTGACGACGCTCCGAGTACGGGTTTTGCCGTTCTGGGATTTCTTTTCCCGATTATCGGGTTAATTTTGTACCTCGTATGGAAAAGCGAAAGACCGCTTCGCGCTAAATCCGCAGGAAAGGGCGCGCTTATCGGATTTATAGTCGGTATTGTTTTTTCGATAATATCCTATATAATAGCGATAGCCGCCGTAGGTTGCGCCGCAACTTATTATTCTATTATGATATAAAGGTTTTGTTTTAAACCCGGAATAGTAAAAATTTATATTTACTCGGAATTATGCCGCCGCCCCCGCAAACTCTTTTGGTTTGCGGGGGCGGCTTAGTTTTAATGGCGTAGTTTTAACGTTATAAAGATTTTTTATATTCCGAGGGGGTTACACCCGCAACGTTCTTAAAAACTTTTGAAAAATAATTCTTACTGCAAAACGACAATCTTTCCGCGACTTCGTTGAAGGGAATCCCGAGCGCGATGAGTTTTTTCGCTTCTTCTGTTTTCAGTTCGGTAAACGCCTCCATTATCGTTTTTCCCGTTTCTTTTCTGAACGCTTTTTTGAGGTACGATTCCGAAAAGAAAAGCGCGTCTGATACGTCTGCGAGCGTGATTCTCTCGTGAACCTTAGCAGTTAAAAACTCGTAAATTTCCGCTGTGATTTTCTGCGCTTCGGTGGCGGTGTCGTTATCGCTTGCGTCAGCGATAATCGACTTATAGGCGGGTTTTATACACTCGATGATGAAAAGTTCAAGCAATAACCTTATGCTTTGTTCGGTGAAAATCCCCGCGTCCGGATTAACTTCCGGGAGTTGCGATAAAGAATAAATGCCTTTCTGAGCGAAGTATTCGGGCGCGAGTTTGTTAAGCCTTAAAAGAAGAGCCTTTGAAAAACTCGAAACCCCGGCAGGCTTGCCGCAAAAAACGGAAATTGAATTTTCTTTGACGGTGAACACTGCGTAAAACACGCGCGAGCCGTCGCCTTTTTCGATGAGCGTAAACTCGGTGTCCGGCGTGAAGAAAATGCAGTTTCCTTCCGTTATCTCCGTTTCTTTGCCCGCCGTTACGGCTTTGATTCTGCCCTTGTCGCAAAACACGAGGCAGAACGCAGGATATTTGATTCGGCTTTGCTGATTTTTGGAAACCTGAAAAAACCCGAAACCGAAAATCGAATGAACCGAGATCGTTCGTCTGAGCGTCCGGCTGTTTTTGAAAATGTCGTCCTGCATATTTTTACCGTCCTGTATGTTTTTATTATACCCGCAGTTTCGCCAAAAATCAACGTTTTAAGAGTATAAACTTATTCGGGCGGCATTTCGATCTGCATTTCGATTGACTTTCGTCCGTATTCGATTGACTTTCGTACGCAAAAACTATATAATTAAAATATGAAAGCGTACTTGAAAAACAATTACACGGGCGAAGAAACGCCGTTTAAAACCGTTCTCGATTACGGCAGATACGACGGCGGTCTGTATTTTAATTTCGATTGCGAAAATTCGCAACTTTTTTCCGCTTACGACAAAGACAACGAGCCGATTTACAGGGGCGACGTCGCAGAAATTTTCATCTGCGTCTGCGGTGACAGGCGGAAGTATTTCGAAATAGAAGTCGCGCCCAACGGAACGGTCTTTTTTGCGGTTATCCGCAACGAGAACGGACTCCACGCGAAACTGCTCGACACAAAAACGCTTCAAGCGAAGGTTACGCCCCGCGACGGCGGTTACATAGCGGAGATAAAAATTCCGTTCGCCGCGCTCGGTTATAACGGCTTCGGCGAAATTGTTTTCAACGCTTACAGGATTGAAACGGAAGGCGGAGTGCCGGAAAAAAATCTTCTCGCGCTCAATCCCACGCTTTGCGGAACGTTTCATATGCCGCAGTTTTTCGTTTCGCTCGATTAATTTATCAAACGAAACGCGTGCGAGCATCGCAATTTAAAAAGCGAGCATTGCGATTTAAAAAAAGACATTGCGATTTAAAAAAAGCGAGCATTGCGAATCACAAAATACGACAAACAAAAAGGAGAAAACACATATGGATTACCAAGGAACAATATCGAGAGGCGTGAGAGCGCCGATCATCAGACACGGCGACGACCTCGTGAAAATAACCGCGGATTGCGTTACGGAGGCGGCAAAGCAGGGCGGCTTCGAAATTCAGGATAAGGACGTCATCGCGGTTACGGAGGCGGTTCTGGCGAGGGCGCAGGGAAACTATGCCACGGTAGATCAGATTGCAAAAGACGTATCGGAAAAATTCGGCGATCACACCGTGGGGCTTGTTCTTCCGATTTTCTCGAGAAATCGTTTTTCTATGATTCTTAAAGGAATTTCCAAGGGCGTTAAAAAACTCATCGTTCAACTTTCTTACCCTTCCGACGAGGTGGGGAACAGTTTCGTAACTCCCGAGCAGATTTACGAAAAAGGCGTCAATCCTTATTCCGACGTTTTCACCGCAGAGGAATTCAGAAAGACTTTCGGCAACGTAAAACATATTTTCACCGGTGTGGATTATATCGATTATTATGAAAAAACGGGTAATTGCAAAGTCATTCTTGCGAACGACCCGTGTGAAATTCTCAAACACACCAAATACGTTATCAACGCCGACATTCACACGAGAAAACGCACCAAAGAGAGATTGCTTCGCTCGGGAGCGGAAAAAGTCGTCAGCCTTGACGAAATTCTGACCGCGCCCGTTGACGGAAGCGGTTATAACGCGGATTACGGCGTGCTTGGCAGCAACCTCGCGACCGAAAACAGCGTCAAACTTTTCCCGAGGGACGGGCAGGCTTTTGTGGACGCGCTTCAGGCGGAAATGAAAAAGCGTACAGGCAAGCACGTTGAGTGTATGGTTTACGGCGACGGAGCGTTCAAGGATCCCGTCGGCGGAATCTGGGAACTTGCCGACCCCGTTTGCTCGCCCGCGTTCACGAGCGGACTTAACGGAAAGCCGAACGAAATCAAACTTAAATATCTTGCCGATAACGACCTCGCTTCCTTAAACGGCGAAGCGGCGATCGAGGCGATGAAAGATATGATAAAGCACAAGGAGAGCGACCTGACGAACAATATGAAAAGCCAGGGGACGACTCCGAGAAGAATAACAGACCTTCTTGCGAGCCTTTCGGATTTAACGAGCGGCAGCGGCGACAAGGGTACTCCGTTTATTCTTATTCAGAACTATTTCAAGAATTATTCTATGTAATTACGGATATGCCGCGGCGCGGAACGCGCCGCGGCATAAAAATAGTTGCGGCAAATTAATCGGCGCGCATAATTTAAAAATCAAGAAATGAACAAACTTATCGTGGCATCGAACAATGCCGGCAAAATAAAAGAAATAAAAGATATTCTCAAGGACAAATACGAGGTGGTGCCGATGAGCGAGGCGGGCTTTTGCGAAGAGATAGAGGAAAACGGCTCGACTTTCTTCGAGAACGCCGTTATCAAGGCGAAAGCCGTTTCACTCGCGCTCGGCGCGGACGCTTTGGCTGACGACAGCGGACTTTGCGTGGACGCGCTCGGCGGCGCTCCGGGTATTTATTCGGCAAGGTATAGCGGAGAGCATGGCAACGATGCCGCGAACAGAGCGAAACTCCTTAAAGAACTTGCAGATAAAGACGACAGAAGCGCGAAATTCGTTTGCGCCGTCGCGCTTTATAAAACGGACGGAGAGGTAATAAAAGGGCTTGGCGAAACTCACGGAAAAATCGCTTTGAAAGAAGAGGGAACGAACGGTTTCGGCTATGATACGATCTTTATTTCGGACGATCTCGGCAAATCTTTCGGTGTGGCAACGAGCGGGGAGAAGAACTCGATTAGTCACAGAAAACGCGCGTTAATCGACTTATTGAACCATTTATGAAGACTATTGTTGTTTTATCCGACACTCACGGAAACAAAAAGGCGATAGGAAAAATCTCCGATATTATTCTGGAAAGCGATTACGTTTTTCATCTCGGAGATTTTTACGACGACTTCGTCGATTACGCGTACGCCCTTAAGGACAAGGCGTTTCAGGTTTACGGAAACTGCGATTACAGAACAGGCGAGGCGGGAGCGGAGAAAATCGTCGAGATCGAAGGCGTTAAAATTCTCGCCACGCACGGTCACTTGTACGGCGTTAAACAGAGCAGAGAAAAGTTGATCGGAAGAGCCGAGGAGGTGGGCGCGACGCTCGTATTTTACGGGCATACTCACGTTGCCGAAATTTACGAGAAGAACGGAATAACGCTTGTCAATCCCGGTTGTTTATACGAGTATTCGCCGCAGAAAAGTTTTGCTTACGTGGTGATAAACAACGGCAAAATAACCGCCGTGATAAACGATAAAATCATATTTTAAACGCTTTTTAAAGAATGCGCCGCCCCGCAGATGATATGCACCCCAAAAGTTGGACAGACTTTTGGAGGTGCATATTTTCATGTCAAGAGGAAAGAAGTTTAACACAAAGTACTCGCCAGAATTCAAGATAGCTGTTATAATGGATATGCGAGAGAACCATATGACATACAGCGATACGGTGAGAAAATATTGGGGAGTAGAAACAAAAACAGACTGCTCAAGATTTCGTTCACGACTTCGTCTATGGGAACGCATATACTTGGAAGAAGGAGCGGCAGGTTTCATGACAGAACGTCGCGGAAGGAAAAGCACGGGCAGACCTAGGAAACAACCATTGGAAAAGTCTGTGGAAGAAGATATAATAGCCGAGAACCAACGTCTGCGTGAACGCAACGAATATTTAGAAGCGGAGCTTGAATACCTAAAAAAATTAGATGCCTTAGTTCGGGAGAGAGAGCAACGGAGCGGGAAAAAACCCAAGCAGTAAAAGAACTAAGGCACAAACACAAACTCAACACGTTGCTAAAAATATCCCAATTGCCGCGCAGTACGTTTTACTACCACTTAAAGGTAAGCAAGACGGACAAGTACTTTGCGGACAAGCAGGCAATAACAGAAGTATTTGAGGAAAACGAGCAGCGCTACGGCTACAGGCGCATAACGGACGAATTACACGCAAAAGGCATAATAATTAACCACAAAAAGGTGTTAAGGTTAATGAAAATGCTTGGTATTCGCGGAAAAAAGCGCAAAAACGAAGAGTATCATTCGTATAAGGGCGAAGTGGGAAAAGTTGCGGATAATCTATTAAACCGAGATTTTAATGCGGAAAGAGCCTTTGAGAAGCTTGCCACGGATGTTACACAGTTTAAAGTAAAAGACACGAAAGTATATCTTTCGCCAATAATGGACTTATACAATAATGAGATAATGGCTTACTCCGTATCTTTGAGACCAGACCTTGCGCAAATAAGGGAAATGTTGGAAGGACTTAGCAAGAAGTTGCCAAAAGGCGCAACACCTATACTGCACTCCGACCAAGGCTGGCAATACCAACACGCGGAATACCAAGGGTATTTAAAGGAACACAACATTGTACAGAGCATGTCGCGCAAAGGCAACTGTATGGATAACGGCGCGATGGAATGTTTCTTTGGAAGATTAAAGGTAGAAATGTTCTACGGAGAGAAGTTTGAGAGCGTGGAAGAATTCATACATAAGTTGCACAAATACATATTCTACTGGAACAACAAGAGAATTTCTCGCAAATTAAAAGGAATGAGCCCGGTGCAATACCGAACTCATTACCAAACAATTTAATTAAATTTTTGTCCAAACTTTGGGGTTCACTTCAAGAATTGCGGGGCGGCGCTTATAATATATAAAATCAATTAAAATTTTTATAATCGGGATCGATTGTCTCAAGTTCCTTAACGGAGTCTATTTCAACAATCGTATCGGAATTTATCGGGTGAACGGTAAGGTCGATTTCTTTCAGTTTGCGGTCCACGATGTCGTCCCAGAACAGATTTTCGTATTCGCCTTTATGGGCGTACGCTTCATTTATAGCGTCCGCAACGATCCGCGCGTCCTTCGCCTTGAAAAAAGCCACGCCGCACATATTGTAGCAATCGTCGCCGAACAAGCCCTCGATAATGAGCGGAATCGCCGTGGAATTCATCGGCACGTTCGTGAGATACGCCGCCACGAGAAACCAACCGCATACGTAAGCGGGGGATTTTCCCGTAACATTCCTTGGTGAAAGTAAATTCGCCGCCCGCTTTCGGGTATTTCGGAACCATATACGCGTAAGAAAACGCTATGATAATCATAACGAGCGTGCCGAGAACCATTGCTATCGCCGTTCCCGCTACGCCGGAATTCGGCAGAAATTTCTTCCCGGGATTGACAAACGATCCCCAGCCGATGATACAGCCGAACGCAATCGACCACACGTGCATCGGATTTAATTGTCTTTTTAAGTTTTCTTATTGTTTCATATTCAAATTTCCCGGGCTGCATTACGACAGCTTGTTTTTTAATAGCATTATTACAGGCTATTTTTAAATAACTGTTTTTCAGTAATATATTATTTAACGCAAAATGTCAACGGAATGTGTAATATTGTTATAACTTTGTGAAGAAACACACTGAAAAACGGTTGACAATCCCGAAAAAGCCGTGTACAGTTATACTAACGAATGTTAGTTAGTAAGGAGTGGGTAATGAAAGGGGAAAACACGAAGCAAAAAATAATAGAAACGGCCCTGACGCTGTTTTCGGAACGCGGATACGACGCGGTGAGCGTGGGAGAAATCGCCGAGGCGGTGGGGATAAAAGCGCCGTCGCTTTACAATCACTACCCGAGCAAACAAGCGATTTTCGATGCGATCGTCGAAACCACGGCTTTGCAATACGAAAAAGATACGGGCAGAATAGATATTCACGTTCAGAGAGCGGCGGCGGATATTCCGATGCTGATGACGATCGGCGAAGAAGAATTGTTTGAAAAAGTGCGGCAGATTTTCGATTATTCGCTCCATAACGACAATATACGGAAGTTTCGCAAAATGATGACGATAGAGCAGTTCCGTTCGCCCTCACTCGGCGAACTTTACACGAGGCGTTTTTCGGAGCGGCTCGTCGATTATCACGCCGAAATTTTCAGAAGTCTGATCGCCGCGGGCGTTATTTATGGCGGCGACACGAACGCGCTCGCGCTTATGTACGTTGCGCCGGTTATTACTCTGATAGGCGTTTGCGACCGTCAGCCCGAAAGAGAAACCGAGTGTCTGGAAAAATTAAAATCTCACGTTAAACAGTTTTATTCCATGGTGCATATTCCGGCCGGAAATGCTCGTTAAACGTGTTATAGACTGATATTTGGTTGTTGATTACCTGTTCGGAGCAATCCCGCTTGCGATTGATTTGAGGCTTTTGCGGAAGACGTTCGCCGAATTTACAAAATTGAAGGTAAAGTGTTTATGAAAAAATCATTGGTTCGGAAGTTTGGGCTTCTCGGCATATTAAGTTTTTTGTCTTATACGGCTGCGGTTGTGTTCGCTCCGCTCGCTTATCCCAGTTACGATTGGCTTTCGCAAGCCGTGAGCGATTTAAGCGCGGCAAACGCGCCTTCGCTTGCGCTCTGGAATCCCTACCGATAAAAAAATTTTAAATTAAAGGAGAAAAATAATGTCGGAAGATAAAATTATCATAAGAAACGAAATAAAAGAAGATTACAGAAAGGTTGAAAATTTAACGCGGGAGGCTTTCTGGAACGTCTATCGCCCCGGGTGTATGGAGCATTACGTTTTGCACTGCTATCGCGACGATCCCGCGTTTGTGCCGGAACTCGACTTCGTAATGGAGTTGAACAACGAACTTATCGAGCAGCGGGAAAAGGAGTAAAATATGGCATCAAGTAAAGAATTTCTTCGGTTTGTTCTGGAACAGTTATCCGGTTTGGACGATATTTCTTACAGACCGATGATGGGAGAATATATTATCTACTATCGCGGTAAAATCGTCGGCGGAATATATGACGACAGATTGCTCGTCAAAAAAACGAAATCCGCCCTGAAACTGATGCCTGCCGCCGTTTGTTGCCTGCCGTATGACGGAGCGAAAGAAATGCTGCTCGTAGACGATGTTGACGACAAAGAGTTTCTTGCAAAACTGTTTGAAGCAACGTACGACGAATTACCGTCGCCGAAACGATGACGGACAAGGCTAAAATAAAAGCGACAGAAGAGGTCGGACAAGGTTAAAATAAAAGCGACGGCAGCAGTATTCGGGAAAAGAGAAATCGAAACGTTTCAAGGTGTATACGGGGTATTGTTTTATTTATGTGTTTGACTTAAATTTAAACCTTTGGTATAATGTTGTCGTCGGGCGAAAAGGTCGGCGAAGCGGAGGAAATTATGAGCGATATAACGAAAAGGGCTATTTCGGCTTCTTTGAAAAATTTGCTTTGCGAGAAGAATTTAAACAAAATAACCGTGCAGGATATCGCGGACGATTGCGGAATCAACCGTCAGACCTTTTATTATCATTTTCAGGATATTTACGATCTTGTGGAATGGACCTGCATAGAGGACACCGAAAAAGTTTTAAAAGAAAACAGAACGTACGACACGTGGCAGGAAGGTTTTCTCGCCGTGTTCGCTTTGGCAAAAAAGGACAAGGTGTTTATAGATAATATATACCGTTCGGTTTCGCTCGAAATGCTCGAACAGTATCTTTACAGGCTTGTTTATCCTCTTTTAAAAAACGTGGTGGACGAAAAGTCGAAAGGGTTTCCCGTCCGCGACGAAGACAAGGAGTATATCGCCCATTTTTATAAATACGCGTTCGTCGGCGTGCTTTTGGACTGGGTGAGACACGATATGAGCGAAAGTCCCGAATCGATTGTGGAGAAAGTGAGCAGAATCGTCGGCGGAACGATAGAAAGCGCTTTCAAAAATTTCAGCAAATAATATTATAGTAATGCGGATACGTCTTGTAAAGTTCCGGAACGTCGGAACTTTGCGGGGCGTTTTCTATTGTTCTTCGGCTTCATACAAAATTTAGACAAAACGGAAAAAACGTCAAAAATTTTTACAATTTCAAACAGCTGTCCGAAATCGCGACAAGCCGAAAATATTGTCTATTGTAATTTGAAAAAAGGCGGGTTATAATGTAGCCGTAAAAACCAAAACGACAAATTCGGAGGTAAAATTTATGTATTACGGATCAGGAAACTATGAGGCATTTGCCCGTCCGGAGAAACCGGAGGGCGTAGACGGTAAATCGGCTTATATAATCGGCACGGGGCTTGCGGGGCTTTCGGCGGCGTTCTTCCTCGTCAGAGACGGGCAGATGAAAGGCGAGCATATTCACCTTCTCGAAAAACTCGATATCGCGGGCGGTTCGTGCGACGGCAGAGCGGTCCCGAGAGCGGGTTATTATATGCGCGGCGGCAGAGAAATGGATAATCATTTCGAAGTTATGTGGGAAATGTTCAGGGACGTTCCGTCGCTTGAAACTCCCGGTCTTTCCGTTCTTGACGAATATTACAGACTTAACAAAAAAGATCCGAACTATTCGCTTTGCAGAGCGACGGTAAACCGCGGCGAAAACGCGCATACCGACAATAAGTTCGGTCTTAATAAAGATGCGGCTATGCAGATAAGCAAGTTGTTTATGACTCCCGAAGAAGATCTGGAAGACAAGAAAATAAGCGATTTCTTCGACGATAACTTCTGGAACAGCAATTTCTGGCTGTATTGGCAGACGATGTTTGCGTTCCATTCGTGGGATTCCGCGCTTGAAATGAAGAGATATCTTCAGAGATACGTTCACCATATCGACGGACTTCCCGATTTCTCGGCGCTTCGTTTCACAAAATACAATCAGTACGAAAGCCTTATTCAGCCGCTGCAGAAATATCTCGAAGACAGAGGCGTTAAGGTTGAATACGGAATAGACGTTAAGAACGTCGTTTTTGAAATTAACGGCAAGAAAAAGGTCGCAAAGAAAATCGAATACGTTAAAAACGGCGAAAAAGGTTCTATCGATCTTCTCGAAAGCGACCTCGTGTTCATAACAAACGGATGTTGCACTGATACGAGTTGCTACGGCGATCAGAATCACGCGCCCGACCTTTCCAAAGTAAGAAAAGGCGGCGGCGAATCGTGGGATTTGTGGAAGAATATCGCAATTCAGGATCCCGCGTTCGGCAATCCCTCAAATTATTGCGACCACCCCGACGAAACAAACTGGATGAGCGCGACCGTGGAAACTTCGGACGACGAAATAATTGAATATATCGAAAAAATCTGCCGCCGCGACCCGAGAGCGGGCAGAGTTACCACGGGCGGCATCGTAACCGTTAAGGACAGCGTTGATAACTGGTATCTCTCCTGGACGATAAACCGTCAGCCGCAATTCAAATCTCAGGATAAAAAGAGCGTGCTTATCTGGCTTTATTCGCTTAACACCGATAAGCCCGGCAACTACGTCAAAAAGGCTATGAGAGATTGTACGGGCGAGGAAGTGTGTAAAGAATGGCTTTATCATATCGGCTTGCCAATCGGGAAAATCGACGAATACGCCAAGACGAAAGCCAACACCACGACTTGCTATATGCCGTTCATAAACGCTTTCTTCCGTCCGAGAAAGAATTCCGACAGACCTAAGGTCGTTCCCGACGGCGCGGTAAACTTCGCGTTCATCGGTCAGTTCGCGGAAACTCCGAGAGACACCATCTTCACCATAGAATATTCTATGAGAACGGGTATGGAATCGGTTTACACTCTTCTCGATATCGACAGAGCCGTTCCCGAAGTGTGGGGCAGCGTGTACGACGTGAGAGAACTGCTCAAAGCCGTTTATTACGCGCTCGATAAACAACCGATAACGTCTATGAAACTTTCCGTGAGAGAAAAACTCTTGTTAAAGGACGTTACGGACAAGATTAAAGGCACCGACGCCGAAAAACTTATCAAAGAGAGCGGAATATTGTAAAAACGGATTTCATTACCGTTTTTAAGAACGAAATTTTCGGGGTAAAACGTCCGATCAATTAACGAATAAGCGGCTATAAGCCGATAAATACGCAAATTAAAAACAAAGCCCGACTTCTTCCGGAGTCGGGTTTTGTCATGCAAACGAAAACCGCGCAACAGCCGCGCGCTTCATCAGGAAAAGAGATCGGAAATAAGAGAATTTGTTTAATTGACTTGTCGGGTGTCAAGTGATATAATAATTTTACTGATCGGCGGGCGCGGTCTTTGCAAAAAAAAGCGAATCGCGCGTCGGATCCGATAAAAAAATCGGGACTGAAAACACGGCGTGTTTTCGGTCGGCATCGGAGAAAAATATGGCAAAAACGGTTGTCGTCGGTATGAGCGGCGGTGTGGATAGTTCCGTAGCAGCCTTGCTTTTAAAAGAGCAGGGTTATAACGTTGTGGGTTTGTTTATGAAAAACTGGGAAGGCGACGACGCGGACGGTTGTTGCACGGCGGACGACGATTACGCGGACGTCAGGAGAGTTTGCGCAAAACTCGATATTCCTTATTACGGAGTGAACTTCGCAAAGGAATATATGGACAGGGTTTTTTCCTATTTCCTCGACGAATATAAACGCGGCAGAACCCCCAACCCCGACGTTTTGTGTAATCGCGAAATAAAATTCGGTCCGTTCAAGGAATACGCCATGCAACTCGGCGCAGACTATATAGCGACGGGGCATTATTGCGGAATACGCCACGAAAACGGGATACATTATCTGCTCAAAGCGAAAGATCAGAACAAGGACCAGACGTACTTTCTGAATCAACTTTCGCAAAGTCAGTTGTCGGACGTTCTGTTTCCTCTTCAGAATCTTCCCAAGCCCGAGGTGAGACGCATCGCCGAAGAAAACGGACTTGCCACTGCCGAAAAAAAAGACAGCACGGGCATATGTTTCATCGGGGAGCGTAATTTCAGAAAGTTTCTTATGAACTACATTCCGGCGAAGAAGGGCGAGATAAAAACCTACGACGGCAGAACGCTCGGCGAGCATTGCGGGCTTATGTATTACACGATAGGTCAGCGCAGAGGTCTTGACATAGGCGGTCAGGCGGGCGACGCGGGCAGATGGTTCGTCGTCGAAAAGGATTTAAAAAACAACGTTTTATACGTCGCTCACGGAGCGGAGGACAGACTTTATTCCAAAGGGCTTTATATGAATTCCTGCAACTGGATTCCGTCCGCGCCCGCGCAAAAAGAGTTTAAGTGCAAGGCGAAATTCCGTTATCGCCAGGAAGAACAGGGCGTTACCGTCCGTATCGGAAGAGATAAAATATTCGTCGATTTCGACGAAAAGCAGCGCGCGATAACGGAAGGGCAGTTCTGCGTTTTATACGACGACGAGAAGTGTCTCGGCGGCGGCGTTATAGAAAAAGCGATTTTTTGATTAAATCGAAAACTGCCCGATAATCGACCTATATGGCGACATTTGGGGTGATTACGCGTAAAGAGAGGTTGATATGGCGGAAAATAAAAACAGAATATACGCCGCGATCGATCTTAAATCGTTTTTCGCTTCGGTTGAATGCGTGGAGAGAAAACTCGATCCGCTCGGCGTAAATCTCGTCGTCGCGGATAAGTCGAGGACGGAAAAAACGATATGTCTTGCCGTTTCGCCGTCGCTCAAATCTTACGGCATTTCGGGCAGAGCGCGGCTTTTCGAAGTCGTTCAGCGCGTCCGCGAAGTGAACAGAGAGCGGCTCAAAAACGCGCCCGGCGGGAAGTTTAACGGCAAGTCTTTCGTGGACGAAGAACTGAAAAACGATCCGGCGAAAGAAGTCGTTTTCATTATCGCTCAGCCGAGAATGGCGAAGTATGTACAAACGAGCCGCAAAATTTACGAGATATACAAAAAGTACGTTTCGGAGGACGACGTTATCGTCTATTCGATAGACGAAGTTTTCATCGACCTCACCGATTACGTGAAGATTTACAAACAAACCGCCCGCGAACTCGTGATGACTATGATTAAGGATATTCTCGGCGAAACGGGCATAACCGCCACGGCGGGGATAGGAACGAATTTATACCTCGCGAAAATTGCGATGGACGTTGAGGCAAAGAAGATTAAAGCGGACGAAAACGGCGTGAGAATAGCCGAACTCGACGAAAAAACTTATCGCGAAAAACTTTGGGAACACAAGCCGATAACCGATTTCTGGCGGGTAGGTCCGGGATATGCGAAAAAACTCGCCGGGCAGGGGATTCGCACCATGGGCGATATCGCGCGGTGTTCGCTCGGCAAACCGTCCGATTATTATAACGAGGAGTTGCTTTTCAAACTTTTCGGCATCAACGCCGAACTTCTCATCGATCACGCCTGGGGCGTCGAACCGTGCGCCGTCAAGGACGTAAAGGCGTATAAACCCGAGAGCAGCAGTCTGTCCTCGGGGCAGGTTCTGCAAGAGCCTTATACCTTTGAAAAGGCTCGGCTCATCGTCAAAGAGATGGCGGATTTTCTGTCTATGGATTTGGTCGAAAAAAGGCTCGTCACCGATCAGATTGTCTTAAACGTCGGTTATGACGTGGAAAATTTAAGCGGTTGCGGAGGCGCGGGAGAATACGTCGGGGAAATTAAAATCGACCGTTACGGCAGGAAAGTGCCTAAGGAGGCTCACGGATCGCAGAATCTCGACGGATTCACGTCCTCGACGAAGATTCTCGTGGAGCGGTTCGACAGGCTTTTCGTTCGCATAGCGGATGAAAAATTGCTCGTGAGAAGGCTCAATCTGTGCGCTTCGCATACGCTCGACGAACGTCGGGCGGCAGAAGAGACGTCCGTTTCGCAAATGTCGTTTTTCGACGACGAGAAAAAGACGGAAACCCGCAGCGAAGAGATGAAAAAAGAAAGAAAACGGCAGGAAGCCGTTCTCGAAATAAGAAAAAAATACGGCAAGAACGCCGTTTTGAAAGGAATGAATTACGAGTCCGGAGCGACCGGAAAACAAAGAAACGATCAGATCGGAGGGCATAAGGCGTGACGGGAAAATACGACGACATAATCGGTTTAAGCCGCCCCGAATCGCGTCGGCCGAAAATGACGATGAACGACCGCGCCGCCCAGTTCGCGCCGTTCGCCGCGCTGACGAAGTTCGGCGAGGAGATCAGGGAGAGCAACAGAAAAACTTCCGATGAAATCGAACTCGGCGACGGCGATATTGAACAAATCGACGAGGTTTTACGCGGGATTGAAAGACGAATCGAGGAAAATAAAGCCGACGGCGCGGGCAATGAAGGGTTTGCGATTGCCGTCGCGTATTTCGTCCGCGACAAAGTTAAGCCGGGCGGGCGCGTCGAAGAATATATCGGTAACGTTAAGAAGATCGACCGGGTGGGGCGAAAACTGATTTTTTATGGCGGAAAAATCGTCGATATGCAGGATTTGTTGTCCCTGTCTGCGGTTGACATTTCAGAATAAATAACCGACAAAACAAAAAAGAAAAGCAACGCCTCGGATCGGGCGTTGCTTTTTAAAATACGCGATTAATCGATTTATAGCGCGGTTTTTCCCACGAGAAGCGACAAAACAGCCATCTCTATAAGCGGAAGATTGTTCGCCTCTTTCAGCCCCGCGAAATTCGGCGACGAGGTTACGTCGGCTTTGAGATTTCCGTCGGGAGAAACGGGGAGAGTGTGCAGCACCGTGGCGTTCGGCGCGTAAGCCGCGAGCGCGTCGGCATCGATATCGAAATCGGGCGATAAACCGTCGTCGGAAACAAAAATCACGTCGGCGTTCTTTATGCCGTCGGCAACGTCCGAAGAAATTTTCACGTCGCCGAACTGTCTGCAATAATCGTAAACGTTTTCGGGCGGGGTGAGTTCTTCGGGACAGACGAAAGTCACGTCGAAGCCGCAGTTTACGAATCCGTAAACAAAGGAATCGGCAAACGCGGAGCTGTCGCCCACAAAGGTGATTTTCAAACCGGAAAGTCTGCCTTTTTCCTGCCACACGGTGTAAAGCGCGGCGAGAGCCTCGCACGGGCCGCATTTCGGATTCGCATTGATTATGGGGATATTGACCGACTTTTCGATGAGTTCGGCGTCGTTGAGTTCGGAAGTCTGCACGACGATGGCGTCCATTCCGTACCCTGCGAGGGCTTCGAGCGAAAGTTTGTCGTTGATGAGATTTTCGAGTTCGCTTCCGTGAAGGGTGGAAACTATCGCCGACCCCTGAAGGGTGGAAACCGCCACTTCGAACGCGACGCGCGAGCGTGAAAACGAGCGTTTGGTTATGAGAAGAGCGTATCTGTTTTTGAGATGCGGAATCTTTTCGCCGACGGTAAGTTTAAGCGAAATTTCTTTGGCTTTGAGCAGAATTTCGTAAATTTCCTCTTCCGTGTAATTGGAAAGAGAAAGCAGGTGTTTTTTTTCGATCGCGCCGACGGGCGCAAGTTTGTTTATGTCCATAAAGACTCCGAAGCGAGTGTTTTTTAAATATTATATCAACAATTATATAAAAAGACAAGGGTTTTTCGTCACAATGTACAAAAATGCCGAAAAGAGCGGGGCAAAATTTGTGATAAATGCTATTGTAGAATATTGTGAAATAAGATATAATAAATTATAGAAACGGTTAAAACCGAAAGATTCAGGAGGAAAAAATGGCAAGTCTTAATCTGAAAGACATTTACAAAGTTTATCCCTCGGGCGTCGTTGCCGTAACGGATTTCAGTCTGGACATCGAAGATAAGGAATTCATCGTGTTCGTAGGTCCTTCCGGCTGCGGAAAATCGACCACGCTCCGTATGATAGCCGGTCTTGAAGAGATTTCCGACGGCGAACTTTACATCGACGGTAAACTTATGAACAACGTTCAACCCAAGGACAGAGATATAGCGATGGTTTTCCAGAACTATGCTCTTTATCCGCATATGACTGTGTACGACAATATGGCGTTCGGTCTTAAACTCCGTAAAAAGCCGAAGGAAGAAATCGACGAAAAGGTCAGAGGCGCGGCGAGAATTCTCGGTCTTGAGAGTTATCTCCAGAGAAAGCCCAAGGCTCTTTCCGGCGGTCAAAGACAAAGGGTTGCGCTCGGAAGAGCAATCGTCCGTGAACCGAAGGTATTCCTTCTCGACGAACCCCTTTCCAACCTCGACGCGAAACTCCGCGCCCAGATGAGAACCGAAATAACCAAAATTCACCACAGACTTGCAACGACCTTCATTTACGTTACACACGATCAGGTTGAAGCAATGACGATGGGAACGAGAATAGTCGTTATGAAAGACGGATATATTCAGCAGGTTGACGCTCCGCAGAAACTCTACGATTATCCGGCAAATCTTTTCGTTGCAGGTTTCATCGGCACTCCGCAGATGAACTTCTTCGACGCCGTTCTCACTTCCGACGGAAAGACCGTTTACGTGGAATTCTCAGGCAACAAAGTTGCTCTTCCCAAGGCTAAGTCCGATACGATCGAAGAACCCGCCAAGTATATCAACACCGGCAAGCCCGTTGTATTCGGCGTTCGTCCGGAAGATTTCCACGATGAAGAAAACTTCATATCCAACAGCAAGGAAACCGTTATCGACGTCAAGGTCGACGTTGTCGAAAAACTCGGCGCGGAAACTTTGCTTTACTGCGTATTCGCTAACGACGCTACTAATTCGGACGACAGCGTGAAGAGCCTTGTAGACGCAGGTACGCAGTTGACCGCTAAGGTTGATTCGAGATCCAAGACCGAGAGAGATCAGGTTATAGAACTCGCTATCGACATTATGCACAGCCACCTCTTCGATAAAGAAACCGAACTTACCATTCTTAAAGGCGAGGGGCAGCCTGCTTACGTTCCGGTTGTCGAACTTCAGAGAAGAGCGGAAAGAGAAGCCGAAGCGGCAAACGCTCCCGAAAAGGCTGCAAAACCCAACTTCTTTGCTAAATTCAAGAAGAAAGACAAGAGCGAGAAGAAGGACGAGGGAAACGATAAGCCCGAAGCATAATCGACTTCTTAAAGCGTTCGTTTAAAAGCGCCCCGCTTCAGCGACGGGCGCAGAACAATGCAAAACGAAATTAAGGGAGAACCGCGAAGGTGTGAGCCGACGCTGTTTTCCCTTTTCTTATTATATATTATAATATCGGTAGGGTTCGTCAGACCATGGTTCGTTTTATTCTTGACCGATGCCAGACAAGAATAAAACGAACCTTGCCAAAACGCCGCAATTTCCGTGCTTTTTGTCAAATTCTCGCTTGAAGTACGTATAGTACGTCTGCGTTCGCCTTCACCAAAAATCATCGAAAATATCGGCGTTTTGGTCGCTTGCGAGTCTG
>CEAR01043316.1_pt1 | contig 18128 bp, 20 predicted proteins | sample 557461 | NCBI WGS metagenome assembly CEAR01 (sample SAMEA3182075, study PRJEB8094) | gut metagenome | biome: human; feature: gut; material: Stool; isolation source: human stools | place: Canada | collected 2012-03-14
TATATTGAGAAGCAGATTGCGTATGCCGGACATCCGAATCCGATATTCTCTGAGGATGCAATGAAGGCGATCCATTCTTTCTCCTCTGGCATTCCCAGATTGATTAACAGGGCATGTACCCAGTCCCTTGTTTATGCATACCAAAACCGCCGTCCTATTATTGATGACCGGATGGTGCAGATTGTCTTGGAGGGAGAAGTATCCTAAATAGTGACGGGACCGGATTTCCGGTCCCGTTTCTTATATGACAAAACAGCTCGGCAGCGACAAAACGCACCGGCGCCGGACAACACTGTCCGGCGATGACCGACAAAACAGCCCGTCTATTTCACGACAGAACAGGCCGTCTGCGACACCTACATCATAAAATTCAGATTCAAGGGGTTTAGTCAGCTTGTAGTTGGTTGTTTTATTCGCCATTCTTCAAAACCTCGTTTCTCAACTGATTGTGGGTATAGGCGGCAAGCTGGGCATGGGTGAACCGCCCAAGTTCCGCATGGGTGTTATAAAGCTGAAGCAAGGTCACAACCATGTTTTGGGGAACAACCCGGTTCAGCAAAGATTCAACATCATTGAAGTTGTTCTTTGCGGCCAACCCGATTTTCACAAGAAGCTGATAGGTGCCTTCTTCCACATCAGCGGAATAGTTACCCTTCCCGCATAGCGTTTCAAGGATGTTCCGAAGCTGGGGCAAGGTGTACGGAAGTTCTTCATTGATCCGGGTCAGAATACGGAACCGGCGATCTTCAAGACTGTCCGTGCCTTTGGGGGTAATCCCCAAAATCTTTTCCCACCGGGAAAGGCCCATGTTTCCAGCGGTGGGAATGAACTGATTATCAAGAAGATCATCCGTGGTATTCCATGCCTTTTCAATTTCCGGCTGTTCGCTCCCCATGATCCCCTGAAACTCCGCATAATCACGAATGACATAAGGAAGATAATCAATCAGTTTGCGTTCCATGCTCCTGGCCCCCTTATCCGCTGATCACGATGGTTCCCGGCTCAATGGTTCCCAAAACCGGAATGTGGTCAAGGGTCAGGGTACAGTTCGCCGCTTCACCGTTGATCTTGGTGTTGGCAATATCCAGAATACCGGTGATTCCCAACAGGCGGCTTTCCACCTGACTGATACGAACCACAAGGGCTTCATTCTGGTCTGCCCAACTTTGGGCCAGTTCCAAGAAGTAACCGTTGATTGCTTCCGTGACATAGGCGGAAACATCATCCCAACTCCATTCCCGCTGATAGTACAGATCGAAGGAAAGGTTGATGGTATCTTCACCCACACCTTCAACCCTCACTACATGGCCGATGGGGGCAATGCCCACGCCTTCACCGGCGTTCTGAAGGGGGTCAACTGCGGTCTGCACCTGATCCACAAGGGCTTCCGAAGGCTTCTTGAAGGAACTGTTGATGATCACCAGCTTCACGGTTCCGCCCACGGTCAGCTTGCTATTGGCTCCCGCCGCATACACAGCATTCAACCACGCCTTGATTTCCTCGGACACACCGGAAAGGCCGCTGATCCAAGTGTCGGTTCCCGTGGGCGGGATCAGCTTGGCCGGGTTCAAATCGCTGTTCCAAACCCGATATACCTTCACACCGCCAACGCCGGGAATGGCGTTCACCTTTTCCAGATAATCCGCACGGTTGCCGCCGAAGGCTTGGGCGTTCAGGCTATCCATGTAACGCTGTCTGAAAACCTCGGTATCTTCTTCATCCTCACCGGGGATCACCACGGCGGAAATGGAACAGGTTTCAAGCCCGTCCACATACTCAATGGGAATCACCGTTCCGGTGTAGTCATTACCGGCTTCACCAGCGGTTTCACAGGTGATTTCATACTTACCACTTCCACGGTCAGCCGAAACATAATAGTTCAGTTCTCCAATGGAAAAGCGGGTGTTCATGGGAAGGTGCAAGGTGGTTGGTGTAATGCTCAACTGCAACACGGCGGGGCTTGCCGGTTGCGGTTTCAGCCCCCTTTCTGCCGCCCTCAAAATGAGATAAGGGCGGGTTGCGGTGTCTGCAAAGGTTTCATTCAGCACCGTATCAAGGGCAATATAAAGGTTCTGCAATTCCACGGCGGCGGGGGCATCACCGCACCAAACCAACGAACCTTCACGGGTGTCCAAATTGCCATTGATAGAAAGCGCCTTCTGAAGCATCCGGGAAAGGATTGCTTCATAGGTCTGTGCTTCATACATCAGATTTCAACCCCCAATTCTGCATTGATTTCGCCAAAAATGCTGACCACCGTGAAGGTAGTCAGCACTTTCTTTTTGTTCACCGTAAATTCAAAGTTCTGAACCGCCGTGATCCTATCATCCTGAAGCAAGGCTTCACGAACCCGGCGTTCAATTTCGGGAATACAGTATTCCACATCTTTCCCGATCAGATTATGAAGTTCAACCCCATAATCCCAAGAATGGATCAACCATTCATAGCGTTCTGTGTTCAGGATCAGAAAAACCGCCTGTTCCACAGCTTGGATTTCATCAATGGTGCCGATGATGGTCAGGTTGTTGTGGTTCATCCTGAAAGTACGGCTTGGAAGGGTTTCAATGGTGAAATCCTGTTTAATATCATCCTGCACTTGCGGAATCATCATCAAGCCCCCTTTACTCGGTCAATAACCACGAATTTCTTTCCTTGCTGAACCCGGATCAGAAGCACCTTTTCACCGGCCTTCAAAGCGTTGTGAACCTTGAAGGTTTTCTTGCCAACATAGGCGTGTTTGTGGGCTTCATACGCCGCCGCACCAGAACCACCGCCTTTGTCCTCGGTGCTGTGGTTCACCGTCATATCAACTTCAAAATCAGTCACATTCCGGGTCAGGATCAGCATTTTGGAAGTGTAGATGGATTTCTGATCCACCTGAATTTTCAAGGGTGAAGCGGAAAGGACAGTTCCAAACAGGATGTTCACCGGTTTCCCGGCTTCCACAGCTTCCACCGCCGCCCGTTTTACCACTTCAACAGGATTAGGCAATAAATTCACCCCCGATCAGGTCAAGTTCCATCATGTGTTCATCACCCCTGAAGGTATGGGTGACTTTGTTCACCACCATGTAATTGTTGGTGACAATATCGCCAAGGTTCAGGGCCACCACCACGGCGCTTCCAGCACGAACCCGCACATCACCGAAAGCGTTCTGAATGGTCAGCTTGCGGGTTTTCTGATCGTACAGCTTCAACAGGGCATCCGCCTTGGCGGAAGCGCCCGTTTTGGTCTGAACTTCTTCAAAATACTGAAGAACACCCCATTGGTTCATTTTCGCCCCGTCCTGTGCAATGAACAATTCCCGCTTACCGGTTTTTTCATCGTTATAGGCCAGCTTGATCTTGTTATAGGTCTGTTCATCAATACTGGATTCATAGCTGAAGTTTTCCCCGGTTTCTTCATCAATCAGAAGGTTCAGCTTCATGGTATTGATGTTCTTCAGGGTCAGCTTCCCGGCATCGTCATACAGAACATAAAGCTGTTTGGTATTCATCAGGGTTTCATCAAGGGCGCTCTGGATCATATCAAACAGGGTTTGGTTTTCTTCCACGATGGTTTCAATGGTATAACCAGTATCTTCCACCGTGCCAAGGTTCAACCGGAAATCTGTTGCAATGCGCTTCAGAAGGTCAGAAGCCTTCAGCCCTTCTTCCGTGATGGTGTCCTTGTTCTTCAAATAACGCAACTGATCATAGGCCACAACATCAATGGTGCCGCCCTTATCACGCTTTTTCTTGAACACAAACCCATAGAACATGGCGGTTCCGTTCACAGTCAGCTTCACCGGATCACCTTCAGCAAAGTTCAGCCCCGGCCCCTTGACAACGGTAAACTCCAACTTGCCGGGGGTTCCCTTGCGTTCCAAGGTCAGCCGTGCGCCTTCCTCGACAACGGGGAATTGAATGGTGCTGTTATGCTGGATGAACAATTCAACTGCCAAACGGAATCACCCCTTTCAGGAAGGCAAAGTAAGAACCTGACCGGGATAGATCAGGTTCGGGTTCTTGATTTTGTCCTTGTTCAGATTATAAATTTTCGTGTAATCGGCCCCGTTGCCCAACTGCTTCTTGGCAATGTTCCAAAGGCAATCACCGGATTTCACCGTATAGGTGGCGGCTTTCGGGGCCGTTGTGGTGGGCCGGGGTGCCGCCTTAACCGTTGCGGTGGCGGTTCCCCCGGAAGTCTTGGCCGGTTGCACGGTCACGGTCTTGGTGCCATAGGCTCTGTACTGTTTCAGGTTGATCTTCACCTTCACATCAAAGCCTTCACCGGCATCATCGGTGATTTCATAGGTTTCAAGGCCAACGGTCAAATTGGTGTAATGGAACATCCCGCCACCGGGCTTCTGCCGGTTCAGAATGAATTGGAACGGGGTCTTGCTCACCTTCAGCCGTTCAAACAAGGACAGGTAATAGGCGGCGTTTTGCGCTCCACCATTGCTGAAGGGATAGGACACTTGGGGAAGAACCAATTCAAAGGACACATCCGAAAGGCCAGCGGCCTTCAGGATATTGATTTCTTCCCCGTTGATCAGGGTCATGGTCTTATTCTGGTTGTTGATCTTCACCGTCACCTTGGAAGGGGTGATGGGCATAAGCGTTCCCGCCATATACAGTTTATACGCCATTACTCATGCACCCCTTCTTCAGAAACTTCCAGCTTTTCAGCAAAGTCATTGGCCCAAGCATCCATGATCCCATCCAAATCAGCATCTTTGGAAATGTGGTTTTCATTGTGCTGTTCAACCTTGATTTCAGCGGTAGTGAACCGGTTGATTGCTTCACGCTCCGCAATGTCACGAAGATAGGCCAAATCTTCTTCAGCAATATCCAAGGCATCAGCGGTGGCCGCTGTGTTGTTTGCAATATCGCCGGTGTTCCCGTAAATGCTATCAAGATCATTGCCAAGGTTGAAGGCATCCAAAGAATCAGCCCCCATAGAATCCAAGGCGGAAAAATCAAACATACCGGAAACCTTATCGGCCACGCCATCACCCCAAGCGGCACCGGAAGCAAAGGCATCAGCGGCCCAACTATCTTGGAAGGTGTCAAAGGTAGACATTCCTTCATTGAAGGCATCGGCAACACTCTTGTATTCCTCCACATTGCCATAGGCTTCAGCAGATTTGGCCGCATATTCGCTTGCTTTGTTGGTAATCCCGGAATAGTCGAACTCAACGAAGGGCAATTTGTTCAGGGCTTCACAGATACCCGCCACAACAGTAAGGGCCGTAGAAAGAAGGTTGTAAAACCACCCCTGAACATTGGAAATAACATTGTGGAAGGCCGTTCCGATATTGGAAGCACAAGCCCCCAAAGCGTTCCAGATACCCAAGGCGATATTTGCCACGGACAGGCCAAGGTTTTTGAAGAAGGCAATTACTACCATGATTCCGCCGCAAATCACACCGAAGCCGCTATTTGCAATTCCGGTGAACTTTGCAACCGCCGCACAAGCCGCATAGATAGCCGCAATCACGGCGATAATCAGAAGGATGATCCATGTAATGGGGCAAGCCAAAAGCGCCGCATTTAGGCCCTGCTGGGCCGCTGTTGCGGTAAAGGTGGCAACGCTCCAAGCGGTGGTCATTGCTGTGTGAATTGCCTTAACTGCGGCCTGAACCGCCATAATGGTATTTCCAACCAACATGACACCGTTATAGATCAGCATAGCGGCCACAATGCCCATGATAATAGGCTGAATCCAACTCCAATTATCAACGATCACGGAAGCAATGGAAATCAGAATATCCAGCACCGAAGAAGCAATATTGGCAACCCCGGCAAGGCCATTGATCAGGGCCGTGGTCACTTGTTGGAACTTGGAACTATTGGCAATCTGATTGATTTTGGTCAGGATCGGGGCGAACATGGAAAGGGCCTGATTCTTCATCCCGGCCCAAATCTGCGCCCAAGTCTTGGGCATGGAATCGAACTTTGCGTTGGTTTCGTCCGCCATAGCAAACATGGCGTTCTTCACCACTTCAGCCGTTACCTTGCCTTCCTGTGCAACCGTCTTGATGGAACCTTCCGCAATGCCCATATATTTTTCAATGGCTCTTGCGATACCCGGCGCACCGTCCAGAATAGAGTTCAGTTCTTCACCACGAAGCGCACCCGCCGCCATTGCCTGTGTAAGCTGGATCATGGCGTTGCTCTGTTCTTGGGCCGTAGCGCCGCCAATAACGAACTGCTTGTTCACCTGTTCCATGAAGGCAATGACCTGATCCATATTGCCACCGAAGGCGTTACCAGCGTTCAGGCCAAGTTTCGCAACGGCGGAAGCTGTGTCAAAATAAACGGATCGGGAACGCTGGGCGGAAGCCATGATCTTCTGTTCCAAGGCTTCAACGGAACCGCCATCATCCACAAGCAAATTCAATCGGGCCTTGGTGCTTGCCAATTCATCCGAAATATTCAGCGCCTTATTGATCCCGGCAATACCGCCAGCGGCAATGGCAACTTTCTTGATGATGGACAGAAGCCCGTTGGCGGAATTGCTACCCCCACGGATGGAATTGTTGAAATTCTGCTGTTCGTTGTTGGCGTTCCTGATATTTTCTTCAATGGTATCAAAGGCGGTTCCCGCTCTCGCCCATTCTTCACGGGCTTCCCGGATTGCCGCCGTGTCAACGGCTCTACCGGAAGCCTGTTGCATGGCTTCAAAGGTGTTCAGCACAACCCCCATTGCCTTGTGCATACTCTGAAGGGGGCTGGTAACACCATCATAAAGGGCAATAGCGGCCCGGATGTTTCCCACAGGGATCACCACCTTTCTTGGAGAATAGAAGCCGGGGCCTTAATGGTGGCGGCCCCGGCGCTGTTTTCGTTCAATTTCCTTCTGCTTCTTCTTTTCAGCTTCCACCCGAACATCAATGGCCGCAATGATGAAAGCCCGTTCACGGCGGGGCAAAGCATAAAAGGCGGAAGGTGTCAAATGAAGTTCGTGAAGGCAATAGTAAGCAATGTTCGCTTCACCATCACCTTCACAGATTAGTTTTTTGCTTCATCAACCTCATCCTGCATGGTGGTATCAAAACCACACACTTCCTGAATCTTGGTCAGGTATTCGGCATATTCGCCGGGGGTCAGCATGGTTTTCAGAAGGGCATCAGCGCCCATGACCTTATAGCTGTCCTGAAGTTCCTTATCATTCAGATTGGGGAACACGGTACAAGCCACGGCCAGCTTGCCAAGGTAAAGATCATAGTCGGTTTCCTTCTGATACTGGTTCTTCTTGCCGGGAACCGGAACACGCTTGGCACAGGACTTCCGAAGGGCTTCATCCTCGGTGCCGGTGATGGTCTTGATCTCCCAAGGAATGGGGTTGCCATCCTCACCCAAGAAGCGTTTGGAAGCAACAAACTTGATGTTCTCAACGGGAACGGCGTTTTCAGCCAAAAAAGCGGACAGGCTCATTGTTTTTTCCTCCTATATTTTGATACGAAAAAAGGCCCCGGCCCCTACCGAAGTAAGGCCGGGGCGCTCTGCTTACTGCATACCGGCCAAAAGGCTGAAGGTTTCGGGCATCTCGAAATCTTCAAAGGTGAAGTCCATATCTTCATCCAAGTATTCCGCATCAGCGTCAAACTTGGCAAGTAAGCCGCCGTCCATATTGCAATCCTTCAGGATCACGGTCTGACGGCCCACAGAAGAAGTGGGATCTTCATTTGTCACCTGAATGTCAAAATAGACATCCTCGCCGGTGTCCTTATAACGCTTCATCAGCTCACGGAAGATGGAAGTGTTATAGTGGAAGGTGGCGGAACCCGTACCCTTCCAGCCGGTGGCCTTATTGCCCTTGCCGGTCTTGCCCAAAATGGGAACTTCCGTTTTGTTCTTCTCAAAGTTGGCTTCAAGGTTGATAGCCTGCATGAAGTTGTAACGGTTATCCCCGATGGTCACGAAACATTCAGCCAAGGAAGCGGAAACAGCATCCTTGGCGTTCATGATGGTTCTATTTGCCATGATGGTTGTACCTCCTTACTGAACATAGACGGTCATATAAAGCTGTTCCATAGCGTTCACGGGGGTCACATAGTCAGTAACCACCACGGATTTCTTGGTATCGCCCTTTTCAACCGTCACATTTTCGCCGCTGAAGTTCTCAATGGCCCGAATATCCTGAAGTTCCGTGTGGTGCTTCACAATATCGTTCCAAAGGGAAATCCGGCCAGCGGCATCATTGGGAACCTTGCCAAGATACTTCTTGCCGAACAGAACGGCAATATCATTGGCGATCTGATCCAAAACTCGGATCGTCTGGTTGCTGGAAAAATCGCTGGACTTTTCATCCGTGATGGAAATGAAGCTGTTAATGTCAGTCAGGACACACACCGCTTCATCCACACGATGGAACATGAAGGAACCTTCCCTGATCCCGTTTTCAAGCTGGGTCTGCGTGAAATCGGTGTCCACATCGTATTCACCATCATAGGTCATGTTGGTGGCGCTCTTATTGACCGCCGTGCCGCCGATCACACCCGTAACCCAAGGGATCAGGGCGGTGGAAGTCTTGTCGGAAGTCAGGCCGTTCTTGACGCTCACAACGCCTTCATAGTCGGCCAGCTTGCGGAAAAGAACCACCTGAAACTTCTTGCCCACATCATCACGCATACGCTTTGCGAAAGCCGCAAACAGGGCGGTGATGGTGGCCTTGCTCTCGGTGCAACCCATAGCATTGAAAGTGTACGCTTCCGCCTGATCAAGATAGGTCTGATAGTCGGAATCGGCCACGGTGCCATTGGTGCCGCCCGTCAGGGGCAAGGAAGCGGTCAAAGAAAGGGTTCCGCTGGACTTCCAATCCACATAGGCATTGGCCTTCAGATCGGTGATAGCGGTCACACCTTCCTGAAGATCAACCTGAACGGTTCCCAAGAAGGTTGCCACATCGAACAGCGGCTTCTGTTCTGTGGTGTTTTCATTCGCCGTGATAACGGTACGAAGATCATTACCACGGGTGCCGGGGTATTTGGCCGTTGCGTAGGTGTTAGCCGCCTTCACGCCGCTGGTGCCAAGGCGGAAGAAATGAACGGTTTTGGCGTGAAGGAAGATTTCACGCATAGGCTTCAGTTCATCCGCCGTGTACGCATAGCCGAAAATTTTCTGACTGTTCTTGATAAAGTCAGCCTGTTCCACCGTGAAAATCTTGCCTTCAGGCCCCCAATTCATAGCAAGGGGGATGGTGACAATGCCACGGTCAGAAAGGGTGGCGCTTGCCTGCGCCACAGAAATGATGTTGATATATGCACCGGGCAGAACCTTGTTCTGCACCAAGAAGGTGCCGCCGCCAAGGGCCATATTATTTCACCTTACCTTTCATAAAGTCATTGATCAGCCCATCAATCTGATCGAAGGTGTATTCCTTCCCATCTTCCAAAAGGACAGACAGAAGATCACGCCGGTCAGCGTAACGCCTGAAGGTCAACACCCGTTCTTTGGGGAATACCACCGGGGCCGTGATGGTCGGTTCCTGTGCGGTGGCGGCTTTCTTTCTGGTAGCCATTCAATCACCCTTTCTTTGGCTCCACAGTAGTTTCCAAGGTTTCCATTGCGGTTTCCTCGGTTTCTCTGCGAAGTGTCAAATTGTAGTTCACGAAGAAGTGAAGAACCCCGTCTTGCACTTCATAACTCATGGAAGTTCCGTGAAGCACATCCCCATTGGGAAGGGTGATGAACTCCAAACATTCCATCAAATCCCCGGCCATAATCAAATGCTTCTCGTTCTTCAGGAACATGGTTGGAACTGCCCAAAGTGGTGAACACCTTCTTGGAACCACTCATTCTGTGTCACCGCCTTTCACAAATACACGGGTTTTCCGGTTTCTGATCCACTTGGGAACCGTTGTGAAGCCACAGCGTTTTGTGATCTGCCGGGAAAACTCAATCTTGGAAAGGGCTTGGAAGTTGTTTGCAATGCAATATTCCTTATACCGGCGATACACGGAATCGGTGGCTTCATTTTCAATCCCGTCAAGGCCCACTTCATTGATGAACCCAATGATGGGGTTGTTGTTTTCCTCATATTCGTCCAACTGCCCCTGAACTCTGCTGGAAGTGGTGAACTTTGCGTTCCCAAGAACCCGCTTCAACCCCTGAAGGCCAAGCAAGGCCAGATATTCCATAGAACCCTGTTCACACAATTCATCCTTGATGAACGGGCGGAAGTCAGCATCATTGGGGGTGAACTTGGCATCGAAGGGAACGATCACCAAACGCCGCTGAACGGCTCCGGTTTTATCCTTGATACGGGGAATATTGTTGGCGCTGAACAGGAACTTGGAATAATTGTTGAACTCAAAAGGATCTTGGCCTTTGCGCTCCACATTCACCCGATCACCCGTGACCAGCTTCTTGAACACGGAAGCATTGGCAATAAATTCATCACCAATATCATCACCGATGTTCGCCAGCTTGCCAAATAGTTCAGCGGTTTTGAACCTATCGCCCAATTCCTTCAGGTCAAGGGAAGCAATGTTCTGATCCCCAAGAAGGTTCTTCACCACATGAAGAAAGGTGGATTTGCCGTTGCTCTTATCGCCAATCAGGATGAAGGCTTTGCCAAGTTCATTGCGGCGGTACATACAATAGCCCACCATTTCTTCCAGCAAGGCCCGAACTTCAGGATCATCACAGGCCAGCCGGTTCAAGGTATGATCCAACAGATCATCATGGGCGGCGGGGTTGTACGGCCACGGAATTTTGTTTGTAATGACCACATCCGGGGTGAACTCTTTGAAAGAACCATCCCGGATATTGTAAAGGCCGTTGCTGAAAGCAATGATATTCGGGTTGGTGGCCTTGGTGTTTTCCTCAATCATGATTTCCAGATAGGACAGGACTTCCGAACGCCACGCCCGTTTCAGGTTGCTGATCAGCTTGATCATGGCCCCTTCAATCTCACCGGCACCGGAAACATAGATACCATCCTTGTAAATGTGAAGCTGGTTATTGATCTTCACAATATGGTTGTTGTTTTTCAGGTAGGTGGCGAACTTATCAAACAGGAAGGTTTTATCCCGGAAGAAGGATGTTTTCTTGAAGGCATCATCCCGAAGGATCACATCAAGTTCCTTGTCGGAAAGGGGCTTCTTCAACACATAACGGTTAATCAGCCTGATACATTCACGGGCTTCTTCCTTGGTAAAATCGTCACTCTGAAGGGTCAGAATGTAGTTGAACAGGGTTTGGTTCCGCCCATCACCTTCCCCAAGATTCGGGAAATCATAGTTACTTTTCACCGGGGTTAGCCACTTGGGAAGTTCCTGAATCTCCCCTTCAGGGAAGTCATACAGAATGGGCCGTTCCACGCCACCAGACTTCAAGATTTCATAGCTGTTATTGGCTCCAACCTTTCCATCCGTGGTGATACCCACGGCCAAGGTGCATTTCGTCCAGCTTTTTTTAACACCACAGTTCTTGAACAAGAAGTGTTTTCCCCGTGTGGTGGCGTACACTCTGCACTTCAGTTCTAAATCCTGAACAATTCTGAACAAAAGTTCAGATGTTTCCGCATCATCCACATCAATCAGGATGGTTTCTTCCCCAAGAATACCGGCGTATTCATCAAGGTCTTGGACTTCAGAACGGGTTTTCAGTTTTTCAACGCCTTTGAACTTTTCAAGGCATTGTTTGTTTCTGGTAGGCACATAGCCCCTAAACAGTTCCATGCTTCAACGCTCCCCCCCCGAAAGGTTTTATTGTTCATCGTTCCACCCCAAAATCTTTCAGGCGATCCCAAGCAACATCAATGTAATATTGCTTGTCCAGTTCATCCGGGATGGGAAGGTTGGTCACATCATCATTGATGAAGAAACAATGATCCGGGGTGTTGCCGAACTTTTCAGGATTCTTTTCCCGGCCCTTGACGATTTTCCCGGAAACCTTGAAGATTCCGCCCTTGCTCTGATCCTTGGAAGCAAACACCCGGAAGGTTTTATCCGTCTGAACCTCACCACCGCTGAAGCGGGTGATTTTCTTGGAACGGCCTTTTTCATCCCTGATCTTGGCTTCCGTAATCATCGGGGAATAAAGGGCGTATTTGTACTTGCTGGACACCTTCACCACCTTCTGAAAATCCCGAAGATCGGAACATTCCATGATGGTTGTTTCCGGGCTGATCCCCTGAAGGAAATAGTTCACAATGGCCCGGTTGACAATGGGAAGGTCATAATCCAGATCGGACAGTTTTTTGACATAGGCACCCTTGCACTTCCAGCGGGGTTTCCCTTTTTCGTCACGAAGCGGCCCGGAAGGAACAATGATGTAATTGTTCACATCCTTCTGATACACCTTTTGAAATTCATCAAATTCAAGGCGCATCCCGGTTCTTTGCTCCCATTCCCAACACAGATCGTCCAGCATTTCAAAATCTTCATACCGGCGAAGTTTGACCAAAATACCATCCGTGTTGCTCTGGATGATTTCACAATGATCTTCCAGCCGTTCAATCAAATCCAGAAGAAGAAGCTGACCGCCCACACAAACATTGTTGGCTTGCCGGGGGTCATACATGGCGTTGTGCTTATCTTTCATAGCGCCATAGGTGCTGTTCAGAACGATTTTATAAGGCTGTTGCATGGGGTTCTTCTCTGCCTTCAGCTTCAGGCGGGTGTGGTAGATTTCCGCATACTTGGAAGGATCGTGAACATTGCGGGAAAGCCACTTATAAACCAGCATCAAAGATGGGTAATAGGAAGCCACATCCACATTGACGAACCAGCCTTCCCCGTGATATTTGGGAATTGCCCCATGAAGGCCACCCCAAGCGAACACATGGGGAACCCCGGCCACATCCAGTTCAAGGGTTTTGGAATAGTCACGGTTCAGGGGGTTTTTGTACCAGTTCAGAACTTCCGTGTATTTTTCGATCCGCAAGCTGGACGGGAACTCAATTTCAAATTCATCATTGTGTTCCCGCTGAACGGCTCCAAGGATTTTGGCGGAAAGCTGGGCCTTGGTGCGGCCAATGTCGGAAATAGGAAGATGGAACGCCTTCACAAGTGACATTTGGGCATCAAATTCATCTTCCTTCCGCCTTAACCACACTTCCACCGTCTGTTCCACATCATGGCGGCAATACTTGACCGTTTCGGCCAATTCTGCTTCAGTCAAAGGCCGGTCAATGTCGAAGGGAACAGAAGTTTCTTTGATGGAATGGCCCATGAACGCTTCCAGCGCCTTCAGGCTGATTGGCGGGTTCGGCATCACATCATAATTGATCAGCGGGTATTCCCTGAACAGGCTTGAATATCTGTAACCGGGTTTGTCCTCTGCAATGATCCAATCATTCACAGGCTTTGGATCAAACCCACACAGAATGGCCTTTAGGATGTACTGATCATAGTTCCGGGAATTGTAACCGGCCCAAATCACGCCCTTGTGTTCCTCATAGAAACGCTTCAGCTTGTCGGGATCATTGATAATCACGGTTTCTTTCCGGGCGTTCAGGTCGATCAGGACAACCAACCAGTCATACCGGAAAACCTCAAAATCATAGAAGATCATCAACTCACATCCTTTCAGCTTTTGTGAAATCGGTCAGCGTTGCCGCCTTATCAGCCCCGCCACGGGAAGGCTTTCACTTGGGGCCATTGTGGGGCCGAAGCCCCACAGGCTGTGCTTGAAAGTTAAGGTTCAAAACCGCATCAAGCACTATATGTGCTCGATTTGATTATAAAAAATCTTTGGTCAGTTTTCAACCTCGAAAACTTCTTCAACGGCGATGGAATTGAAGCGGGAATCATCGTAGTCCACCGCATATTCCAAGTTTCCATCAATGGCTTCCGCCACATCAAGAACAAGCTGGGAAAACTGCTTGTAGCTGGTGAAGCTGACAGGAACACCGGAATCCAGCTTTTCAAGGAAGCCCATAGCGGAAGCGATCATGTTCTTGTCATTCTTGGTGCCGTAAAGGACACGGTTCATGAAAAGGCGCTGGTTCTTGAACTCACCGGACAGGATTTTGAAGGACACGGCCAGCATGGGGCGGTTGGGATCGGCCTTGGTGCCTTTGATCTCCATGCTTTCCAGCTTCACTTCATACTTGCCAGCGGGAATGGTGGGGAAATCACCGCCGCCGTTCTTCTTGGCATCCTCCACATCAGCCTGAAGGCCCTTCAGATCAACGGAACGATCAATCTTGTCAAAATCAATAGCCATAGTTTTTTACCTCCAAAATGTTGTTATGTTCAAATGGTTTTGAGAATATCAGCCAACCCATGAAACAGGCCGTTCACAAGTTCAGCGGTTTCCTTGGCCCGGTTCATAGTGTCAACTTCTTCTTTCGTAGGGGCAAATTCCTTATCAGGGGCAAACAGATCATCGGTCAGAACCCCATCCAACAGATGATCCAACGCCGCATCAAACATCACTTCATAGAAATCATCGTGGTTGGCGGCATAGTTGGCAATCGCCATCTTTGCGGCGTTCCGGTGAAGCTGGATCAGGGATTCCGGGTCAGCATCAGGCGGGGGGGGGGATCAGGTTTGCACACACCTGAATCTTGCGAATCAGGCCACGGCGGTTCATTTCTTCTTTGAACCTGTTCAAAGCATCGTTTTTCATGTTGCGTCCTCCTTATATTTGGTTGGAAATGATGGTTTTAATGCGCTTCACATGGTCTGAAAGCAACTCCCGGTTCATCCGTTTCCATCGAAGAATGTTGGAAATGCAGATCAATTCATCCTGAATGTCCTGAAAGGCTCTGCGGTTGCTTTCAAGATCAGCTTCATAGGAAGCAAGGTCTGTGTTTTCGCCGGCCTTGGCCGATCTGACTTCTTCATCAGCTTTTTCAGCGTATTCCCGGAAATACTTGGCCGCTTCATAGCCCATGTGTTTTTCAACCAGATATTCAAAATCACGGGCCTTGAAGATGGTTTCAGGCTTCCCGGCAATCATCAGCACATCAGCCATTATTCTTCACGCTTCTTCCGGGTACGGCGGGGCGGGTTGGCATCCGTCTTGGGTGCGGGTTCCTCTGCCTGTGCCTTGGGGCGATCCCACAGTGGGCAACCATCGGGGCCGCCTTCCTTGTGGCAACGGTGGCCAGCGTCAATGGACGGGCAAAGGGGGATTTCCGGGTTCTGATCGTGCTGTCTGAAAATGCGTTCACCATCCGGGCATTTGGGAAGATTATCCCAAGGCGGGGTGTCACCGGTGGCCGGTTCATCCACGGGAACAGAATCATCCTGTTCACCGCCGCCCGGTGTCCAAGTTCCATCAGGATCACCACAAGCCGCCTTTGCCGCATCTTCAGCCGGATCATAGTTATCAGCCGGGGGCGGGGTTGCAGTCTTGGCCTTTCTGCCCCTTCTGCTGGGCGCTGTGGTGGGCGTGTCGGTGGTTTCAGGTGCGGGGGTAGCCGGGGTATTGCCGCCACGCTTCACGGCTCCTGCGGCCTTCTGGTTGGCTTCCTCGTAGACTTCACAGAAAGCATCATAGGTCAGCGGGATTTCCTTATCACGGACAGTCAAACGGCCACCGCCGAAGATCACTTCAGAAGTCTTGAAAGACAGCACCCGTTCATCATCGTCCGCCACGATACGGGCCACCAGATCAACCATACCGGCCACCTTGTTTGCCACCTTATCCTGAAGGTTCGGCTTGATGGAACTGATCTTATCGCCGCCCTTGCGGGTCAGGTCACGGCTTCTGTCCTCATGGCTGATCAGGATGATGTTTTCATAGTCCAGATTCACAAGCCGCTTCAGGGTGTTCAGGAACTCACTTCTGACCATATCCCACGCACGGAAGGAATCATCAGATTCATGCTTCCAGCCCTGACGGTCACAGATGTAAACCCGGCACGATTCATAAACATCTTCCAGAAGGTCAACCACGATGGTTCGGAAATCGTTCTGTTTCTTTTCCAGTTCGGCCACGGCATCCATGAACACTTCATAGGCCAACTTGCGCTTGGTGATACGGCCTTCCACCGTAACGGTGTCACGAATGGCGATATAGGGGGCATCCACAAACTTGATGTTGCCATCCGTGTTCAACATCAGGGGATCGGGGAACTGATTAGCAAAGAAGGTTTTGCCGCTGAAGGGTGCGCCGTAAAGCCACACAACCTTCTTCTTGGTGGCGTTCAGGTCACGGCGTTCATTCTTGGGAAGTAACATATAATCCCATCCTTTCTGACAATATTCTTCATACTCACACCATCCACAAAAATGGTTTGGGTTCTTGGGAAAGTCTGTGGCTTCAACCATGTGCTTCACATCGGTCAGGAAGTCCACAATCTTCATGGGGTTGTACTGAACCGGCATCAGCGTTGGTTCAGCATCTTTCAAGGCCGCTTGCAAGCGGTCACGGAATTGGGAAAGGGTTTCGGTGCTTTTCTGCCTGATCTTTGCCTTGGGAACAATCAGGAAATACATATTCCTGATCCGGTGGCCGGGATGGGTCAGTTCATACCAATACTTGTATTCGTGAAGCTGACCGGAAACGGCGTAGTTCTTGGCGTTGTTGGAATACTTGAAATCGTACAGATCAAACGCTTCAAATTCATCCAAATCTTCACCGGTGATCAGCCCATCCAGCTTCAGGCCCTTCCCCACGGGAACCAGATAATCCATGAAGCCGATGAAATCAGCGTTCCCAATAGGCAATTCAAAGGTTCCGCCCGGTGGCAACATGGCCTTTGCCTTGGGGATCATTGCTTCCAGCTTCATCATTTCATGAATGTGATCATCCGTCAGAACCGGGAAGCTGTTCTTGTAGAAGTCAAGGGCTTGTTCAACCCCTTCTTCAATGCCGGTGTGAAGGGCGGTGCCAAGGATCAGGGCGTTGTCTGCGTCCGTGTTCGGGATCGTGTCTATCCCTTCCACATATCGCAAGCGGTATTTGTATGGGCATCTATCAAAGACTTCAACCCGGCTGTGGGAAACTCGCATTGTTTCACCCCTTTCACAATAGTCTTGAAGGCTTCAAAGCCTTCCGGGTAAAGGATGAACCCGAACCCCTGTGAACCGTTGATTTGAGCCAAATTACGCTTCTGAAGCACAGATGGGGTTCCATCGGTGGCCTTCAGCTCCACTTCAAGGGCAATGCCCTTCACGGTGATCCGCATATCGGGAAGGCCGCTTTTCACATACCGGCTTCCACCCCAACGCTTTTCATAGAAGCCACAGGGCGGGGCGCTCATGCGGTCAACAGGTTCACCCAAGGGATATATCCCTTCAGCTTCCAGCCATTTCTTCAGGCGATTTTCAAAGTTTTTTTCACCGGCCATCGGCTCACCCCTCCAACATCTGAATCAGGCTGTGAATACCTCTGACTTGGGTGAAGCCCTGAATTTTACCCGTTCCAGCGTAGAATTGGAACAGTTTATCATCAGACTTCCGCCAACAATGGAAATGTCCGGTTTGCTCATTCTTCAGTTGGTATTCAATGCCGTGGGCTTCAAACTGCTGAATGGCATAGGCGATCCGGTCGGGGTTCTTTGCAACCCGTTCTGAATGAACCTGTTTGGCATGATCCTTCAGGGCATCCCATAATTCATCCCTTGCCATCGGATTCACCACCCCTGAAACTCCCATGGGTTTCAATAGAAATTGAAACACTTCCAAGCACCCGGCGAACATTCCAACGCACTTCATCAGAAATTGTGGTTCTGATAGTGTCCTGAACCATTCTTGCTATAAGAGAATCCATATTGGTTTCATGAATAATCCGATCAATAGCTCGATCAACTTTTTCAGAAACAATTTCTTCCACAAAGCCTTTTGTCGCAGACGGCCTGTTCTGTCGTGAAATAGACGGGCTGTTTTGTCGGTCATCGCCGGACAGTGTTGTCCGGCGCCGGTGCGTTTTGTCGCTGCCGAGCTGTTTTGTCATATAAGAAACGGGACCGGAAATCCGGTCCCGTCACTATTTAGGATACTTCTCCCTCCAAGACAATCTGCACCATCCGGTCATCAATAATAGGACGGCGGTTTTGGTATGCATAAACAAGGGACTGGGTACATGCCCTGTTAATCAATCTGGGAATGCCAGAGGAGAAAGAATGGATCGCCTTCATTGCATCCTCAGAGAATATCGGATTCGGATGTCCGGCATACGCAATCTGCTTCTCAATATAGGCTTTCGTCTGAGCATATTCGTAAGGCATCAGAAAGCATT
>CEAR01019935.1_pt1 | contig 17950 bp, 11 predicted proteins | sample 557461 | NCBI WGS metagenome assembly CEAR01 (sample SAMEA3182075, study PRJEB8094) | gut metagenome | biome: human; feature: gut; material: Stool; isolation source: human stools | place: Canada | collected 2012-03-14
AACGCAGACGTACTATACGTACTTCAAGCGAGAATTTGACAAAAAGCGCGGAAATTGCGGCGTTTTGGCAAGGTTTGTTTTATTCTTGGCTGGCATACAACGGCAAGCGTGACTGCGACTTGCGAAAACGGAGGAAAGACGGTGGAAAAATGTACTGAATGCGGCAAGACGAAAACCGAGAATTTATCGCCGCTCGGTCATACTTTCGGCGAATGGGGCGAAAAAACGCCCGCGACTTGCGAAAATCCGCAGATTTTGGAACGTAAATGTACGAGAAGCGGTTGCGAAAAGACCGAAGAAAAAGAAGGAACGCCGAAACTCGGACACGCTTACGGCAACTGGACGGAAGAAAACGGTAAACTCGTTCGTCGTTGCGCCCGCGCAGGTTGCGCCGGTTACGAAGAAAAAGACGCGCCTGCGGTAAGAGTGTTCAATATGCCGAACGCCACTCAATTTACGGCGACCGCTATGGAATACCTTTCCGCGGAAAACGCCGATATATCCGATTACGTCGGCGAAACGATCGACGGAATACAGGGCTTTAACGTGCGTTGGAGAAATACGTTCGAAAACGTCTCGGCGTGCAAGGTCGTTTATTCCGAAAACGCCGATTTTACCGACGCGATAAGCGTAAACGCGGAAAGCGGCGCAACGTCCTGCGCGATATATAATCTGAAAAAGGCGACGACGTATTATCTTAAAGTCGTCGTTACGACCGAATACGGCGAGAAAGAATCGAACGCGATTAACTTTTCTACGATTGACAAAGGTCCGAGGGTTATGAAAATAGACGGAATTCATAACGTGAGAGATCTCGGCGGTTATCGGACGGCGGGCGGCAGAACCTTGCAGGGGCTTATATATCGCGGCGGCGCGCTTTCGCCGGATAACGCCTATTACCCGAACGTGCAACTTACCGAAGCGGGCAAAAAATATATGAAGGAAACGCTGAAAATCAAAACCGATTTCGATCTGAGAAACGCCGCGCAGAACAAGGGGCTGACCGAAAGCCCTATACCGAACGCCGTTTTAGAGTATTACAATGCCGACGGTTACGATACGGGCATAGCGCAAAAAGAAACTTACGGAAAGATTTTCGCGGCGTTGTCCGATAAAAGCAGATATCCCGTATATCTGCATTGTACGGGCGGCGCGGACAGAACGGGTACGGTTTCGTTTTTGTTCAACGCGCTTTTAGGGGTAAGCGAAAAAGAACTTATACAGGACTACGAATATACTTCGTTTTCGACGTACGGCGAAAGAAATTCCAAGGGCGGCGAGTATTCGTTCGATAAGTTGCTCGCGGCGATAAAGACTTACGACGGCGAAACTCTTGCCGAAAAGGTTGAAAACTACCTGCTTTCGGCGGGCGTGACCGCAACGCAAATCCATAATATAAAAGCTATAATGCTCGGTAAAGATACCGAAGAGGAAGAAAAGCCGACTTACAAACAGGGGTTCGATTTTTCAGGGGGAGATATTACGCTCGATTCTTCCGTATCCCGCGCGACGGGCAACGTAATAGGCTATGACGGCGCGGTTGCTACCGTAAAAATCGCCGAAACGAGCGACGTAAACGGCGGAACGTATATATTTATCGGCAGTTACGGTTTTTATATTCGCGGCGGAACGGCGAGAGTTGCGTATAGGAACGAAGATAAGTTCGAGCAGGTATGGAGCGCCGAAAACGGTTACGAGCACGCGGGGAATATAAATCAATCGTGTTTAATCGCGGGCGCGACTTTGTGGCTTAATGCGAAGATAAAGGACGAAACGACCATAACCTTGACGCTGTGGCTTAACGGCGCAATCGTTTGCAGTTACGATTTCACCCGCATGTCGGACGAAGTCCCGGCTGAAAACGCGAAATTCGAAATTGAGATTGCGCAAGGCGCGTCTGCCGCGGTTTTATCGGCGGCGGAATGAGCGAATATAAACAAAACAACTCAAAAAAACAAATACAGAGCAAAAAACAAACAAATTGAGATATTTTTTTTCGTAAAAAGCGTGGTATAATTATAATGTAAGAGGGGGTACCCCCTTTCACGGCGTTGCCGTGAAATACCCTTAACAGGAAAGATGATGAAGAAATTTATGAAAATCATAGCCGCTTCGGCGGTTGCCGCAATCTCGATAACGACTGCGGGAGCAAACCTTAAGACTACGGATTTTGTTTCGGCAAAAGCCGACGGGGAAATAAACGATATAATATCCGTCGTTTCCCCCGAAAACGCGAAGTCGTTTTCGATTGACAATCGGAAGATAACCGACTTTTACGAAAGTTACGAGCCGAATCTCAGCAGTAATAAAAAATTTTACGGCTGCGACGAATATCTCACCACGCCCGTAACCCTTAAATGGACGTGCGATAACGGTTGGTATTATCAGGTGTATTTGTCCGATGAAAGACACTTCGTAAACTCCGAAAAATACCTTACGACGGAAACGAGTCTGACTATCGATAATATAATACCTAACCGCGAGTATTATTGGAAAGTCAAAGTAACCGATAACGACGGCGGTCAGAAGTTTTCAAACGTTTATACCTTTACTCCGACGGCGTACGTCAGAACTATGGATATAGACGGAGTAAAGAACATGCGCGACGTCGGAGGACTCGTAACGACCGACGGAAAAACTATACAATACGGAATAATGTATCGTTCGGCGCATTTCGATTCAATCACCGAAAAAGGCAAAGAACAAATTAAAAGGCTCGGCGTTAAAACGGATGTAGACCTTCGCGGCGAAAGCAGTACCGTTTCGCCGCTCGGCGAAAACGTCCGGAGGCTTAACTATAACGCGCCTTATTACGTAGACGAAGCGGACGGAAACGGGATACAGAGCGGACTTAACGGCGCGGAAAGTTACGTTAAGGAGTTCGTGAAAGAATTTAAGGCATGCGCCGACCCGGATAATTATCCGATAGGCTTCCACTGTTCGCTTGGGCGCGACAGAACGGGGACTCTCGCGGCTATGCTTTACGCCGTAAGCGGCGTGTCGAGATACGATATAGTTAAAGAATACGAGTTATCGTGGCTTTCGACGGCGGCGGCGAATAACGTGTCCATACAGTTAAGCGCGATAAACAAACTTTGTGATTTCATAGAAAGCAAGGACGGCGAAACGTTTAAGGACAAGGCTTGTAATTTTCTTTTGTCGATAGGCGTTACGCAAGCCGAACTGAATTCGGTCCGCGATATTTTAACGGGCGTAACGGCGATTCCCGAATACGTTCCGAGCGTTCCGAGCGTCCCCACGACGCCCGACGCTCCGCCCTTACCGATTTTCGCAGACGGAAATTTCGGTTATACCGGCGAAAAGATAGCGGGAGTAAACGTCTACGACGGTTCCGCCGTCGCGGTAATGACAGCGGAAGAAGCGGCAAGTCAGAACGTTCCCGCAGGGTATACCGGCAGCGTTATTAAAATGACCGCCTCCGAACAGACCGCCGCAAAATATCAGATGGATATCGTTCTCGATTTTTCGTCGCAGAAGTTGACGAGAAGCAAAATAGAAGGGATTTCTTTCAGAGTTTACGTTTGTTCCACGCCGAAAGATAATAAAAAACATCCCGAAGTGAGGATTCCGAAACCGGACGGCTGGATACTCAGGCGTAACGTAACCGCTACAAAAGATCAATGGATAACGATTACGCTTACCGATTCCGAAATAGACGATCTTTGCGGCATTAACGGCGGAACGCTCGGTAAATTCGCGTTGGCTTTAAGGTCGGAAGCCGCGACTACGATGTATATAGACGAAGTTACGGTAACTAAAAAACCGACGAGCGACGACGTTCCCCCGACAATAACCGTAAAGGCGGATAACGTAAAGGCGACCGTAGGAGCGTACCCGATGGAAGATTATACGGTTACGGACAATTCGGGCAGCGTAAACGTAAGCCTTGAATGGTCAAACGGCGCGCTTGACGGCAAGGGCAGACTTACCGCGGGAACGCACACCTGCGTTATCACCGCGACCGACAACAGCGGCAACGAAACCAAAAAGACCGTAACTTATACGGTCGCAAAAGAAACCGAAGTCGCTCTTTATAAAATAACGTTCAGAAGCGAAGTGGCGGACGATATAATCGTAGCTTACGCCGACGGCGAAAACAAGGCAGATTTCACGCCGGCCGTTCCGAATAAAAAATATTACGAGGGCGTTTGGGAAGATTTCCAACCCGAAAACAATCAGACGCAGATTGTAAACGCTAAGTATACGGCTATAAAGTACACGGTTACGTACAAAGCCGACGGAAAAACGGTTGAGAAGCAGACTTATACCGTAGAAAACAAGAGCATCACAGAGCCGAAAGTACCCGAAAAAGAAGGTTATACGGGCAAGTGGAAAGATTATAACTTAAACGGCGGCGACAGAACGGTTATCGCTGTGTACGAAAAGATCGGCGGAACAGACCCGGTCAACCCGAATCCGACGGAATCGACTGATTCGACGGAATCGGCGGATTCGACTGATTCGACGTCTGCGTCCGGTTCGGCTCAATCGACGAAGGAAGGCGGTTGCGGCGGCTCGTTGGGCGGAACAAGCGCGGCGCTCGCGGCGTTAGGCATGGCGGCGGTTGCGTTAAAGAAAAAACGCAAATAAGTTCCGCAGGTTCTGCCTTTCCGGGCAACGTTTTGGCAAGATTCGTTTTATTCTTGGCCGGCATAACGAATAACGCCTGACGTGAATATATGAAAAAATTCCGAAATGGGAGGAAAATAAAAATGAAAAAACTTTTAACTCTTTGTCTTGCGCTCGCAATGACCTTGTCGGTCGGCGCGTACGCATTGACAACCTTAGGCTCGTCCGCTGCTAAAGCCGCCGACGAAACCGCAACCGAAACTTCGGACACGTTAGACGTGAACGTTTTGGAAGCCAATGCATATAAGGCGGAAAATCCGGACACTCCTAACGCATTTGTTGAAACTTGGCCTAATCCGGATTTGACAGCAGCAAAAAACAGCATTGGCGCGCGTTTGATTTCGAACAGTGTTACTGCGGGCGCGAAAGTCGAGATTAAACTCGCAACGGCTGTAAATGCTTCCGATTATAAATACGTAACGTTTAAGGCTATGTATTGGGCGGATAAGGCGTCAAAGCATTTGAGCACCACCGTAACTAACCTCGATGAGACTTCGTCTATAAACGTAGGAATTTACGGTATACAATCCAAGTCGGTTTCTGCCGATACGGTTTGGGTAAAAGTTCCTACTTCCGTCATAAAAAATTCGGAGGGTAAAGTAAACGGAATTAAACTGACGGCTCCGACTGATACAATTTACGGACTGAAATACTTTTTCCTCAGTGATTTTACTTTCACGAATGAATCGGTCGAAGTGTTTGATTACGCAAATACCATGGCTGTCTCGGCTGGAACTAATTATGGTTTGGTTGACATGAAAGTTACGGCAAATTATCCCGTGGCTGCATGGAAAACGGAGGGTTTCAGATATAAAATACAGATGGAATCGCGTAAATCTTTCGTCGCAACGGTTAAATTTGCTTCTCCCGTTATGGCAGACGAAGTTGATTATTATTCGTTTAAAATGATGTGCTGGGACGATGAAGCGCCGTATTCGAACGTAATAGTAAAAAACCTTAAGGGCGAACAGGTAAGTACTCTTTGTGTTTATTACGCTTACAAGATGGACGGTGATTTTGCAATGCGAATTCCTACGAAACCGCTTGCAAATGAAGACGGAACGGTAAACGGCTTTATTCTTGAATCTGAACATGCGTCTACAAATACGATAATATCGGAAGTCTGCGCCATAAGCGAAGACGTACCGCTCGCCGTACTTGACGAACATGCCACGACCACCGAAAATAACGCGTGGGGTTTCAAGACTTCTAACTGGGCAGGCGTTCCGCAATGGGATGAACACGGACTTACGTATGGCGGAAGAGATTTCAAAGATTCGCTTTACAATATCGTATTGAAGTATCCCGTTGCCGCTGAAAAAGTTAAGACGATAGATTTTAAGGCGGTTTTGTGGAATAACGCAGGCGTCGGGCACGTACAAATCGCTAAACTCGACGGAACGAATACCGAAATCATAAACGTCAACAAAGGTTGGGTTGACGTGTTCAAGAAAAATATCGACGTAAAGGTAAACGCAGAACTCCTTGCGGACGAAAACGGTTTGGTTCACGGTTTCAGAATGAACGCAATCAACGATGACAGCGGCTCTTTCGTATTCTCGAAATTTACTTCGGGTACGGAAGAAAAGGTTTACAACGCTACGTTGACTCTCGGCAACGGTACGCAGGAAAACATTGCGTATACCGCAAGCAACAGAGCGGAGAAACTTGAAGAAGTTAAAGCAAAACTCGGAACCGATGACGCTCAATACACGTATTCTCACGACCTTCCCGCCGAACTTCCTTTTGAAGAAGGCAAAACTTATACCGAAACGAGAACGGTAAACAAATATAACGTTACGTTCAAGAATTACAACGACGAAACGCTTAAAACCGAAACTCTGGACTACGGCGCAACTCCCGTTGCTCCCGAAACCGCTCCCGTCAAACCCTACGACGACGATAATCACTTCACGTTTAAGGGTTGGGATAAAGAAATCGCGGCCGTTACCGGCGACGTAACCTATACGGCTGAATTCGACGCCGTTGCTCACGTTTACGGCGATTGGCAGGAAGTTACCGCCGCAACTTGTCTTGAAAAAGGCTCGCATAAAAAAGTTTGCGAATGTGGTAAAGAAGTAGTCGAGGAAACTCCAGCAAAAGGACATACCGCGGTTACCGACGCGGCTGTTGCTCCCACTTGCACCGAACCGGGCAAGACCGAAGGCTCGCATTGCTCGGTATGTAACGAAGTTCTGACCGAGCAACAAACCATAGCCGCGCTCGGACACGAATGGGCGAATACGTTCAGACAACAGCCCCCACCTGCACCGAAAAGGGCGTAAAAACCGCTACTTGCAAGCGCGAAGGCTGCAATCATACCGAAACGCAGGAAATTCCCGCAAAAGGACATACTCTCGAGAAGGTAGAAATGGTTGCCGCAACCGAGAGCAAAGAAGGCGTTAAAGAACATTACAAATGCGCGGAATGCGGCAAATTGTTCCTTGACGCAAACGGAACTACCCCCGCGACGGAAGCCGACCTTAAAATTGCAAAACTTCAGAGCGGAGGTTGCTTCGGGTCCGTAAGCGGTTTAGGTTTTACGTTTGTTGCGGTCGGTATGGCGTTCGTAGCGTTAAAGAAAAAACGCGGTTAAACTTATAAAAATAACAAATAATAATATAATAACAAAACACGAAACTATGAAAAAATTTATATCCGTATTATGCGGAGCGGTTGTCGCCGTGTGCGCGGCGGCAACCGCCGCTTTCGGCGGAATAAACGGTTATTCCGCAAAAGCCGAAGAGTCCGCAGAAAATCAGAAATTTGCGCTCGATACGGGCGCGTATACCCTTAAAATGGACGATTCCGTTACCATGGACGTAAGTTACGCCCATGGTGCGTATTTATACAATAAACGCGATACGAGCGGTAATATTCGTCTTAAATTCAAAACCGTTTCATATTCTTCCGCCGTTACAAGCGCGAATTTCAACGGACTTGTCAGAGGAAGCAGTAAAGATATTGCATACGCTTATATACCCATGACAGCGAATCATTGGTACGTGTTTGGCGATGGTTCGCATACGACAAAAGGCGATATTTATTCCGTTGATGAATATACGGATATAATTTACGACGTTACCGCGCATGCCTTTTCGGTTAAGATAGGCGAAAAGACGCCCGTGATGGCTAAAATGTTCCAAACTGCCGAAGCAGCCGTTACGGATGCCGCAGGTACGGGGCGTATAGCATGGGATGCGAATAACGCCGAAGCCATAATAAAGGCTACGCTTACCGATTTTTCGATTACGGATGCCGACGGATATAATCTCGGCGTTGCCATGGGCAGAATGCAAGATTCTCGTATGATGTATACTTACGAGGAGAACTTTTACGGCTACGCGGGCAAAACGGTAACCGTTAAATATATCGGCGACGGCGACGGCGGTTCGCCGCTCGTTTACGGTTCCGACGGCGCAAGACTTGCAATACCCGTTACCTCGCTCGGCAACGGCGTATATTCTTTCGTTATGCCGAAAGACGACGTAAAACTCGTTATGAAACGCCGCGTTGAAAATTCCGGAATTTACGGTACTTATCTGAGCGCGGCAAGCGGCGATTATTTCGTTTTCGGCGAGCAATCGTATAAGTCGGTAAACGGAGTTAAAACCAATATAAATCTCGCCGCGTATTCGGGCGGGATAGTTGAGATTATCGAGGGCGAAAACACCGCGGAAGGCTCATATACTATAGGCAAACTCGTCCTCGGCGAAACCGTCTACAAAAAATTGCTGAAATATTCGGTTACTTTCGTCGCAGACGGAAAGACTGTCAAGAGCGAAACGCTGTCCTCGGGCGACTATTTCGCGACCGCGCCCGCAGATCCGACAAAAGACGGCTACGTTTTCGCGGGGTGGAGAACTTCCGACGGAAAAGCGTACGAAGCCGATAAAACGATAACCGAATCCACGACTTTTTACGCGGTTTTCAACGAGGAGGGCGGACACGTCAACCCCACAAATGAAAGCAAAGGCGGATGCGGAGGACGTATCGCGTATTCGTGTTTTGCGATTATTCCGCTTGCCGCAATGATTTTAGGCTTAAAGAACAAACGCGAAGGCGGCAGGTAAAATGATCAGATACGGTGTTGCGTATAAATTAAAAAAAGCGGGCTTTATTCTTTCGTTCGTAATATTGCCGACGATTACGTTTCTGGTGTTTTACGTCTACGTCAATTTAGACGCTTTCGTGATGTCCTTTCAACAGAATATCGACGGAGAAAAGATATGGACGCTGAATAACTTTAAAGACGTTTTCGCCAACCTTTTTCCTCCTAACGACGAGATGAAAGAGGCTTTCAGAAACACGTTTATAACTTTCGGCGTAAATATGATAACGTTCATCGTCGGAGTATTCGTGTCATACTTTCTGTATAAGAAGATTTTTCTGTATAAGGCGTTCCGGGTAATATTCTATCTGCCGAGCATATTGTCGGCGGTTGTGCTTTGCGCGATTTACTATAATCTTCTCGAAACCGACGCATGCAGAAATCTCGTGCAGAAAATTTGCGGGCTTTCCGAGCCGCCGCGGATATTTTCCGATTCGAGATTCGCAAACAAAGCCGTACTTCTCAATATGGTATGGTTAACGTTCCCCGGCAACCTGATTATCTGGGGCGGAACGTTTTCGAGAGTCCCCGACGGGGTTATCGAATCCGCCAGGATAGACGGCGTAAACTGGGTGCAGGAGGCGTTCAGGATAATTATTCCCATAGTATGGCCGACTTTCGCGCTTATGTTCGTTTTACAGATTGCCGGCATATTCGGCGCAAGCGGACAAGTTTTCCTGCTTACCATGGGCACGGAAGGCACGCAGACCATATCCAACTGGATGTATCTGCAAGTCTATTCGGTGGCGATAAACAACTCGTCCAACGCGTTCAACTATATGTCCGCGCTCGGCTTGTTCTTAACGGTAATATCCTGCGCGGTATCGCTTACTATCCGAAAAATTTCGGGTAAGGTATTTCAGGGGGTGGAGTATTGATGAAAGTCAAAAAACATTTTCTCGGCTGGCAGAAGCGGAGCGCGTCGGAAAGAGTACTTTATTGCATAATCTTCGCGATATTCGCGCTCGTCGCGTTTTCGTATCTGTATTGCCTGTGGTGGTGCTTTATGTCTGGCATGAAAACGCCCGACGATATAGTCGCCAACCCGTTCGCGCTCCCGACCAAATGGCGTTTCGACAATATTCCCAAGATGATGGAAATGTTGAAAATCAACGACACGGGCTTTTGGGGAATGCTTTTTAACAGCATATACTTTTCGGTAATCGGCGCGTTTTTCTCGGCTTCGTGTACCGCGATGCTCGCCTACGTTACCTGTAAATACAAATTCCCCGGTTCCGGCGCTTATTTTATCGCTTCGCTTATAACTATGATACTTCCGATATACGGCACGGGCGGAAGTATGTATCTTTTACTCGATAAGTTAGGGCTTCTGAACAGCCGGCTTATGATAATAACTTCGTTTTCGGGTATAGGCGTTTACTATATGTATTTCTACGCCTTTTTCCAGAACGTAAGCAATACTTACGCCGAAGCCGCAAGAATAGACGGCGCAGGCGATTATACGATATTTTTCCGCGTAATGTTTCCGCAGGCGTTCCCGATGTTCGGGGCGATATTCCTTATGATATGGATGGCGGAGTGGAACAACTATTCGACGGCTTTGTTATATCTTAACGAACTGCCCACTCTTTCGGTAGGTATATACCTTTTCAGAACGGAATCGGGCGGCGACTTCGATATTCTCTATATGGCTTACTTTATAACGTGCATACCGCCGCTCGTAATCTTCGCGTTTTTCAACAACGTGCTTATGAGTAACGTATCTTTGGGCGGTATAAAAGAATAGGAGGTTAAATTATGAAAAAATCAGTTAAATTCGTTGCGGCGGCTCTCGCTGCGGGGCTTGCCTGCGCGGCGTTTGCCGGTTGTAACAACAAGGAAAAGCCCAACAGCGCGACGGATATCGAAATATCGTTCTGGGAAGGTAGTTTCGGAAAGACCTTTATGGAAGATATAGTTTCCGGCTTTATGAAAAAATATCCCGAATATAAAGTAGATTTAAGAACGAGCAAGAACGCGCAGACCATTGCCAATTCCTTGCAGAAACGTAAAAACGACACTACGGATATTTACTTCAATCAGTTGTCGATTTTTATGAACTACACAGACTTGTTCGCCGACCTTTCCGAAATCGTTACCGAAACCATACCGGGCGAAACGAAATCGATTAAGGATAAATACGACAAATCTCTCTACGAATCGCTTAAAAACGAAAACGGAGAATTGAAAACACTCGGTTGGGCAGGCTCGACGACAGGTATTTTCTACTATGCCGACGTTCTCGAAAACGAGGGAATCGACGTTCCGAGAACGACCGACGAACTTGCAGACCTCGTTACGTCACTCGGTAAAAAAACGTCTTTCGTCCAACTTAAAGACGCCAGAATGGGTTATTATCAATATCTCGTGAAAGCATGGATGGCGCAGTACGCGGGGCTCGATTATTACAACAACAATTGGCTTCAACTCAAAGACGAGTCGGGCAAAACCCCGTCGAAAGACGTTTATTTAAGCGAAACGGACGGCAGAAAACAGGCTCTCGACGTTCTCGGCTCGTTACTTAGCAGCAAGACGAGTATCGAAGACCCCGACAAATTTAAGGTCGCAAGAATGTTCAATCTCGGCGACGCGGTCATGATGGTAAACGGCAACTGGGTGTTCGGCGAGGTGGACGCGCTTAAAGAAAAGAACATAAAGATGATGCGTACTCCCGTTATCAGCGCGCTTGCCCAAAAACTCGAAACCGTAGCCGACGACGAAGAACTCGCCGCGCTTGTTTCGGCTGTCGATAACGTGCTCGACAACGGCGCGACCGTTTCGCTTACCGGCAGCGGCTACGACGTATCGCAGGCCGATTGGGACAAAGTTTACGCCGCGAGAACCATGGTATATAACAACGGAAGCGAACACGCCATGATCGTCAACCAATATACCAACGCAAAGGACGGCGTAAAGAAATTTATTCAATACTACTATTCCGACGAAGGATTGGCAAAGTTCATAAACGCCACGCACTATTCGGCTAACGCAAACCTTACGGACGAAACTCTCGTAAACACTTCGAGCTGGACGGCTCACGAAAAAGAGCAATACGCGAGAAGTAAGACCAACACCAACGTAACCGACGGTAACGCGACGAGCCCCGTATTTTCAAAAACGGCGACTCTTCACCTTTACGGCACGGTAGATATCGTAGGTCAACTCACTACTACGAATAATCCGCAGAGCGCGGCTGCTCTCTGGACGGCATTCAAAAATAACGTAAACGACGCGAGGACGGGCTGGACGATGTGGCTTAAAAACGCGGGTATAAAGGGGTAAAAAATGAAGAAATTATTACAAAAAATCGCGCCTGCGTGCATTGCGCTCGCGCTGTGCGCCCTTCCTGCCGTTACCGTTGCGAACGCAGGTAAATCGAACGTTAACGTTGCGGATAAAACTTCCATTACCGGTCAACTCGACAAAGGTAAATGGAGAATTGCCGGCAACGTAAAATCCGTGAACGACGCCGTTGTTTTCGACGGCGATTGCAGCAAAGACGCAAGGATTACCACGAGATCTGTTTTCAAAGATTGTTCCGCCGACGGAATAGACGAAATTTATACCTCGTCTTTCACGCTGACGATTTCCGATATTCCGAGCGGTGAAAACAACCGCTTTGCGGTTTCGTACGGAATGGATAAAATCGCAGGCGAACTCGGAGAAAAAGGGACGAGCGAGGTGTATTTCGTCAAGGATAACGAACGGCTCAAAGTCGGCGTTTGCAAATTCGACGAAGAAAGCGGGGCAAAGACGGATATAGTTGCTCCCGTCGAATATTCGTCGCTTAATTTCGGCAGCAGTTTCACGCTTAACGCGTCTTTGGTTACGGACGGGTATATGACCGTTACGATCGCTCCCGCGGGGGTTTCCGCGCCGCCGTACGTGCTGTGCGACGACGCGACGGTTGGCAACACGGACCATTCCGTTTCGGGGCGCGTTTGCATAGGTCAGACGGCTGTGTGCGAAGCGACGATATCGGCTGTTAAGATTAAGTCGTACGACTATACCAACGCCGCCACTCCTATCGAACTTACCGAATCTTTCGATAAAGACGAATACAACGGTAACGCCTTCTATACTCGTTCCGACCCCAACGACGGAACTAATCTGTCGGGCGGAGTAAAGGTGGAAAACGGCGCGTTGACTTTCACGGGGCGTCCGTGCTTTATAAGTTCGGTATACTCGTACTCCAACTTTGAAATGACTTTCGATCTTATCGACGTAACGAGAAAGACCGTGAAAGACCCGGCGAACGGAAACGTCGTGAAAGAAAAGGCGAGCGGCTGGCTCGGATTTTCGCTCGAAGCATCTACAGGAAGAGGCTCTTTCGACAACCACGCCCGTACAAACGTTCTTTACACTATGGAAGTGGAAGAAAAGATAAATAGACTTTACAATCAACTTAACAGCAATCCTAAAATGCAGGAATATCCTTCGACGTATAAAACCGTCGAAATGGATATTTTAAGCGAAAAGAACGAAGGCAAAATATACAACTATAAGGTATCTATGCAAGACGGAGTTTTTTCGGTGTGGTATAAACTTTCGGACAGCGAAACTTATCCTACCGAACCGCTTTTTTCAAACGATTTAGGTTATACTCCTTACGGAAGCATTGCGATTATGGCTTACGGATATTGCGGTTATACTTTCGATAATATAAAAATCGTCAACAAGGATATTCGTCCGCAAAACGTCGAAATAGAGTATAACGGAGTTAAAAACAGAACCGAACCCGACTTCGTTTACGCAGACAAGTGGTCGGACGGCGACCTTATAACGAACAAAATCGGCAAAACGACTTCGGAAAAATCGGGTTGCGGAGCGTCTTTGAGCGGCATTACGGTTTTGCCGATATTAGGCGCTATCGCTTTTGTGAAAAGGAGAAAAGACCATGAATAAGAAAGCCCTTTCCGTTATGATGGCTGGCGCGCTTGCGGTTTGTTCCGCGGGTTGCGCAAACAAAACGACAGCCGACGACGTTAAAAAACTTACCAACGGTAATTACTACGTTTCCGAAAAAGGCGTAGCGGCCGAATATAACTCGCTTTACTTCGACTTTTTGGGAGGTAAAGACGTTATGCCGATCGGCGGCTTTTACGGAGTTTATAATTCGGGCGGAACTATCGACGGACTTGAAATTCCTCAGATGGTAAGCGATAAGTATTTCGGACTTATCTCCGACGCCGGCGTAAATATGGTGGTGTATTCCAGAGACGAAGATTCGGCTACGGTAAAAAGGACGCTCGAACTCGGTGAAAAATACGGCATAGGTCTGTTCGCGAACGTCAATTCGATAACGTCGTTCTGCGGAAGACAGGACGACGCTTCCAAACGTTACACCGCGGGCGATAAAATGCCTTTCGGCGTAACCGAAATGACGAATTACATTTCCGCGTACGCCGCGTACGATTCCTTCCTCGGAATAAAGGGCGCGGACGAACCCTTCTGGTATCAACTCGACGCGTTGAAGGCAACTTACGACGTCTTACGCGAAGTGGACTACGGCAATGCCGAACTATACGTCAATTCGCTCGGCTACGGCGGCGGCGATCTGACTTACGGCGGTTGGGAAGAGCAAATTACGCAGAAACAATATTTCGATAAGATTTACGGCGAAATTAAAGTGCCGTTTTTGTCGGCCACGGGTTATTTCTACACGCAAAAGGACACGCCCGACAAAGAACTTTCGATGATGTTCACGCAACTTTCGCAAATTCGTTCGCTCGCGAATAATTACGGAGTGCCGATGTGGAGAATGTTGCAGGCCGGCGGTCAATGGAACGACGCCGCGCAGGAAATCGAATCGGTAGATCCGTATCCCGACGAGGGAGAACTGTTGTTCGACGTGAATATCGCGCTTTGCTACGGCTGCAAGGCAATACAGTACTTTCCGCTCGTCGAGCCTGTGCATTTCGCTTACGCGCCCGGCGGAACTTACGATTTCGACCGTAACGGCATAATTTCGGCGGCAGGCAATAAAACGCGCTGGTATTATTACGTTCAGAAAGCAAACACGCAGATTAAGGCGATAGACCACGTTCTGATGAACAGCGCGAATATCGGTATGATAGTACACGGCGAAAAAGCAAATCTTCTCGCCGATACGCAGGCGGACGACAGAGAGGAACTTATAAGAGACGGTAAATTCCGTCAACTTACTTCCGTTTCAGGCGACGATTGTTTCGTCGGTTGTTTCGATTACAACGGCGGCACCGCGCTCTACGTCGTCAATTATTCGAGAAAGGATAAGGCGAACGTAACTCTCAACTTTGATAAAACCTATGGCTACGAAGTAATTCAGCGCGCCGTATCGGCGGAAGTCGCGGCTAAAAATCTGCCGCTTACGCTCGAGGCGGGCGAAGGTGTACTCGTAGTTCTCAAATAACAAGATGCTGACAATTGACAATCAAACTCTGAATAAATATTCCGTTCGCGCGGAAAAACTTACGGAAGCGGTCGAAAAAAAAGCGACGGAAACGATAAAAAAGTACGTTTTCGAGGTTACGGGCGTTAGTTTATCCGATGACGGCGAATATAAAATTCTTCTTAAAGCCGACGCGAATCTCGACACGCCTCATGCGGACGGGTTCATAATCGACGCTCAGGGTAACGATATAACGATAACCGGCAAAACGCAAATGGCGGTCGTTTACGCCGCTTTCGCGTTCGCCGAGGAGTGTTTAGGAGTTAAGTTTCTGACCGCCGATTGCGAAATCGTTCCGAAAAAAGACGTCGTTAAGGTGGAAAGATACGTCTATGAACCGCTTTTCGAAATGCGGACTTATCTCGTCGGAGATACTTTTCAAAGTTTAGCCGATCAGGACTTTATGGCGAAGGTAAGGATAAAGGACGTGTATACCGAATCCGACGACGCTCACGGCGGCAAGATCGAAGTTTACGGCAGGAACGTATCTCATAACTTCCACTATTACGTTCCTTACGAAAAGTATGGTAATACTCACCCCGAATTCTATCGTCACATAGTCGTCAACGACGAAAAAATGACTACGATCGATATAACGAATGGGCTTTGCGAAGACGGAACGGTCGACGAAAAAATGTCGGAAAGCGTTGTGAAAGCGGTTATCGACGAAATGTATAAAGACGTCGTAACGTATCCTGACGTAACGACTTTTATGCTTACGCAGGAAGACGGATCGGACTATTTCGACGATGAAAACAATCGCCGTTTAGCCGCGAAATATAAACGCAGCGGATTGTTGGTGCGGTTTTGCAACGCCGTTATACGCGGAGTGAACGAAAGAGCGAAAAAGAATCTCGGCAAAACGGTAAAACTCATGACTTTTGCTTATGATTATACAAAAGAAGCGCCCGTAAAACGAGAAACCGGAAAAATCGTCCCGATTGACGAAAGCGTGATCGCCGACGAAAATCTCGTGATACAATTCGCGCTGTTTTCCAACGCCGCTTATCACTATTTCGACGCGCGACAGGAAGAAATAATCAAGACGACGCGCGAGTGGGGATATATCGCAAAAGAGTTCTGGTTCTGGGCTTACGATATTGCTTTCAATAACTATTTCGGTTATTACGATTCGTTCAAAAACATAGACGCTAACGTTAAAGGTTTCAAGAATTACGGCATAACTTATCTTTGTATGCAGGGAAGTAACGACAGCCGAAAAAATTGGCAGTGCAATATGCGCGCTTACGCTTACCGGCAATTGATGAACGGAAGTAAAAAGTCTGCTAATCGACTTATAGACGAGTATATCGACGGGTATTATTCGGTTGCCGCGGATAACGTAAGAGAGTTTATGCGGTTGTTTTCCGATAACTACGCCCAAAAACTTGCCGACGGCGAAGATATAAAATTCACAACTTTCGGCAATTTCACAAGCGGCGAAAATAACCCTTACGAAATGCTTCAAAAAGCGATTAAATCGATCGAAGACGGGGAAATAAAGATAAAGGAACGCTTTGCGGGTAACGAGAGAGAAGTTTACCTCAGACGCCTTGCGGGCGTAAAAACCACTCCGCTCGACCTGATTTATATCAACTACTATTCGTATTTTCCGAACGGAAACGAAGAAGACAGAGCGCGGAAACGCGAGGAGTTCGTTCTGGCGGCAAAGTTTGCCGGAATCGACAGAGCAAGAGAAAATTATTCGCTCGAAAGATACGTTGCGTTTACCGAAACGGAAGTGAAAATTCCGCACACAAGCGACAAGTACGTGGTTTAACAACCGAACTTCCATATAAACGTCCGGAATCCCTATTGAAAAGACCTTGAAATGCGAACTGTGATTGTTCGGTTTCAAGGTCTTTTATATGCGTTTTATGTGAGAAATAAAGCGGCAATACAATCTGAAAGTCTGCTTATAAGTCGATTATCGCAGAAAAACAACAAATTTATTATCCTGCTGGTAAAATATAGTTGAATTGCAACATAAATATTTCATATCAATTTTCCTTATTAAATGTTTGTGTTATAATTTTCATGTGAATAGAGGTCGTAGCTATCCTGCTTAAGACTTTAGATCTTCCAGCGAAGAGTTACGCCTCTTTCTCTACGTGATTGTGCGAATAAGCTGGATGACAGTTCTTTGTCCCTTTTCCTAACCAGTCTGTACCGGCGTAGTCTTAGAGGATTCTCTGTTCACCTATTCTTTACCTCGGAGGTATTTTATGTTCTTTATCGGTATCGACGTTGCGAAACGTTCCCACCAAGCTGCCGTTACGGATATTTCCGGTAACGTCATCGTAAAGCCGTTCAACTTCAAAAACTCTTCAGACGGTTTTACGAAATTTCTATCCATTGTCGAATCTAACGCTATCGAAAAAAACGATTGCACTATCGGTTTGGAATCCACGGGACACTACTGGTATCCATTGTATTTCTTCCTTATCGAAAACGGTTTTGACGTTAAGGTGTTCAATCCAATCCAGACTGCCGCTTTCCGGGAAATTACCATTCGTAAGGTTAAAAACGACAATCTCGACAGCCTTCTCATTGCGGATTTTACAAGATTCGGCAGGTATTCCGAAACTTATATCCCCGATGAAAATATGCTTGCTCTCAAAAATCTGACGCGTTTCCGTTTGTCTATCAGCGATATATGCGGCAGTCTTAAGAAGAAAGTCATTGCGATACTCGATCAAGTTTTCCCCGAATATACCGGCGTTTTTTCTGACGTTTTCGGTAAAACCAGTAAGCAACTG